>Ga0116151_10004375_pt1 | contig 12400 bp, 14 predicted proteins | sample AD_UKC117_MetaG_FD_89893 | JGI IMG/M metagenome (GOLD analysis project Ga0116151, IMG submission 89893) | Active sludge microbial communities of municipal wastewater-treating anaerobic digesters from Hong Kong - AD_UKC117_MetaG | ecosystem: Engineered > Bioreactor > Anaerobic > Digestate... | reverse complement strand
GAAAAGGGCTGGAGCATAGTGGAAGATGCCGGGCGCGGATGGCGCCGGGTAGTCCCTTCTCCCGTTCCCCAGACTGTGGTGGAAAAGAATGTCATCAAACGCCTCATCGAAGAGGGTGTCGTCGTCATCACAGTAGGCGGCGGCGGGATCCCTGTCTACTATGAAGAAGACGGGACTCTTGAAGGGGTGGATGCCGTTATCGACAAGGACCTGGCCAGCGCTGTCCTGGCTCTGGAGATAGGGGCTGAGATACTGGTCATTTCCACAGGGGTGGAAAAAGTCGCCCTGGGTTTCGGGACTCCCCAGGAGAGGACATTGGATAGGATGACTGTGGCAGAATGCAAAAAGTATATGGACGAGGGGCACTTCCCCAAGGGAAGCATGGGCCCCAAGATCAAAGCCGCCATCGATTTTATTGAAATGGGCGGAAAAAAGGTCATCATCACTCTCCCCGAGACCATTGAAGAAGCTTTAGAAGGCAAAACAGGAACCATTATCGAATAAAAATTTAAAGGAGGAATTATGGCTTTCAATCTGAAAGGAAGACATCTGCTGGCTTTAAAAGACTTTACCCCAGAAGAGATCGATTTTCTCATCGGCCTGTCAGAGACCCTGAAAAAGAACAAGTATGCAGGCATCAGGACAAAAAGCCTTGAAGGCAAGAACATCGCCCTTATTTTCGAGAAACCCTCGACCAGGACACGCGCCGCTTTTACCGTGGCCTGTGTGGATGAAGGGGCGCATCCCGAATATCTCGGGAAAAACGACATCCAGCTCGGGAAAAAAGAGACGGTCAAAGATACAGCCCGTGTCCTGGGAAGGATGTTCGACGGTATAGAATTCCGCGGCTTCAAGCATGAGACCGTGGAAGAACTCGCCCGCTGGGCGGGAGTCCCCGTATGGAACGGATTGACTGACCAATATCATCCCACACAGATCCTGGCCGACTTCCTTACCGTCAAAGAGAATTTCGGACGCCTCAAGGGGATCGTCTTCGCTTATGTCGGCGACGGACGCAACAATATGGCCAATTCTCTGATGATCGGCGCGGCCAAGATGGGCATGGACTTCCGGATCGTGGCTCCCAAATCCCTTTTCCCTGAAAAATCCCTGGTGGATTATGCTGAAAAGATCGCTGCCGAGACAGGAGCCTCTATCACGATCACCGATGATGTGGATAAGGGCGTCAAAGACTGCGATGTCCTCTATACAGACGTCTGGGCCTCCATGGGTGAAGAGGACAAGATCCAGGAGAGGATCAACCTTTTGAAACCCTACCGGATCACCATGGATATGGTGCGCAAGACAGGGAAAGAAGAGATGATCTTCCTCCACTGTCTGCCTTCTTTCCATAATGAAGATACAGACATGTCCAAAGCCAATCCTGAGATCCAGGAAGTGACCGATGAAGTCTTTGAAAGCAAGCATTCCAAAGTCTTCGACCAGGCGGAAAACCGCATGCACACCATTAAAGCCGTGATGGTGGCGACTCTGGGAGCCTGAGGCTCTCATGCCCTTTGGCGGGGGAAGTCTAGTTTCCCCCGCTGAGGGCGGATGATGATTGACAAAGGAAATGGCTTCTTTTATTCTAATGATGGGGGTTTTCAGTGAATAAAAAGAGATGGATCATTCTTATGGTATGTGCGGCTCTGCTGATCGCCGCTCTTATCCTCTTTGTCGTGAGGCCGGGAAAGGGAGAACTGCTTCTGGAAGGGAGAGGGTTCGCCCTGAGCGCCGAGGAGTTTTCCTCTTATCTGCGTGACCGGGGGATCGATGAACAGAAACTCACCGAATCCCAGCGCAGCGAGATCATCAGGGGATGGCTTCGCAGCCGTCTTATCCTGCTGGAGTCTTCAAACATGGGGCTTGAGAAGGGGAGCGCATCCTACCGCTCCATTGAACAGAAGGTAGAGGATTACAGAGAAAACCTTGTTGTCGCTGAAGCAATCCGTCAGTATGTCCAAAAAGAGATCACCGTAACCGATGATGAAGTGAACCGCTATTATCAGAATCGAAAAGAAGAAGAATACAGAGCAGAAGAAGGGATGGCCTGGCTTGTCGTCATCTTCACACGAAATGAAGAAGAAGCCCTGAAAGCTATGAAGTCAGTCAACGATCAGAAGATGGATCCCGCTGCCTTTCACAGCGAGAAAGAGACATCGGGGTTTTCCGATCTGGGGTATCTTCCCTTCAATGACCTGGGAGACGATATACGGGAGGATATCCTTGCCGCTCCTGCAGGAAGAGCCCTCAGGCCAGTGCGTTATGAAGAGGAGGGGCGGACCTTCTACTATGTCTTTGTCGTCCGTGATAAGGTCTGGAAAAATGACTTTTTAAAGCGTGAAGCCGTAGCCGGCCAGATCCGCGAGGCTATCCGCAAGATCAAAGGAAAAGAGGCTTTGGAGGAACTTCTCAAGCACCTGCTGGTTAAATATAGAGTAAAAGGATTCGAAGGGACATTATGATTCTGTCAAAAGGGAAAATCATCGCTGTTTTGACGGCTCTGGCTCTTCTGGCCGGCGCCTGTTCCCGCAGCAGTGAAGAGATCAAGAGAAATGCCATCCTGGCCAAGATCAATGACAAGATCGTCACCGTCGGGGAGTTCGAGGATTTTTTCGCCTTCAGGCTGGGGGCTGCGACTCAGGGTGTCAAGGAAGCCGATCTTATCCAGCTCAAATATAAGATCCTCAATGACTATATCGACGAGGAGATCATCCTCGATGTGGCGAGACGCGAGAAGATCGAAGTGAACGATTATCAGCTGGAAGAGGAGTTGAGGAGCATCATAGGCCAATACGGCGAAGAACATTTTCAGGATTACATCAAAAAGGCCGGGCTCACCCGGGACAGATTCAAAGAATATCTCAGGCGTTACTGGCTTATTAGGCTTGTGGAGGAGCAGAAGGTCTATAACAACATCAATGTCACCAACAAAGAGATCCTGAAGTATTATGCTGACAACCAGGATGATTACACCCATTCGGAATCCATTGAAGTGAAAGAGCTTGATTTTGCCACTTTGGAGGAGGCCAATGCCGTCACAGAACGGCTGAAATCGGGAGAAAAGTTTGACGATATCTATGTCACCCTGACCGGACAGCTGGATGAAAGCGGGACCCGCATCTATACCCGTGACGACCTGCCTGAAAATTACGCCAAGGAGCTCTTTGCCCTGAGGACAGGGGGCGTATCACAGATCCTTGAAGATGAATACGGACGTTACCACCTCTTTAAAGTGGAAAAAAAGGTCTATGCCAAAAAGATCAGTCTTTCAGAGGTGGAAGCTACTATCAAACAGATCATTTTACTGAAAAAAAGAGAGCTCCGGTATGACCAGTGGATCAATTCTCTCAAAAAACGGAGTTATGACATTACAATCAATGAAAACTATTTTAAAAGGTAAGGAGTGTTGCATATGAAACACATCATCGGATGTCTTACGGTTCTTCTCATGACAGCGGGATCGGTTTTGGCCCAGGGAGAAGGTTATTCCGACGGGATCGCCGCCCGTATCAATGATACGGTCATTCTGAAAAGTGAAGTCAAAGAAGCTATGATGGGCAACCCGAACCAGAGTCTTGAGGAACAGCGTAAAGTGCTGAAAGAGATGATCAAGAACAAAGTCCTCTATATGGAAGCCCTTGAGAGTGAAGAACTCGTCGTAAATTCCGATGATATCGAGAAGCGCCTGGATGCCATGATCGAAAGGATCCGGGAAAACCTCGGCGGAGAAGCTTCTTTTAAAAAGGCCCTCAAGGAGGAGGGGCTGGATGAAAATACCCTCCGTTCCATCTACAGGCAGCAGATAAAAGAAGAGATGTACGTCCAGAACTATGTCGCCACTGTGATCCGCCCGGGGATATCCATTTCCGACGATGAAGTCAAGGCGGCCTACGATGAGAATTCCGCTGAGTTCAAGACTCCAGAAACATTTACCTATACCATAGGCTATCTTCCTGTGGCTATGACTGCCGAAGACGAACGGGCCATACTGATGAAACTGGCTGACATCCGAAAAAGGATCCTCGACCATGAGATGACTTTTGAAGAGGCCGCCAGCCGATACTCTCAGGGCCCCACAGCTCCTAAGGGAGGCGATCTGGGCCTTATAGGACAGGGAATGATGGTCCCTGAGTTTGAGGAAGTAGTATTCAATTTGAAAAAAGGGGAGATATCACGCCCCTTCAAGACAAAGTTCGGCTATCATATCGCCCTCTGCAGTGATATCCAGGGAGAGAAGAGAGCCATAAGCCATATCATCCTTCTGCCGGCTGTAAGTGAAGAGAAGCGCAAAGCCTTTGAGAAGAACGTAAAGGCCGCCTTTGAGACGAAGGGGATGGAAGGGATGAAAGAATGGGCCAGCCTGAGCGGTGTTCAGCTGATACCCTTTGAAGAAGCCAAAAAAAGAGAAATCAACACCATCATACTCGATATTCTCAACGGGCTGAAACCCGGTCAGATCTCACCAGTCAGTTATATCAACAACGGGTTGACATTTATCTATCTCGATCAGCACCAGGAAGCACGTCAGATGGCTTTTGAGGAGGTCCGGGAATATGTGAAAAATTATGTCTACGGGCAGAAAATTCAAGAAGAGATTGAAAAATTATATGCTAAATTGCAAAATAAATATTACATAGAGATATTGATATGAGAACTGATAAGTTTTTGCAGCTATCAAGGATTTTAAAACAACGTTCCACTGCCAAAGAAGTCTGTGAAGCAGGGCATGTCTGGCGGCTTCAGGAGCCCGACGGCTTTGTCACTTTAAAGGCTGCCTCTGAAGTACACGAGGGAGACAGGATCAGGATCCAGGCCTATAACAAGATCCTGGTGTTGGAGATCAGCGAGATACCTCAGACCAAAAACGTCTCAAAGCAGAAGGCGTCTTCTCTCTACAAGACCATTTCCGAGGAAGTCGTTGAAGGCTAAGAAGAGGTTCGGGCAGAATTTTTTAATCAATCCTCACTGGCTTAAATCTATAGCCGAGGCTGTCTCCGGATTCGAAGGGGACACGCTGGTGGAGATCGGCGGCGGGACCGGTAACCTTACACGGGAATTGGCCGGCCTCTCGTTCTCCCGATTCGTCGTTATCGAGATAGACCGGGAGCTGATCCCGGTACTCCGGGATATTTCCCCCGGAATAGAAGTGGTTCAGGGAAATATACTTGACATTCCCCTGGATTTCGGGAAAAAACAGGTCATTGCAGGAAACCTGCCCTATTATATAACAAAGCCTATTCTCAACCATCTTATCCGCTACAGGGAATCCATAGCCGGCGGCATCGTCATGGTCCAGAAAGAGGTGGGCCTGGCCCTGACAGCTCCTGTCCATTCGGAAAACTATAACGCCTACAGCGTCTTTCTTCGTCTTTTCGCCCATGTGGAAAAGCTTTGGACCGTCAAAAGGGGAGACTTTCGCCCGGTCCCCAATGTCGATTCGGCCCTTCTGAAGATAACCATGAGGCCGGTATATGAAACGCCGTTCAGCGGAAAAGAGGCTGATATCCTGTTCCGGGCCTTCCGGGAACGGAGGAAAACTCTTGTCAATAATCTCAAAAAAGAGTATAACAAAGAAGTCGTCATAGAGTTTTTACAGTCCCTGGGAAAGAGCCCTGATGCCCGAGCCCAGGAACTGACCGTAGAAGAATTCGGCAGGCTTCTTGGATGCTTGAACAAAGAGGGGGGGAACCTGTGATCTGGGTACATGATATCAATCCGGTCATCCTTCATATCTGGGGGCCCCTGGCCCTGCGGTGGTACCCCATCGCCTACCTGCTGGGTTTCCTGGCAGCTTACCTGGGAATGATACTTCTCTCTCGAAAAGGGCTTCTTCCCTTCACGCGGAGGGATGTGGACGACCTGGTCTTTTACGCAGCCCTCGGCGTGATCATCGGGGGGCGTCTCGGATATGTCCTCTTTTATGACCTGAAAGCCTTTTTGTCCCACCCGCTGGCCATCTTAAAGGTCTATGAAGGGGGGATGTCCTTTCACGGCGGATTTATCGGTGTGCTCCTGGCTGCCTGGCTCTTTGTCCGGCAGAGGAAGCATGGACTATGGACCGTTCTGGGCAGTATGGCTCTTTTTGCTCCTGTCGGGCTCTTTTTCGGACGTATCGCCAATTTTATTAATGGTGAGCTCTGGGGTAAACCCACGGACGGGAGCTGGGGCGTGATCTTCCCTATGGCAGGGATCAGCCCGCGCCACCCGTCTCAGTTGTATGAGGCCCTCCTGGAAGGAGCGCTTCTTTTTGTCATTCTCATGCTGACACTCAGAAAGACAAAGAATATCCCCCTCATGGGACCGCTCTTCGGGATCTTTTACGGCCTTTTTCGTTTTCTCGTGGAATTCTGCCGAGAACCCGACATTCAGCTGGGTTATCTCTTCTGGGGGTGGGTGACCATGGGGCAGGTCTTAAGCCTCTTTGTCATCCTTTTCTCTCTGTTTGTCTATCTGGTCTTCATCAAAAAGAAGGAGGAAGCGACATGAAGAAATGTGATGTTGAAATATTCATGGGTAGTGATTCCGACCTGAAAAGCATGGCCAAATGCGCCGAGGTCCTGGATGATTTCGGGATCTCTTATAATATGTATATCCTTTCGGCTCATCGTACCACAGAAGAGGCCCTGGAACGGGTCGCCACAGCCGTGGAGAGGGGGGTCCGGGTGATCATAGCCGGAGCAGGGAAAGCGGCTCATCTTCCCGGCGTCCTGGCTTCCAAGACGACTCTTCCTGTCATCGGCATTCCCATGAAGACTTCAGACCTGGGAGGCGTGGATTCCCTCTACTCCATGGTCCAGATGCCGTCTGGGATCCCCGTGGCCACTGTGGCTATCGGAGATACCGGAGCCAAAAATGCCGCTCTCCTGGCTGTACGTATTCTTTCTGTCTCTGACACAGAACTCAGGGGTAAGATGGAGGATTATCAGAAGAAGATGCGCGATGATGTCCTGGCCAAAAATGAGAGACTCCAAAAAGAAGGATACAAAAATTACCTCAAAGGATAGAAATGAAACACTTTAAAGACGGCCTTCTGCGCATACTGCTGCGCAAAAATGTCTACACTCCCAAAGAACGCCTCGAAACACTCTCCATGGCTGTCAAATGGCTCTATCAGTACACAGCCCTTGATCATCAGTGCGACGATGAAGAAGAGCTGAAGAAGATTCTCACTCTGTTTTTCAGGTCACTTATGGATTATGGATATATCGGCCGTAAGGACTGGGTGGACCTGAAAAAAATTATGAAAAAGGGGCGGGAGAGACTTGATATAATCCTCAATGGAGATACATTTAAAATAAGCGGTGATGAAGGAGAGTTATTGGAATTGTCCGGAACTATTTATGAACATGTCATGGAGCAGAGGATCCATAACTACCTGACAGGAGAAAAGGGGGAGGCTGAGATCGCCTTTAAGGTCAAGATCCCCCAGGTGGAGGATCCTCAGGACCCTGATGAAGAGGATGAGCCTGTGGAGATCGAGAATATCGTAGGCCTTCAGTTTATCTACTGGCTTCCTCAGCATCTGGATGTCGACCCTGTGGTCATCTATCCGGTCGTCTCCTTTCGTAAATACAAGGGGAACGGGAAAGACCCTGTCCATGAAGTCAAAGAATTCGCCCATGGCGCCGAAGCTCATATGTGGGTCTTTACCATCGAGACTGAGGACAATACAGAGGAGATCGCCCTCGATCTCAATGATCCTGATATCGTCTTTATCGAGGGGAAACATATCGCCCGCTTACCGAACTCCAATCTGAGGATCAGATAATGAAGTTTGTCGAAACCTCAGGTGTCACGCCCTTTACCAGAGCCCTTTTCCAGGGGGAGCCATACACCGTGGTCAATCCCTACAAGGGATGTCAATACGGCTGTTCCCACTGTTCTGCCCAGATCCCGACCAAGACAGCCTATCCCGGCTATAGATGGGGAGAGATCGTTGAAGTCCGGGAAGATATTCTGGACTCGGTGGAGAAGAACGCAAGCCGATGGGCCGGGAAAAAGATCTATCTCTCTTCTCTGGGAGACCCTTATCAGCCTGCTGAAAAGAAGTACAAGATCACCCGGGGACTGCTGGAGCGTCTGGCTGATATCGACTGTCATGTCCGCTTGATCACCCATTCCGATCTCGTCCTCCGCGACCTGGATGTCCTGAAACATATGAACAATGTCCATGTGGGTATATCCCTGACCACGACAAACGACTTCCACGTGAAGCTCATCGAAGGGAAGCTTCCTTCGTCGGATGAGAGGGTGGAGACTCTCTATGCTCTGGGGGACAGCGGAATCACGACTTTTCTCAACATAGACCCGTTTCTTCCCGAGATCACACCTCTTTTCCGTCTGATAGATCTTTTTAACGATGATGTCTCCTTTTTCCGTATCGCCAGCCCCAACTGGAAAGCCAACATCGTCAAAAAGAATCTCTTCGAATTGCTGAAGATCTATGAGCCGGAGCTCTTTATCCGGTATCAGACCATTTACCTGAAGAATGGGAAGTACTACGACGAGATACGGAAAAAAATGAATAAGAATGAATCTTCCCGGTCTGTGGAGATCGATATTACCATCTAAATATTGAATTGTTCACAAAAAAAGAGTATACTATGAGATAAAGGGGGATGTATGATAAAGAATATTTTATGTATTCATGAAAATGAGTACTTTGTCAAAGCACTCTCAAATATCCTTTTGCGACATGACCTTTTTGTCTCGGGGTTCGATACCATGGAAGAGGCAGGATCCTTTATAAAGGAATACCGCGAAAGCCTGGATCTGGTTATCATCGGCGGGCCCTTGAAAGACGGGACAGATACCACTGAGATCGCCCGTTTTCTGCGCCGTGACCTTCACGTAAGGGCTCCCATCATGGGGCTGGCTCCCTCTATCAGCAGGGACCTCCTCAAAAAAGCAAGGGAGTCGGGGATCAATATTTTTCTCCCTGAAAAGATCAAAGAGAGCGATCTCATGAAACATATCAAAGTCTTCGACCTTCTCTGGAGTGAACCCAAGCCTGCTTCCATCCTTCTCATCGACGAAAACCCCCTCCGTCGTGAAAGACACCTTTTTGAACTCCGGGGCGGCAATTTTACGGCATGGGAGACATCGGAAGGCCTGAAAGGGGTGATGCTGGCCGAAGAGAATAATCCCGATTATATCGTACTCAGCGACAGCCTCACGGACAAAGACTGCTTTGAAGTGAGCCGGGCGTTGAAATCCAACCGCCCGACAAGCCATATCCCCATTATCCTCCTGACAAAAGCCCTTTCAGCTGAATTGAAGCGTAAAAGCCTCATGGCAGGTATTGTGGACTTTTATGTGGAAGATGAGAAAAGCAGCGCCTTTCTCTGGTTTATCACAGAGATCGTGACAAAGATCAGCGAAAAGAAGTATAAATCAGCTCTCCACTTCTCAAATTTTCCCATTATGATCCATACAGTCAATTATATCCTTCAGAAAGAGGGGTATAATGTGTTGAATACATCTCAGTGTACAGAGGCAGAGAACATCATCAATGAGGGGAATATTGATGTGATCCTGTGCGATATCGGAACCAGCACTCATTCATTCCCCATGCTCCAGAGGTATGCTCTTTCCCGTGAGAAGGGGCAGTGGATCCCCATCGTGCTCATCGCCGGCCCCGGCGATATGGAAGAGCTGCTCTATGGCCTTCAGGAGTTTGCCGATGATTTCATCAAGACGCCCTTCTTCCCCGAAGAGCTGATCAAGCGCATCAATAACCAGGTAAAGATGAAGGAGACGGGGGAGTATATCTTCAACCAGAGTCAGAACCTCAAGATGCTCTCTATCACAGACTTTCTCACCGGAGCCTATAACCGGAATTACCTCAACGATACCCTGGACAGCTTCATCAGCCGTTATAAGCGTAAAAAAAGGATGTTCTCAGCCCTGATGATACAGGTAGAGGATTTCAGCAAGATCGTCTCCCTTTTCGGGAATCTGACCGGTGATGAGATTCTAAGAAAGGTGACCGCTATCCTGGAACAGACCCTCCGCCCCACCGATATGATCTTCCGCTTCGGAGAGGATGATTTCATCGTCCTTCTGGAAGATACCCCAGAAGAGAATCTGAGGATCGTAGCCGAACGGATACTGGAGAAATTTGAAAACACCATGCTGAGCGAAGAGTCGGGGAATTACCACCGGGTGAACCTCCTGGTAGGGGCTCTGGCCTATTCGGGAGAAAGCCGGGAGGATGTTTTAAGCAAACTGGATAAAGAGATCGAAAAAATGAAAAAGGCTTATGAATAGATCCTATTTCGATGAAGAAGAGGCCTTTTTGGAGGCTGTCGAACAACGATACCGCCTGAAACAGGCCGATGAGTGGATATTCCAGAAATATCTCTATGATTTTTTAAAGATGACAAATCTTCCTCTCCCGCTCCGGGAAAGACTTGCAGGCGGTTGGGATATTATCCCTCTGAAGGTTGCGGACAGGCAGAGATCCGGGGACGGATCCACGGCCAAGACTCTCTACGAGACAGCAGACGGCCTTTTTGTGGAATCGGTCCTGATGGGTTACGAGGACCGCAAGACCCTGTGTGTCTCCACACAGGTGGGCTGTCGGAGCAAGTGCCGCTTCTGTGCCACGGGGGCCAGGGGCCTGACAAGGGATCTGACCTCAGGCGAGATCATGGGCCAGATCCTCAATGATTCCCCGCTGACCAATATTGTCTTCATGGGAATGGGAGAGCCCCTGGATAATCTTTCCCAGCTGATCAAGGCCCTTCGTCTTCTAAACCATCCCGACAAGATGAATTTCGGCGCCCGCCGGATCACCATTTCCACAGTGGGTATCCCCGATGGGATCAGGGCTTTGGCAGACGAAAACCGTCAATACGGCCTTTCATGGTCACTTCATGCACCGACAGACGATTTGCGTTCCACTCTGATCCCCGTGAACAGACGCTATCCCATAAACGAGGTCATGGCGGCCATGAAAGAATACGGACGACGTACAGGCGGATCTTTGACGTTGGAATATATCCTTCTCAAGGGTGTCAACGATGCACCGGAACTGGCCAGGGAGACGGCTTCCCTTGCGCGAATGCTCAACGCCAAGGTCAACCTGATCCCCTATAATGCACACCCCTATGCCGATTATGAGCGTCCCGGAGCCGAGGCCGTTCAAGCGTTTTCCGGGATCCTTCAGGCTGAAGGCCTTGTGGCCACGGTGCGGGAAAGCAAAGGAAATGATATCGACGCGGCCTGCGGGCAGCTGGCCGGACGTCATCACTAAGGAGGTTAAACCCATGGCTGTCTTTACCGTTTCACGTACTTACGGGCTGGATGTTGAAGAGATGCTTCAGGAATTTGCCGAAAAGAACAGTTTGGATATCTTTTCCCATGAGCTTCTTATGGAAGTCGCCAAGTCGGTTCAGCAGCCCCTGGACAAAATAGAAGACCTTTATTCCATGGATTCTTTTAATTCCTTCAAGATCTTCATCGCAGAGATGCTCCAGTCCATGGCCGACTCCTCTTCCCTCATGGTCACCGGTTCTCAGATCGATGCCCCGGTCTATTTCCCTCTCTTTTTCCCCACTCTTCACGGAAAGGAAGAGGAGAAGAAGATCGAAAACAGGAAATCCTATACCGATCTCATGAAAAAAGTCATCGAAGACCTCTATCGTAAAGGCGATGTCATCATCATAGGACGAGGTTCCCAGATCATATTGCAACCTTACCCCGATGTGATCCATTTGCGTTTTGACGCGTCTCTCGAGTACCGCGTGAAGAAAGTGGTTGAAAAGGAGAAGATCACGGAAAACGAGGCGGAAGACAGGATCAAAAAGATCGATAAAAAGCGGAGAGACTACATCGATTACTTTTACGGAAAGAAGGTTGACTCCCCGGAGCTCTATGATATGATAATCAACGTTGAAAGGCTGAGAGGAAAAGCCCTCGGCAAAGTCCTGCAATCCTTGATATAAAAGGGGGATGAAGTCCATGAAAGAAGATCTCAAAAAAAGAATTGAAAAAGCGAAAGGGATGTTCCAGGAAAGGCTGGAGTATCTGATTCGTGATATCAATATGATCGAAAAAGATGTCGCTAATATCGGCCAGGACCTGTCCGCCTTGGAACAGGAGCTTGCCCAGGTCCGTCAGAGCCTGTCCCTTTCGTCACCGGAAGAGGGTAAGAGCAACGAAATGACAGACAGCCGTGAAAAACCTTTTACATAAGATCTTCTCGCTCGGGATACTTTTCTTTTCCCTTTGGAGCCTGAGTCATGCTGCTTTTTTCGACCGGCCCTATTATACACGCGACGAGATCCCCCTTTTTTTCACCGATACAGGCACTTTCATCACCGTTTCATATAACGGGAGACCCTTTGACCCTTTTGGAGACTCTTCCACTATCCCGCTGGTTCCCTGCAAAGGT
>Ga0116151_10004374_pt1 | contig 12403 bp, 15 predicted proteins | sample AD_UKC117_MetaG_FD_89893 | JGI IMG/M metagenome (GOLD analysis project Ga0116151, IMG submission 89893) | Active sludge microbial communities of municipal wastewater-treating anaerobic digesters from Hong Kong - AD_UKC117_MetaG | ecosystem: Engineered > Bioreactor > Anaerobic > Digestate... | reverse complement strand
GACTGCAGATGCCGGCACTTCGACGGCGGCCGGCGACACCGGACAGCCTGGCAGTCCAAATGCCGACGACGCGAGGCGGGTGGACTTCGTCACGCTCGCCATCGCGCTGGCCACCCTGGTTATCGCCGTTAGCCTGCTGCTCATCGTGCAGGTGCGGGTGCTGCCGCGCTCGACGCTCGTCCACAACATGTTGTGGGCGACGATTTTCGGTCTTGCCGGCTATGTCCTCTACGGAATCGGGCTGTTCCCCGGCGGCGACTGGCTGGCCGAGCTGCCCGGACGCTTTGGCATCCCGGTGACGGTCTTCGTGCCGATGTTGTTGCCCCTGCTGTGGTTGCAGGTGCGCGGCGACGATCGCGACCGGTAAACAAAAAACGCACCGATCTCTAAACCGGTGCGTCCTCTACCAACAGCGCCCCTGACAGGACTCGAACCTGTGCACTCGGCTCCGGAGGCGGTCCGCTAATGGCCTCTACTGGGCAGGGCTGATTCCTACCTTCTGGTCATGGCTCCCAAGTGTGGACCATGACGACAATCGACGAAGCGTTACAAGTCCTCATAATCGATGCCAAGGCGCGGCAATGCACCCCGCCGACGATTGCCCATTACCGCGGGCGCATCACCGACTTTGCCCGATGGTTGGCCAACCAGGACGGGGCAATCCACACCGTTGACGGCATCACCCATCACCACATCCGCCAATACCTGGCGCACCTGATTGACCGCGGGTTGGCGTCCGCAACTGTCCACACGCATGGGCGGGCGGTCCGCGCGTTCCTGAACTTCTGCCAACGGGAAGGCATTGTCCAAGAATCTGCCTTCGCCCGCGTGCGCATCGGCCGCCCCGACCGCATAGAGAAACTACCACTTGACCGGGCGGACATTGACCGATTGTTGGCGGCATCGGACTCCGCACGTGACACGGCGATTGTATTGACGCTGTTGGATACCGGAATCCGCGCGTCCGAGTGCACCGCGCTGAATGTGGGGGACATTGGGCGGCAATGCCTTCATATCCGCAAGGGCAAGGGCCGGAAGGCGCGCACCGTCCCCTTTGGTCAACGCACGGCGGCCGCCATTGCGGAGTACATCGCCGAACGTGGCGAGCTACCGCCCAAGACGCCCCTGTTTGCCAGTAACACCAATCGCAACCTGGACGGGCGGTTGACCGCGTCCGGACTCCGCCGCGTGATAGTGCTGCTGGCCGATGCCGCCGGCGTGGTTGGCGTGCACCCGCATCGATTCCGGCGCACGTTTGCCGTGTGGTCACTCCGCAATGGCATGAGTATCTATCACCTTCAGCGCATCATGGGGCATGAAGACCTGGACACCCTGCGCGGCTATCTGTCCCTCGTGGACAACGATCTACGTGAAGCACACGCCAGGTTCGGACCCGTTGACGCCATGCAGAGTGACCCATAAGTGACAAACGCCCGCCGTGGGCAGTGTATCGGCCGATACCGATGCACTTTGGAGACCCCACGGCGGGCGCAATTAAATTCTACCAGTCTACAGGAGACTAGACAATGACCGCACTCAGTATCAATCCCCTACTCGCAGAAGTGGATCTGTCCGCCGTCATCACGCAGATGACCGGACAACCGGCATGGATTGACGTTGAATCCATCTTGGAGACAACGTCACTGCCCTACACCGAACGCAGCGAAGCGGCGCGGGCAATCTTTGCCGAGCTACGCCAGGTTGTCAACGCGGCATTCCTGGCGGGCGTGCGCGCCGGTCAAGACCCGTTGGTCATGCTGGCGGATTGTGCCGACAGACTGGAACGGGCGTGCGAACGCATGGAAACGGCGGTGCAATCGTGACACCGCGTGACGTTCTGCTGATTGTGGGGATGGCGGCCGGCGGGTTGGCCATCCTGGGCATGGGGTTGGCGTTGGTGGCTCTGGCCATCCATGAGAGGGGGCAGCGATGAACACCTACGACAGACGCGCGGGTGAACTGCTGGCCCTGGCCATCGCTGAAGGGATTGACTTGCCCATGCCGGTGGACGAAATCATAGCGTGGGAAGATGCCGGACACGCCATTGACCTGGTGACGGGCGAAATCCTGCTCAATGCCGATTCTGTACGCATCGCGCCCACCGTGGCCGGCGAAGCGACGGCATTCCTGTTGGAACTCGAAGAGGTGACCACATGACGGATTACAACGATGGCGACGGGCTGATTCTGCTGATTCTGTTTGTCGGCGTGATATGGATGTTGGGGCAGGTGTTGACATGACCGATTACACCCAACCCGAGCAATACGATCCAACCGACTGGGAGCAAGTCCAACGGCGCCGGGAAGTTGCCCAGCGGCGGCCGCCGAACTACGTTTCCGCCGCTGACCTGGGCATCACACCAAAGCCGATTGTGCGGCGCATCGAGGCGCCGGCGCCCATGCAGATTGATGCACCGTTGCCCGTCCAGACGGTGCAGCGGTTGACCACAAGCCACGTTGACCGGGCGAAGGGATTCAGCATTGTGTCAATCCCCATGGCGGCCGGCGTTGGCGTTGGTGGGCTGCTAATCGCCGTGGGCATCGGCGCGGTTCCCATCTTCAGCATGGGCGCGCTGTTGGTGCTCTTCCTGTCCTTCCTGGGTGTGTGGCTGGCGGCCTTCCTGTGGCATGAATCGGCAAGCCCAGATGGGGTCAGCCTGTGGCAAGTGCTCTTGCACTATCGACTACTGCGCCATGAACAGAAGGCACGATTGCAGAGAATGGAGCTTGACGAATGACCACACGCACCATGCAGTACCGTATACCGGCCGAACTGGAACGCACCGAAGCGATTGCAGCGGCGCAACCTGACCGTTACGCACCGCTGCGCAAGGTGGCACAATCCCTGACCCGGCGCGGCGTGATGGCGGCCAAAGTCGAGTTGGTCAACCAGGCATTGGCCACGTTGGTTGACCTGGTCTTTGAGATTGACGACGATGGGCGATACGCCAACCAGGACATTGACGGGCGCATCCTGATTCCATTGCCGTGGGGCAGGTTGGGGCGCGGTGCGTGGGGACTCCGGGCAACCGAAGGGGCGGCACTCCGCTACATCATGCTGCAGCGGCAGCACACCGAGCCCGAACCGCTGTTCACGTACGATGCCGGCGGCCGGACCTGGTGCGTCAATCTGGCATTCACCTCGCGGCGGATGGCCATGTCCTACCTACGCACCACGCCCGTGACGCTGGGTGAATGGCGCCACGCATGGGAAAGCACACGTAGTGCATGGAGTGTCCAGAACATGGCGGACAAGTGACCAACGCGTGTCAGGTGGGTAGCTGCTGGGGTGTCAAATCGGTGTCATCGCGGGTGTGCTGCGGTGTCACCGATTTGGCGTTTCGGCGCGATGCCGGGACACCCGTCCGCCAACCTCCATCGCCCGCCATCCTCGAAGATGGGCAGCACCCTGCTCAGTTTGTCGAGCATCGCCCGCGCCCCGGCCGGCGTGATGCTCACCAGGTGGGCAGCCTCGGCCGTGGTCAACGCCCCACCGTTGGCAAGGCGCCACGCAACGATGGCCACACGTTCAGTGGTGACAGATTCACTTCGATCCATGTGGGGATTGTACTCCGATTGCGTGCGTTAACCCGCATTCTGATAAGAAAAGAACTTAACAATAATCTTACTAGGCGATGCCATCTTCGAGCGCATGGCCGAGGGCATCGCCGACAACGTGGTATCACAATCTACCGACTGAGAAACACCTTTTCACACCTGTTTTTCGCCAAGGCATTCCGCATCGCGGTTCGCTTTTCCGCGCGACAGGCGCATAATCAGAGTAATTCCGCCTCATCAACAGCCTGTTGATGGGGTTCTGTTAGACTCAGAGTGTGTGCAAGTGCAAACAAGGGGGAATGATGAAGACGACCGTAGCAGCACGAGTTGAAGATGGCGAACTGGCCAAGTTGGACAGGCTGGCGCGCCGCGCAGGATTGACCCGTTCACAGGCGTTGCGTGCTCTGGTGAGCGCTTGCGAACATTTTGAACCCGCCAGAGCAGCGGCAGTCATTTTCAACAGCAACGGCGCCGAGGTTTCTCAGGCACACGGCGCCGTTGCTGCCTAACATTCACCCGCCATCCAAAAACCAAAGCCCGATGCGGCAAACATCGGGCGTGGGCAAAGGTGGCGGATAACCGGCGCGGTGGAGGCGCCAGCTAATGTCAAGTCTACACGAAAACCCAAGCCCTGACAAGACCCCAACTCATGACCGGCCAAGATGGACGCGCGGCGTTGTCTGCGAAGTTGGCCCCAACGGGCTGATTGCGCCGACTGCGCGGGCAGGTGCGTCCACCTGCTTGTTGGTCCCATTGTCCGAGCTGCGCAAGACCTGGCGCCGCTACTACCCCATCACGCTGGATGGGCGCCAATCGTCCACGCGGCGCTACTTCTGGACGATTGACCTGCAACGTTATGGCGTGCCGCTCTTCTACGGCGGTCAAATGTTTATCGGCATTTCTGGCACGCTATTGCGGCGTTTCGCCCGCCCCATTGACTGGGCAGCGTTCCGGCAACGACTGGCGGAGGGCTCATGACCGCGCGAGACATCGTAGCAATCTACCACGCATTGACGCTCGACCCCAAGGAAAAAAAGAACGTCAACGGCAACGGCATCGCCCACCGCAACGGCAACGGGCGGCCGGCGGCATCGGGCGCGCAAACCGTTGCCGAGTACGTGGCGACCGCCTTCGAAAGCGAATGCGCGGCGGTGCGTTCCACTACGGAGGGCGACCGCAATGAACGACTGAACGAAGCGGCGTTCGCGCTGGGGACGTTGGTTGGCGCCGGCCACCTGCGGCGCAAAGACGTAGAAGAGGCACTGGCAGCGGCGGCCTTCGAATGTGGACTGTCCGAAAGCGAAACGATCAAGACGATGACTTCGGGGCTGAATGCTGGGGAGCGCCAGCCGCGTGACCTGTCCAACGTTGGCACGAAACCAGGCGCCTACCGCGCCGACCATGACGTTACTGGCGAAGATGCCTCGGCATTCACCGGCCCTGTGGCGTTGGGGTTGGAAATGCTGCGCGCGGCGGACGATGAAGAAGACGACGACTCCGCCGCGAACCCATGGCCATACGACGAATACCGCGGGCGGTTGGTTCTTTGCTCCCTGGACAAACACGAAGACGTGGTCCGCGTTCCGATTGCCGACTTTACCGCGGCCATCGTGGAAGAATCACGCATTGCTGACTCCCCAGACGTGACGTACACCATACAGGGGACGGCAATCCGGGGCGGCGCCTTCACGTGCCAGGTGGCCGGCGCTGACTTCACATCGCCGACCAAGCTACAGGCGGCAATCGAGCAAGCGGTTGGACCCTATGACCCGGTGTTCGCCAGCTACGCCAAACACTTGCCGGCGGCCATCAAGAAATTGACCCGCGACGTGGAACGCACCACCACGTACAAACGCACCGGATGGGCGGGCGATGCCTTCCTGATTCCCGGCAACTTGCCGAGCGGCATCAAGTTGGAGTTACCGCGGAAGATGGCGTATGCCGTGGATCCGGACGGTGACGTTGCCCGAGGTGTAGACGCGTTGCGCCTCTTCCTGGAAGCGGTGACGCCCGAACGCGGCGCGGTCATCCTGGCGCATCAATTTGCGGCGCCGATGGCTCCCCATGCGGATTGGCGCGGGGAGCGGTCAACGTTGGCCATTGTGGGGACAACCGGCAGCCTGAAGACGACTGCGGCAATGCTGGCCATGGGCATCTATGGCGCGGCGTTCCTGTCTGAAGACATGCTGTTGACCTGGGGACAAGGCGCCACGGTAAACGCCATCTTGGAAATGTCGGCATCGGCCGCAGATCTTCCCTTCCTGATTGACAACTTCAAGCCCAACACCGGCAACGGTGAAAAGGACTTCACCAACGTCATGCACGCCATCGCCGAGGGCTCCACCAAAGACCGATCCATGCGCAACGGTGACTTACGCCCATCCAAGCCGATTTGGTGTTGGCCCATCCTGACGGGCGAAGACATCCCCGGCAAAGATGCCGCATCACTGGCGCGTACGGTGTTGCTGCGGTGGCCCGAGCGGGGCGTGGACAAGCCGAAGTTGGCGCAAGCGCAACGATTGGCAGAACACTTGCCCGCGGTGGGCGCGGCGTGGATACGATGGTTGCAGACCCTGGACGGCAAGCGCATCGCCACGGAAGCGGGGCGGGCAATGCCGGCAAAACGTCACGACTGGGGCGAATATCTGACGACATCACGCCCCGACATTGCGAACGCGGCCCGCGTCGCCAGCAACCTGGCAGTTCTGGAATGTGCATGGATGGCGGCCGGGCAACACCCCGCCTTCGCTGACCTGGTGAAGCAATTCACGCCCGCGCTGCGTGCTGGGTTGGCGGCCACGGCGGATTCGATGGCCACGGCAACAGCCGACACTCGCGAAGTGACACGATTCCTGAACGGACTACGGGAAGCGCTGGCGACGGGCGCGGCGGTTCTGCTGGGCGAAGTAGACGATGATCCAAGTGACCCGCGCCAGATTGACCGCGTAATCGGGCGGAAAGTATCGCTCAGTGACGATACGGGGGCGTTCCTTTTCCCCGAGCGGGCGCGCCAGGTTGTGTCGCGCTTCGTCAATGACGACTTGGGGGCAATCAGCAATCGCACACTTGGGGAGCAACTGGCGGCCGGCGGATGGCTTGCCAGGGTGAAGGATGGGCGGACTCAGATCCTCGTCAAAATCAAGGGCAAGAATATGCGCGTCTGGCACGTGACGCACAAAGCGCTGACCCACGACGACGGAACGGGTGATATCCTCGAGGAGCTTGGCGTATGAAGCGCGACGCTGCCCAGTTGGTAACCGCAGCGGTAACCGCAAGTTTTGGGAAGCGGTTACCGGAAACGACCGAAGCGGTTACCGGCTCCCCAGTGGTAGAAGGTGTTGACTGTGTTTGCGGTAACCGCAGTAACCGTAGTAACCGCTTCTACACTCAGATGTATAGATATATGTGCGTCGCGTGCGTGCGCAAGGATTATGTACACTCTTTGCCCACGATCATGCACTCGCATATACATCTTTTCCTAATTTTCAAAATGCGGTTACTGCGGTTACTGCGGTTACCGCGCACCTTATGGGAAGCATAACCCGGCGGAGTGACTAGAGCGCGATGGCCTATTGTGACGCAATGCGGGCGATGAGAAGATGCCGAGCGACAACCCGAGCGGGCGCACCATGCCGAGCATACGCAAGATGGGGAGCGGACGATGGTCTGTGCGCTGCTCACCACTTCAGCGGACCCGGCGCCCGTGGGTTGGAGGTGACACCCGGCAACATTCGCCCCAGGACGGCAAACGCGGCCGATGCGCTCCGCACTGGACGGGCGCCATGGTTTTGCAAGGTCCGCCGTCCGCCCTGTACGTGTGGTGCATGGCCATTTCCACACAGGGCGGGCGCGCCGGGCTGCATTCTGAGCAGCGCACCCAGTGAGAAGGCGTCAAAATAACTTATCAGAATCGGTGTTCACGTTGGTAATACAGTAATCAGGAGGTGACAGAATGGCAGTAACTGAGCAGGTGACAATCCTTCTCAAAGCGAAGGATGAAGCATCGAAAGTAATTGACGGGGTGAGCAAGTCCGCCGGCGGACTGTCCAAAGTGTTCACGACAACGATGAAGGTTGCCGCGGCTGCGAGCGCTGCGGCCGTGGGCAGCATTACGGCGACCATCGCCGTGGGCGTCAAGAAAGCCGCGGACATGGAGCAACAGGTTGCGGATATTGCCTCGGTGATGGGCATGACCGCGCGGGAAGCGGAACCGCTGAAGCGATTGATCGGCGACCTGGGCATTGATCCAACGCTGAAGGTGAACGCCACGGAAGCGGCGGACGCCATCCAGATGTTGGCGCGCAACGGGTTGTCCATGTAGGAAATCATGGACGGGGCAGCACGCAGCACCGTGCTGCTGGCAAACGCCACGAATGCGGACTTTGGCACGGCGGCGGACGTGGCCACGGATGCGATGGCGCAATTCAACATTACTGCACAGGACATGGCGGCGGCCGTCAACGGCATCACCGGCGTGACAACCAATTCCAAGTTTGGGATTGACGACTATCGTCTCGCACTTGCCCAGGCCGGCGGCGTGGCGTCCGCGGTGGGTGTTGACTTCGGCGACTTCAACACGACGATTGCGGCAATCTCCCCGCTCTTCGCCAGTGGCAGTGATGCCGGAACCAGCTTCAAGACGTTCTTGCAGCGGCTGATACCGGCAAGCAACGACGCAGAAGCGGCAATGCGCCAACTGGGGTTGATTACCGCGGACGGCGCCAATCAATTCTTCGATGCCTCGGGCAATATGCGGGGCATGGGCGAGATTGCCGGGTTGCTCCAAGGCGCGCTGGCGGGGCTCAGCGAAGAGCAGAAGAACGCGGCGTTGGCAACCATCTTCGGCACCGATGCCATGCGCGCGGCCGTGGGGTTGGCTGAGACTGGTAGCACCCAGTTTGGCGAGCTGGCCAACAGCATCGCCCAGGTGGACGCGGAAAGGTCCGCATTCACCCGAATGGACACCCTGAACGGCGCGTTGGAGATCCTCCAAGGCATCATGGATGGACTCGTCACGAAGATCGGCGACGCCTTCTTGCCTTCCCTGAAGGACATCACCAAGTGGGCAATCGACTTTGCTGACAAACAAGGGCCGGTTCTCGTGGCGTGGTTTGAAGGGTTGGCGGGATGGCTGACCAGCTCTATCCCCGTCTTTGCGGACTGGGCATCGAAGATTGGCGGGGCAGTCTCCGAGGTGTGGGCATGGTTGGCGGGCAATGAAACGACCTTCACCAACCTGCGCACGGTGTGGTCCGCCGTTACCGGCATCGTGGGCGGCGCGGTGGATGCCGCAATCGCCTACGTTCGCAGCCACTGGCAGGACTGGGTAAATACCTTGATGGAGTGGGGCGGGCTCTTCGCGAGCTGGGCCGGCACCCTGTGGGCAATCTCCATTCGCCCCGGACTGGAACGCATGTGGGCGGACCTGTCCGCATGGTTGGACACCAACGCGGCGGGACTCGGTACAAAGCTTGGGCAGTGGGGCGGCGCGTTCGCCACGTTCGCCACTGACGTTGTGAACGGGTGGAACGACGCATGGCCACGCATTCAAACCATTGTCGGGGCCGCTCAGGAATCCATCACCAAGGACATTGACTCCATCATGGAATCACTGGGCAAGTTGACCGCATGGGGCGGCGAAGATGGCGAAGGCGGCAGGTTCAAGTACACGTGGGGCGATTTCTGGACAAGCGTAGCCAATGGCCTCGCGCTGGGTGTCACTTCGCTTATGGGCAACCTGTCCGCGGTTCTTGAGGGATTTTCCCTCATTGTCGAAGGGGTTGGCGCGCTGAAGGATCTGGACTTCGAGAAGCTGATGCAACTCGACGCCCGCATGAAGGAAGTGAACGCCACGCTATACCGCTTCGCCATGCCCGGTTCCATGTTTGGGGCAACACTGGAAGGACGGGCGGCCGGCGGCCCCGTGCGGCGCAATACGCCTTACTGGGTGGGCGAGTTGGGCCCTGAGTTGTTCGTTCCCCAAGGCAACGGGCATATCGTCCCCAACAACCAGGTGGACAACAGCCGCTCTATCACCATCGAAAACGTCAACCTTCAGGGCGGCGGGAACGCGGGACAAGATGTGTTATCCAGTATTCGACTGCTGGCGGCATTGTACGGGTGATAGGGGGAACAATGCTTCAACAGGGCGCAATCTACGGCATTGGCGGGCGGTTGGTCGAAGCGTACCGCGACGGGCAGACCTGGGCGTTGGTTGCCCTGGACGGCAACGGCCGGCCGATGGTTCCGCCGCTTGCCTTCGGCATCAAAGCGGACTCCGCCGGCGAATGCCCGGCAACGGTCTACACCCATGCCGATGGCCGGCCCGTGCCGCTGGATGTGGTGACGGTCAACGTTGACCACTTGGAGCTAGTAGCGGACTCACACAAGGCACTTTTCGCCCCACTGCCCAAGGCGATGGCGGCGATTTGGCGTATCTGACAACACTTTTCAACAGGAGAGACAAGACAATGGCTATTGCAGAAGTAAGGCAGACAGTGAACCTGGCGCAAACGTCGGCAATCTTTCAGAACGGGTTGGCCGAGCGGCGCGCCCAGATTGCCCGGATTCCCTTCGGCGTCACGGTGATGAACACCACGCCAAGGCGGCCGAAATCGTCCAGACGTGGCGCACGGCGCGCAAGTGGGTGCAGGATGACCCGCAGGTGTCCAACGCGGTCATTGACGCGGCCGTTGGGCTGCTGGATGAATCCGCGTTGCAGGCGTTGGCGGACCTGCGCACCAACTTCGACCAGGCGTTGGCGGAGTACCGCCGCAAGCTGGAAGACCCCACGCCCGCGCCGGCGGCCGCCGATGCCATGCGGATTTGGGCGCGTGTCGAACGTCAGTTGGTCGCGGGCGTGGAACTGGACGCCATCGTCGCCGATGCCGACATGACCACGTTGACGGTCATTCAGGACGAAATCCGGTCATGGCGCCGGGCTCAGATGCCGGGGGACATCAAGTCCGCCAACTTCATCGCCGATGGTGACCTGGCGTTGGTCAACCAGCGGCGCCGCGAGCTGGCCACGCCCGCCCAGCGCGCCAACCTGGACAAGGCCGAACAGTCCGCCAAGGGCGAGTACCGCGTCAACCTGGCGCTTGGGGCAGCCGAGCATCACGTCAGGCACTTGAACGCGGCCGAACCGGGCAATACCATCATGCCCGCATGGAACGGCGAGATTTTCCGCGTGTAGACAACACCAGGCGCCCGCCGTGGCCGGTATCCATCCACGGCGGGCGCATTTTCCCTATTGCATCTTGCCCCAAAAGTGCTATAATTGCTTATCAGAGTGTATATTCTGAAATGCAATAGGGGCAAAGCATGAACACAAGTCTAAGCACGATTGACCAGGCGGCCATCGCGCGAGATGTACCAAACCCAGCGCGACGCTATATCGAGACAATCAGAAGTAGGAACGGCAAGGCGACCATGGCGCAAGCTCTTGGCACGATTGCCCATATCATTTTGCACGGCAGCAAACCGCCCCGCTCAGGCCGGGGAGAGGCGGCAGCGGCGCAAAGTTTGATCGATGACGTGAACTGGTACGACATTGACCACACCAAGGCCGGCGAAATTTACGCCATTCTCCAAGATGGTTATGGGGCGCGGACGGTCAACAAGCATGTGGCTGCTCTGCGTGGCACGCTTAAACAGGCAATCTCCATTGTGCGCGAGGCCGGGCGCAAGATGCGCGCCAACACCGACATGGAAACGTCAATGCGGTTGGCCATTCAGTCCCAGGACCGACAAGACGCCCTTGCCGATGCTATCGCCGTTTTGAAGACACTACGCCCACCGGAAAGCGAAGGATCTGAGGCGGCCGGGCGTGCGCTGAAGTTGGGTGAGCTCATGGCCCTGGTTGCATCATGCCAGGATGGAACGCCCAGCGGCGCCCGCGATGCCGCAATTCTGGCCGTGGCCTATTCCTGCGGACTCCGCCGCGCCGAGATTGTCGGCATTGACCTGGCGGACTTCAACCGGACAGACAGTGTATTCAAGATTCGCGGGAAGGGAAACAAAGTGCGGCATGTCCCCATCCAGAACGGGGCGCGGCAAGCGGTCAACGACTGGTTGGCCATCCGTGGCGAAGATGCCGGCCCGCTCTTTTGGCACGTACGCAAGGGCGGGGCAATCATCAATCGACGCATGACCACGCAAGCGGTCTACTACATCTTCACCGAGCGGGCGAAGGCGGCCGGCGTGGACAACTTTTCACCCCATGACATGCGCCGCACCTTTGCCGGTGATTTACTGGATGCCGGCGCCGACATTGCCACGGTCCAAAAGATGATGGGACACGCCAACGTCAGCACCACGGCAGGGTATGATCGGCGTGGGGAACGGGCGAAGCAAGACGCGGCGAAGCGGTTGCACTTTCCGTACCAGCACAAGTCACAGAATGAAAAGTTACCCTAGTAACTCAGGCGCTGCGGGGCGATAGGTGGGGCAAAGGTATAAACACACCAGAACGCACCACAAACGATTCTAGGGCGTTCTACGGGGATTGACAGCGGACGGTGAAAAGGTGTACCCTGTGTGAAAATAAGCGGCGCCCGAGGTGTTAGCAGCACCACCGGACGCCTAACCAAACCGATGGGTCAGACATCGGCAGGTTTTGAACCATTGTAGCACGGTTCTGAATCCGCACTACTGCCCATCGGTCGAACGATGGGTTTTTTGATTGGTCAATGACCAGGAGAACGGAATCACACGTTGTGGACTGCGTCCTCTACCAACAGCGCCCCTGACAGGACTCGAACCTGTGCACTCGGCTCCGGAGGCCGATGCTCTATCCTCTGAGCTACAGGGGCATTCCTGTGGTTCGATTGTATATCAGCTTCGAG
>Ga0116151_10004372_pt1 | contig 12404 bp, 9 predicted proteins | sample AD_UKC117_MetaG_FD_89893 | JGI IMG/M metagenome (GOLD analysis project Ga0116151, IMG submission 89893) | Active sludge microbial communities of municipal wastewater-treating anaerobic digesters from Hong Kong - AD_UKC117_MetaG | ecosystem: Engineered > Bioreactor > Anaerobic > Digestate... | reverse complement strand
GCCACGCCCCAGTGAGCGCGCCCCATGCCGCTTGATCCGTTCAGAATCCTCGGCGCCGCGCTGCTGGCCACGCTGGCGATGACCTCGTTGCTGATCGGCGTGGTGATCGGGCTGTACGGCCGGCCGTCGCGGCGGACCAACGCCATCATCATGGCCTTCGGCACCGGCGCGCTGATCCAGGCGCTGGCGCTGGAACTGGCATTCGAGGGCGCGGAGCGCCTGATCGCAGAGGCTCACCTGAGCGGTCTGGTCAGTTGGTGCTGGGTCGCGGCCGGCTTCGTGCTGGGCGGCGTACTGTATTCCCTGGGCAACCACTGGCTGGACGATTACGGCGCCGCCCTGCGCCATCCGGCGCTGACCAAGCTGTACCTGCTGCGTCAGAAGCGGGAACGATCGGCCGATTTGCTGGGCCGGTTGGCGCGAGTGGATTTGCTGTGCTCGCTGCCGCCCGAGGAGATGGAAGAGGTGCTGCTGTGCGTCCAGCCGGTGCATGTCGCGGCCGGCGAGACCATCTTTCGACAGGGCGATACTGGCGATGCGTTGTATCTGATCGATCAGGGCGAGGTGGCGGTGCTGGTCAACGATTCGGCCTCCAGTACATCCACCGCGCCGAACGCGGTACCACTGGCACGGCTGGCGGCCGGCCAGTCGTTCGGGGAAACCGCGCTGCTGACCGGCGAACCGCGCACCGCCACCGTTACCGCCATCACCGACGTCGCGCTGCTGAAAATCGGCAAGGAGCATTTCGACGAACTGCTCGACGAATCGCCCCGCCTGCGCCAAGCGGTCGAAACCCTGAACTCGCAACGCCTGCTGCAAAACGTCGCCACCCTGCGCGAGCGACCCGACGCCGCAGCCTGGCAAAAAATCGCGCTGGCCAACGTGCAGCGTCTGAGCCGTAAGGAACAGGACCTGCTGCTGGCCAAACAGGCGGCTACCGGTTCGCCGCTGGCGCTGTTTCTCGGCGCTACGCTGGATGGCATCCCCGCATCGGTGGTCATCGGCGCCAATTTCGAAACGCTGGATGCTTTCCGCTTCACCTTCCTGGTGGCAATTTTCCTGTCGAGCGTGCCGGAAGCGATCGGCAGCACGCTGGGCATGCGGCAGGCCGGCTTCGGCACGCGACGGATTTTTACCCTCTGGAGCCTGCTGGTGCTGGCGGCGACGCTGGCGGGTGGGCTGAGCAGCGCCTTTCTCGCCGAGGCGTCGCCGGTACTGCTCACCGTGATCGGCGCCATCGCCGGCGGCGGCATTCTGGCCATGGTGTCGTCGGTGATGATGCCGGAAGCCTACGAGGACGGCGGTCCGGCCGTTGGGCTGGCGACCATCGCCGGCTTTCTCATCGCCTTCCTGTTCGCCTTCGTCTAGCGGCCGACCCATGACCTCCAGAATCCGTTTCGTGCACCGCCTGGGGCTGTGGCGCTCCGTGCTGATGTACCACGCCATTCCGCTGCGTCGGCGCCGACTGACCCGGTTCTACGCCCAGTTCATCCGGCCGGGCGATCTGTGCTTCGACATCGGCGCCCACGTCGGCAGCCGGCTACGGGCCTGGACGCCGCTGGGCGCTCGCATCCTCGCCGTGGAACCGCAACCGGAGTGCATGGCCCTGCTGCGCCGCTGGTACGGCGATTTGGCGCACATTACCCTGATCGAGCAGGCAGTCGGCGCCGCGCCCGGCGTTGCCGAGCTGCTGGTCAGCGCCCGGACGCCGACCGTGACCAGCCTGTCGCCGGCTTGGATCGCGGCAGTCCGGCGGGATCGCGGGTTTGCTGGCGTGCGCTGGGACGAGCGAGTTCCGGTCACGGTGACCACATTGGATCAACTGATCGCCGAGCACGGCCTGCCGGCGTTCTGCAAGATCGATGTCGAGGGGTATGAACTGGAGGTGTTGAAGGGGCTATCGCAAGCGATTCCGGCCCTTTCCTTCGAGTACATCCCGGCCTGTCTGGATCTGGCGCGGGATTGCGTGACTTATCTGGCCCGACTCGGGCCGTACCGATTCAACGGCTCGGTCGGAGAGACGCAGCGCTTGCGGTCGGAAGAATGGCTGGATGCCGCGCAATTGCTCGAATGGCTGGCCGCCGTGGCCCGGACCGGCCGATCCGGGGATATTTACGCGCGCCTTGACCCGGTCGCGGGCAACGATATGGAGCCGGACAGCGCATGATCGCCCAACGGCAAGGCACCGAACATCCTCTCGGACCGGAACGAATGTGGCCGCTGTTGCTGGAACTGCGCCGCACGGTTCGGACACTGTCGACGGTTCCCGACCGCTTCGGTTTGGGGCTGGATGCTGGACAGCCGGCCATCTTGTCCGCCGACGATCCCGCCGCCTGGGTCACCGTGTACGCTGACGGTTCCTGGATCGCCAGGATACCGATAAGCGAAACCGGTGCGGAGTTACTGGATCTTTATCTGCCGATCGCCTTGGCGGGTCGGAGTCGACCACTGACGGTGGCGCATCTCGGACAAAGCCTGGACGGGCGCATCGCCACCACGAACGGCGTGTCCCGTCACATCAACGGCCCCGAGAACCTGACGCACCTGCACCGGATGCGCGCGCTGTGCGATGCGATCGTCGTTGGCGCCGGCACCGTGGAATGCGACGATCCACAACTGACCACTCGCCGGGTCGTCGGCCCACATCCGGTACGAGTGGTGCTTGATCCTCGCCGCCGTCTCGCCGCCGGATATGGCCTGTTCCAGGATCGAGCCGCCCCGACCTTGCTGGTCTGCGACGAAGCGCTGACTGATCGACCAGGACCGGATCATGTCGAGATAATCGGCGTGCCTCGCGATGGCCGCCACCTGGATCTCCCGAAAATCGTGCGGCGCTTGCATGCGCGTGGCTTATACGGAGTTTTCATCGAAGGCGGTGGCCTGACCGTGTCGGCCTTCTTGCAGGCGGGTTTGCTGGACCGCTTGCAGATTGCGGTGGCGCCGTTGATCATCGGTTCCGGCCGACCAGGCATCACCTTGCCGGCGATCGACGATTTATCCCAGGGATTGCGTCCTCGTCACCGCCGCTATGCGATGGGCGAGGACGTGTTGTTCGACTGCCGGTTACGCCCCTGACCCTCAATCCTGTTCTCACCAGGGCACGAGGGAAGCAAGATCGCGATCCACTCAGCGCGATTCCACCGGCACCCGGAAGTTGAAGCGTAGCAAGGCGCCGCGAGTCGTCGAATCCGCGCCTTGGGTGACCAGACCGGCCACGCTGCCCTCGACGCTGTCGGCACTGGCGAGCCGGATCTTCTGGTTCTGGATTTCGCCGCTCAGCACGACTCCCTGGCGCGGGGCACTGGCGGACCCGGTGACTTCGGAACCATCACCGGCCATCAGCTTGACCGGTTCGATCATGAGCCCTCCGCCGAACCGTACACCACAAAGTGCGCGGCCACGAACTGCGGCGCGTCTTGCGCGCAGCTTTGAAAGCGCGCCACCACCACCAACTTAGCTCCGGCGGGTGAAATGGCCTCGTCGCCTGGTTCGTCGGGGAGATGCTGCCCCCACCCGGTGGAAGAAGGCTGGCGCATCGCAACCTTGGAGAACCCGCTGGTTGCGCCGTCCGGGCCGGCATCGAAAAAGGCGGCTACATCGCTCACCACCGGTTGTCCGCTGCAAAAAGGCGAGCTCATGCCCGGCGGACTGTCGATTTCGAGGCTGGCCACCCGCCCCGCCGATGTGGCCGACGGAACGAGGTTCAGGGTGATGCCGGTCACCGACCGCAAACGATCATCGGCTGCGGGACACACCACCGGATCGTCATGGCAACCGGCATCGGTTGCGACCGAATACAGCCGATCGAGGATTTGGCGACCGCGCTCCTCGCGCAGTGCGGCACACACTGCGGGACTGCTTTTGATCGTGTTGTCTTCGACATGCACCTGTAGGGCGACTGGCGCGTTCGGCGCCAGATCGGCCGGATAGGTGAATACCAAGGTACTGTCGCTTTCCACCCGCGCGGCAATCCGCAGATCCTGCTTCAATCCCCGCCCGTCCCTCACCACCACGACCGGGTCCCGATAGTTCCGCAGGCCGATGCCATGGACGACGACCTCCTGGCCTGGACGCACAAAGGTGGGTGCGGAACCGGCGTAGAGTGCCGGGCGGATGCCCATGCAGGCCGATGTATCCGCCGCCTGGGTCGGGACTGGCATCAATCCGACGCCCGCCAGCATCAAGCCGCCCAACAACGCCGGCAGGGTACGCCACCAGGATGGTGGCGAAAGAAAGCGATGGGGGATGTAGGCGGCGGTCATGGCGGTCATTCTCCCGGAGGTGATGCGCGGCAATACCGAATACTTCAGGAAGAATCATACCATCATGTCCATGTGATTGTTTTCACAAATTTAAAATGATTATCGCAACTGCTGGCCCGAACTGATCGGGTCACCATGGCCAGCTTTCTGGCGCCATTCTGGTCCGAAGTCAACCAACAAGGCTCAAAGTGAGCCGATCGGCACCCGGAGACGAAAAATAGTCGCACGACCGGACGAAAAAATTGTTTGCTGGATCTTTTTCAGGACGGCACCGAACAAAAAAACCCGGTGGGGCGTTGCGTCCCACCGGGGCTGTTGTAAAACCTACAAAATCGGCTGCTATATCAGCCCAGAATCTCTCGCAGGTGTTCGCGGCGGTGCAAAGCCACTTCGAATTCCTCCGCTTCCAGCGCCAAGGCGTCGCGAGCTGACACCATGCCCAACGGCCGGCCGTTCTCGGCCACCGGCACATGACGGAAACCGTTTTCGTACATCATATGCAGGGCATGTGCGAACGGTTTGTCCGGATGCACGGTCAATGGGTCGGAGGTCATCACCTCGGACAAGGGGGTGACGTCGGGGTTCAGCCCTTCGGCGAGAACCCGAAAGAGTGCGTCGCGCTCGGTGAAGATACCCACCAGGCGACCGTGCTCCACCACCAACAGGGCACCGACCCGGGTTTGTTTCATCACCTGGGCAGCTTCGCTGACGGTGGTTTTGGCCGGCGCGGCAGTCAGAATTTTCTGGTGCTCGACAATCTTACGAAGCGTGCGATAAGGCATGGTATTTCTCCTATTTCCAAATGAAACTCAATGGGTCTGTACTTCAAGAGTCATCGCATACACAAATTGCACCATGGAAAAATGACCATTCCAGGAACAAGTTATGTTGCGTTGGTTGTTATTGTTTTTCAGTTTCATGCATCAAAATGACGCATGCGGCAATCGGAATGCCTTGAATGCCGGCGCGAACGGTCCGTTGCTCGACGAGGTAGCGCGCCAGCCATAGGAACCACAGTGCGCGCAGCGCACCTCGGCGGCGGTTGGCCACTGGCTGTGCGCCAGCACGGATTCCCGGGTGCAACTCAGGCACTGAATGATGGGGGTCAGTTTCGACATGGCTCGTATCCTCAAAGGGTCGGTTGTGGGGGTTGGTGCGCACCATGCGCTTCCAACCGACTAGCCGATCCAACCGCAGTGTTCGGCGGGTTGAAAAAATCCCTGTGGAAGTGCGGAATTGCAGATTGCCGAACGCGTTTTGACCACGTGACGATCGCAGATCTGGCACCAACCGTAGGCCGTCGGTCCCTGATTGTCAGGATGCTCGGGCCTCAGTTCATAACGGCAATGAGGACAAACCAGGAATACGCGAGTACTCATATCACTTCTCCAAAATACCGCCTCTCCTCGAATTCACAGCCATCCTTGATGGCGAGATAGTTCTGCTCCTTATCTCCACTTTGGTGGAAAAAATCTTTATCATGGCCTCAAGAACCATTCAATTCTCACGCCATTAAGACCTGATGACTGAACGATGAAAAATTTGATTCTAGCCATCGCCTCATTTTTCGTGTGCGTTACTGACAATTTTTTGCCTTTCTTCGATGTATTAATTTGCTTTTAGTTCAACATGGCCAATCGATGCCGCTTGTTTGTGCCTATCATGTACATCGATCTTTACGGGTTTTATCTGAACGGCAGATGAACGGTGTCACTGCGATAATATGATCGACGATCATCACGATATTATATTTTTGCATTAATATGAAGCTGATTGATGGTTCAGGCGCACTCGATTAGAGCAATGGAAGCCAGCATCTTATTTTTATAACTGAAAATCGACACGCATTATTAAGAACTCGCGTCGAATAGCCTATTAAAAATCAAGGGTATTCCAAGACGGATCAAAACACTGTTCACGCCATAGCACCTGAATGGACGCGCAACAATCGCCATTCTCATAATTCGAAAAGCTTGCGAAAGCGCTGACCAAACTCGAATCGGGCAATGCACCGGCCTGCGGCGTCAAGGTGTTGACCGGATTGGCGGACGAGGACGGCGAAAAACAAGCGCGGCACGCATCGGCACGGTCCGTCCTGGTGGCGCTGGACAAGCTAAACTCATGACACTTGACAATTTTTGAGGTATCGTTATCCAATCGAAGACAGCAATGTGCCCCACAGCGTCATGATTGAACCATACTTGTGAGAGAACAGAACCGTCATCGGGAAAATACTCTTTCCGTCTTCCAAGCCGAATAACATGCCTCAAAACCCGCTAACCCATTGGCAAAGAACATTTTTAGTACATTATTAAATTGGATGAATCAGTGTGTGGTAATCGAATTTCGTTATGAATAACAAGCAATCCTCCGCTCAACGACAAAAAGATCGCGTCGACCCTTGTTGCGCACCCATCACCCATCTTTGACACTACAGATGTCTATTAATAGGGACAGCGAGCCGATGCCATGGAGTGCTCATAAGCCGTACAACTTGATCATCCCTACTTCCCTGCTTGTAAGAATTAATGCAACAACATGATTGGCATCATTTGTGCTTAAAACTCCGGCTCGATATGGATTTCGGACAGGTAAGACCGAGGGGTTCCGATCAAGGCGAACGAATACACTGAACAAGTCCAAACTGACGCAAAAGTCTGGCCCGACAATGCGCAACCGCCAGAACCAGTTGGATGACACCAAATAACACGAAACCATCCTTCGATTGCATTGCGCTGGCAGGGCTTGTTGCTCCCACCGCAGTGCGATGGCGATAGCTTCCATGTCACCGTTGCCGGGGACTTCCGGTCGCCACTGCGTTCCTGATTGCAACCCCACCGGGGATCTTCATCGGGAAAACCGCCATTTTTCAGGTCGCTTTCAGGCGGGTGTTAACACCCATATCCGTGGAATAGTCTTGCCTAGCCCTCTTTTGGAATTGCTGATCTCTAAGGTAGCCAATTGCTCGCAATTCATATTGGACTTTATTGGAATACAAAGCCGCTGCCTCATATATTAAAAATTGATATAAATCAATGACAATTTGAAAATCATAATTAATTATGATCAGTCAATTCATAGAGAATATACAAATAAATATGAAAAAATATTGCGGCTTTACGCTGGTAGAATTATTATTGGCGTTGCTGATAAGCAGTATTTTAGCGACTATCGCGGTAAACTCATACGGGGCATATATGGAGCGCTTAAAAATCGGACAAGCAAAAACTGATATTATACTTATTGAATCGGAGCTCGAACGTTTTTACACAATCCATTTAAGCTATCCCGAATCCCTTAGCGAACTGGCGGGACAAATTCCTCTATTGGATCCATGGGGAAATCCCTATCAATACCTGAATATTGCCACTACTAAAGGAAATGGCAAGGTCCGCAAAGATCACAACTTAGTTCCCTTGAATACCGATTATGATCTTTACAGCATGGGAAAAGATGGGAAAAGCGTATCTCCACTGACAGCTAAAGCAAGCCGAGACGATATTATTCGAGCCAATAATGGAGGCTTTATTGGATTGGCTTCTGAATATTGATAAATAAGATATCTCAACTTATCATGAAAATTGAAGTAGCTTTTCTTCGTAGCAAAGTAGCACGAAGAATATTTACGCTGTTCATTATTTCATCTTTGATTCCTGTTATATTATTAATGCTTTTAGCTTTTAGGCAAATAAATAATCTGATTTCTACACAGCAACATGAACAACTTAAGCAAACTAACAAGCAATACGGTATAACAGTGTTTGAGCGCTTGCTATTGCTAAAAAAACAAATAGATTGGATTGCTCAAAGTTTTAGCCAAGAGGATTTATCGACTCGCTTGACAGAAAACCATCAGTTTAACTTGAGAATGAGTCAGGGCTTTAAAAAAATGGGATTGATTGACAACGCCAATCAATCTACATTTCCATTGGGAGGCATCGCAAAAATAGCAACACTCATTCAAACAGAACAAGACTATCTCAAGGCAGGCAACAGTATCCTCACCAGTGATTATAAACCTCATTTCTCATCAAGGATTTTTTTATTTCGGATGCTTGATCCACGATACTCAAAGCAAGAGATATTGGTTGGAGAAATTGATCAGTCTTATTTATGGGGAAATGCTGATTCACTTGATCCAGAGATACAACTCTGTGTTTTTGATGAATTCAATAAAGCATTATTCTGTTCGCATCAAGAATATGAACCTAGCCCTGAAGAATTAATAAAATTAAAAACATCATCTTCAGAGCAATTCGCATGGTATAACTATAACAATGAGGAATTTTTGGTGAATTATTGGCTTCTATTTCTAGAGCCTAATTTTTTTGTACCAAAGTGGACGATAGTCAGCAGCCAGTCGAAGACCAATGTATTCTCACCCACAACTGATTTCAGAAATATTTTTTTATTTGTGATTATTTTAACGCTTGCCATCGTGGCATTGCTAAGCGTTTATCAAATTCGTAAGAGTCTAATTCCACTCGAGAAACTAATGGAAGGGGTTCACCATATCACCAATAAAAAATTTAACAAGCCTGTAGAGGTGAATAGTGGTGATGAATTTGAAGAACTAGCCGCTTCAGTGAACAATATGGCGATTCAAATAGACAAGCAATTTCATGTCTTGTCTACAATGGCAGATGTTGATCAACTTATTTTATCGACATTAAAAATCGAAGATATCATTAAAATCGTATTGAACCGTATGCGTGAGATTATTTCTTATGATTATATAAGCATGACGATTATTGATCATGATCATCATGAATCCTGTCGCACTTATACCCAGAGCAATCCAGTTAGAGAGCAAATAACCACAGAGACGCTGAAAATAACCTCAGCGGAATATCAAACACTCTTGGAAAACCAAAAATATTTAATTATAACCCATCAAAGAAATCCACCAGACTACCTTTTATCCTTACTCCAACTAGGCGCGCTTTCATTCTTGGTATTGCCTGTCATACTCAAGGAAAAAGTGTCTGCGATGATCTGTCTTGGATATCGAATGCTCTTCACTGTTAAGGAAGAAGAAATATTTCTAGCCTGCGATTTTACTAATCGCGTAGCCGTCGCACTATCCAATGCGCGCTGGGAAGAACAATTATATTATATGGCTCATTATGATGCTTTAAGCGGGCTACCTAACCGACTACTACTCAAGGATCGATTACAACAAGCACTAGCTAGGGCTGAACGACAAAAAACTTTTGTGGCTATTTTGTTCATCGATTTGGATCGTTTTAAATATGTCAATGATTCTCTTGGGCATATGGTAGGCGATTTATTATTATGCGAGGTAGCTCAACGACTAAGCAGAAACTTACGAAGTGAAGATACGATCTCCAGAATTGGAGGCGATGAATTTATTATCGTAATTTCGTACTTTGAAAACAGCAAAGAATCATTATCGGTAACGACAGCTATCGCTAAAAAAATCATGGCTGATCTGTCAGTGCCATTCAATATTAATGGCCATGAAGTTTATTCAACAGCCAGTGTTGGTATTTCTTGTTACCCAACTGACGGGCAAACAATCAATGAGCTTTTGAAAAATGCGGATTCAGCCATGTATCATGCAAAATCCATTGGAAAAAACAATTATCAGTTTTATTCCAAGGCATTGAATGCTGCGGCTTTCGAAAGCTTGGATATGGAAAATAGTCTTCGCCACGCATTAGAGCGGCGCGAGTTTGAATTATATTATCAGCCAAAAATAGAAGTCAAAAATAGAAAAATTTGTGGGGCCGAAGCTCTCTTACGTTGGAATCACCCAAAAAAAGGGCGAGTCTCACCGGCGCAGTTTATTCCTCTCTGTGAAGAGATTGGATTAATCATCACGATTGGAGAATGGATAATTCATACTGCTTGTATGCAGGCTAAGAGCTGGCAGGATCAAGGTCTTCCAGCATTACGTGTCGCCGTCAATCTTTCTCCCTTACAATTCCGGCAACCTGATTTAATCAAACAAATCAGGAATGCTCTATATATAACAGAGCTTAATCCTAACAAACTGGAGCTCGAAATTACAGAAAGTGCCACCATGGAAGATATTGATAAAGCCATTGCAAGCTTAGGCACATTCAATAATATGGGGCTCCATCTCAGCATCGATGATTTTGGGACAGGTTACTCTTCACTGAATTATTTGAAGCGCTTTCCGATTCACACTCTCAAGATTGACCAATCATTCATTCGTAACCTTGATGCCAGTTTTGAAGATGCAGCCATTGTCAAATCAATTATAACTTTAGCACATAGCTTGAGATTAAGCGTCGTTGCCGAAGGCGTTGAGACAAAAGAACAATTTGATTATCTTGATAATCTTGGTTGCGATGAGATTCAAGGCTACTTATTTAGCCCCCCCATCTCGGCAGATGAGTTTAGCAAAATACTAAGCTCACCAACTATTTTTTGTGTCGAATGATGCATTTATTTACCTAATGTTGCTCCGATCGATCATGCTGGAGAAAACCGCTGATGTTTAAAACAGAACGAGCAAATCGATATTCTATAGATTTTATCGCGACAGCTTTTTCGCCATGACGAGGCAATAATTTCAAGAGTGGTTACCCATCGAATTCTGATTGAACCAACACGGGCAGTTTTTGAGGTGGCAATTCGAATGCAGTCTGGCGAGATTCTCGCGCAAGCGACCTTGGTTCTGGAGGCAGGGCGGGACAGGGATGAGTGCGGTCTTAAGCACCACACAAGGACGGCGATGGTGGATTGAACGCCGGGATTGGCGCTCCCTAGGGGTTTCGAACCCCTGTTCCCGCCGTGAGAGGGCGGTGTCCTAGGCCACTAGACGAAGGGAGCTGAATGACTGGCGTCTTGGAAGGAAAGTAGTATTATACGAATGTTATAAATACTTACAAGAGTTTGCGAACGTTCCTTGGAAGCAAGAAGCTCGAAATCCCAACCTGTCGTCATTCCCCGCCCCGCCCATAACGTTTCGCGGGCCGATATCAGCCCCAACGCGGTCAAGGTGTTGTACCGGCTGCGCGACGCCGGCCATCGAGCCTGTCTGGTCGGCGGCGGGGTGCGCGATCTGCTGCTCGGCCGCGAGCCCAAGGATTTCGATATCGCCACCGACGCCCGGCCCGAGCAGGTTCATGCCCTCTTTCGCAATTGCCGGCTGATCGGCCGCCGTTTTCGGTTGGCTCACGTTCAATTCGGCCAGGAAATCATCGAAGTTGCCACTTTTCGCGCCTGCGGCGAAATCGGCGACGAGGGCGACGGTCCCGCCGTGGAACGAGCCAAAGACGGCCGTATCCTCAGCGACAACGTCTACGGCAGCATTGAGGACGATGCCTGGCGGCGGGATTTCACCATCAACGCCCTGTATTACGACATCGCCGATTTCGCGGTGCTCGATTACGTGGGCGGCATGACCGATCTCGAAGCGGGTCTGATCCGGCTGATCGGCGATCCGGGCGAACGTTACCACGAGGACCCCGTGCGGATGCTGCGGGCTGTGCGGTTCGCCGCCAAGCTCGGATTTCGGCTCGATCCCGCCACGGAAGCACCGCTACAGCGCTTGGGCCATCTGCTGGAGCAGATTCCGCCAGCTCGTCTGTTCGACGAGATCCTCAAGTTGTTCATGAGCGGCAGCGCCATCCAGACCTTCGAGCTGCTGCGCCATTATCGCCTGTTCGGCTGGTTGTTCCCGGCGACCGAGCGTTGCCTGAACCGTCAGCAGCATCATTACCCCAAAACCCTGCTGGTGCACGCGCTGGCCAACACCGATCAACGCTTGGTCGAAGGCAAACCAGTCCATCCAGCCTTCCTGTTCGCCGCCCTGCTATGGGAGCCTTTTCGGGAACGGTTGCAACATCTCGAAGCGGAAGGGCTGGACGTGCACGAAGCTCAACAGGCTGCCGCCGAAGCGGTGGTCCAGGCGCAAATCCGCCATACTTCCCTGCCACGTCGCTACAGTCTGCCGATGCGGGAAATCTGGGAGATGCAGCAACGCTTGGCTTGCATCACCGGCAAGCGCCCGCTGCGACTATTGATCCATCCCCGGTTTCGCGCCGCCTACGATTTTCTGCTGCTGCGGGGCGAGGCCGACGAATCCGCGAGGGAACTGGCCGACTGGTGGACCCGGTTGCTGGCACAGGATGAAAACGGACGGAACCG
>Ga0116151_10004371_pt1 | contig 12406 bp, 5 predicted proteins | sample AD_UKC117_MetaG_FD_89893 | JGI IMG/M metagenome (GOLD analysis project Ga0116151, IMG submission 89893) | Active sludge microbial communities of municipal wastewater-treating anaerobic digesters from Hong Kong - AD_UKC117_MetaG | ecosystem: Engineered > Bioreactor > Anaerobic > Digestate... | reverse complement strand
TGTATAAAGTCCCGTCCATGCGCAACATTGCCGAAACCTGGCCTTACCTGCACGACGGCAGTGTGAAGGAGCTGGATAAAACCATTGACATCATGGCCAGGGCCGAACTCAACAAAACCCTCACCCCTCAGCAGATCAGCGATATTGAGGCTTTTCTGAAGACCCTTACCGGTGAAGTGCCGGCGGAGACATTGAATTAATTGGAAACAGGAGGTTAATCATTTTGATAATATAGAAACAGGCATCTCATAAATGTTCCCCCGTCCTGCAAATCCCAACTGTGCACAACAAGGTTAAATTTTGCCCGGATGTCATTGACTATAAGCTATCCTTAAGCAGACGTTTTAGGTTGATGCATCCTAAGGATTCAATGGAGGCTGATTTCAGGGACGCACCTTAACTGTAAAACTACTTCCGTTATTATCTGCAATGGTCATATCCGCAGTATCTACAACTCCGTCGCCATTGATATCAGTACTTGTATAGCCAGTGGTAAAAGTTGCTGAATCATTATCTATAGGTGTCATATCGGCTGTATCAACACATCCGTCCTGATTAACATCAGCACCGTAAAGACAGTATTTTTCCCCTTTCAGGATGGTATTGTTACCATAGACTTTGCCGATTGCATCAGAAAAATTATAGCTTACAGGAGTTTCGCCGATTGAAACCGGAGTGGATGACCAGGACTCAATACTATTTCGGTGGTTAACAATAAGATAGTAGTCGCCGGAAACCGAAACAGGAAAATATGCAGTGCAGTTGCCGTCGATAGTAAGATTAATGAGTCCTGAGCCAGCAATCACGTTGTAGGGCGCGTATGGTTCGGCAAGGCTGATACTGATCTGATCGGCCACCTCCCAGGGGAAACGGGGCCCATTCCCTCCCATAGCTTTGCGCATATACTGTGAACCGGGATCGTAGAGCCCCTCTAAGAAGATAGTCAGGTTTATAATGCTGCTTTCAAAAGAAGCAGTGATGAATTTCACCGGGGTACCATAAGCTATTCCGGCACTGTTGATGGCATAAGCCCTCACATAATATGCAGTTTCCTCCGACAACCCGGGAATGCCGCTGGTAAACGAACCTGTGCCATCGCCCTCGGTGGTATATCCTTCGTTTATATAGAGAGACAGATTATCTCCGGCAAGAAGATAAACTCCAAAAAGTGCGCCGTTCTCTGGGTAGAGGAATCTGATTGTCTCATTCTGTAACGACCACCAGAAATCAGCCAGGCTATAATCTGAGGTCTCCTGCCCGATATCCAGATCAGCCCAATAACTCGCATGTATAACGAGGTCTTCACCCGAAGAATAAACACTCCCGTCTGAATTGTATGTGATCCATGCGAGTTCCAGATTTATACCGTATGAAGTGATTATAAACTTACCGAATCTGTTCCCGTTGGTTTTGTAAAGAACGATGGTGCCGGGCGTCAGTTGATTGTCGTTGTTGTTGCTTCCGTTGATGGCTTCCGATGACAGGGGGTAGGCGGAGATAAATTCCGGGGATATCCCTGAAAAGATTGATGAAGCGCTACACCAGGCTATCCCTTTGGCGGTTACCGCGTTGCCGCCGTCACTGCTTACATCGCCACCTGAAATTGCTGAGTTTGTGGTGATTCCGGTGACTGGAGCAGTAGAAACCTGAGGTAATGGAATTCCTCCGGTTGTTTGCCATATGAGATAGGGATATCCATTATTCGTGTTTAAGATTACATCTTCAACCCAGGTATCTGTGAAATCCCACCCAGTGTAAGTATTTGATGCGTAAGGATAAGTCATTTCGGCTGAAGTTCTTGCATTCCCGCCATTGCTTGATGCCTGGCCGGATGTTTCAATGTCCCAGTAACTATCGCTGACGGTTGAATTATCATTAAAACCGACCAACCCGCCTGTTTCTGAGCTTCCATTGACCGATCCTACGCTGTAACAACTCTCAATTGCTGAGAAATTATTCATTCCAACCAGTCCGCCAATGTATGAGATTCCGGTCACACTGCCCTTGCTATAACTGTTACTGATGGTTGAAGAGCCTTCATTGACCCCAATCAGTCCGCCAACGTAACTGACCCCTTCAATACATGCAGTGCTGAAGCAATTGCTCAGGGTTGTATTGTAGGTTGTTCCCACCAGGCTACCTATCCAGTCATTGCCGGTTAAATTACCGGAACTGAAACAGTTGTATATATTTGAAAAACTGCTTGATCCAACCAATGCCCCGACACAATAGCCTCCGGTAATATCCACATTGATGACACCCAGATTTGCAATGGTTGCCCCCGATATGTTGCCGAACAATCCCAGGTAGTAATACGCGCCAGGCTGGTTTATGAACAAACCGTCTATGGTAAATCCATTGCCATCGTAAGTTCCGGTAAAAGGGGTTGTTTCATTGCCAATGGGAATCCAGCCATTGTCCTTATTCCGTAAATTGGATTTAGAGGCTCCAATGTTGCCGGTTTGGACAAAGTCATTGTCCCATGCTGTTTCACTTTCGAAGAGCCAGTATAAGTTGTTTAAACAGGCTATCTGGTATGGATCCTCCGCGGTTCCGGTACCTTCCGGTTCCAATGGTCCTGAGAAGGAGAGTGTTGTAAAACTTAGCGAACTTCCGTATCCGGTTCCTTCGCTGTTGGTGGCATAAGCCCTTACAAAGTAGGTGGTTTCGGGATTCAGACTGGATAGGTTACTCGAAAACGCCCCCATACCGGTGCCATTGGTGGTCATGCCAATGTTTAGCTGAACAGTCGGATTTGGTGCAGTACTCCATACCACTCCACGGACTGAAACCTGAGCTCCGCCATCTGCCGTTACATTACCACCCGTCACGGCAGTATTGTGGGTGATTTCAGATATTGAAGCGGTGGATACCTCCGGTAAAGTAATCACCACATCTGGTTGCCAAAACAGGTAAGGATATCCGTCATTCATATTACTGCTTAAATCCTCAACCCAGATATCTGTAAAATCCCATCCTGTGTATGTATTTGCAGCATATGGATAAGTCATTTCATCGGTTGTTCTGCCTGTAGCTCCTGTAGCGGATGTTTGCCCGGAAGCAGTCATGTCGTAGTAATTGCCGGACATCAAAAAGTTGTCGCCGGTAATAATATTTCCGGCGAACCCTTTACCTTCGATATTTGCTCCGGCTGAAGTTTTCACACTCCCTGTTGAATAACAATTAATCACCTTACTGTTGTCGTTTAACCCGCAAAAGCCACCAAAATTCGTATTTGTTCCTCCTGAACGGACTACATTTCCCCTGCTGTAACAGTTGCTGATGTTTGTGTTCCCAAATATCCTTCCTGCAAAACCACCGACATTTGTACCATTACTGCTAACCATTCCTGTGCAATAGCTATTGCTTATTGTAGAATTTCCCCAAGCACGGCCCACCATCCCTCCAGTATTCCCGCCTCCGATAACGCTTTCGGTACAGTAACTGTTAGATATTGATCCGGTCAGATACCCAACCAATCCACCCGCATCAGAAGATGAACCTCCGGTTACATTGGCTGAGCTGTATGAATCTTCAACAGAACCATCATTCTGGCCCACCAGGCCACCTGTATAGCTGCCACCGCTGACAATTCCATTGGAATTGCAGTTTACAATGCTTCCATCATTTTCCCCTACCAGACCTCCAATATTCCCAGTAATTAAAGTTCCATAAACACTTCCAACTATATAACAATTGTTTATTGTTGAAGAAGAATTGTAATTCACCGCGACCAAACCCCCACAGTTAGTACTTCCGGTAATATTTGCGTTTTCAATTCCTAAGTTTGATATAAGGGAACCATAGGTGTATCCAAATAATCCCTGGTGTAATGCTGATCTGTTGATATATAGCCCGGTGATTTTATGCCCGTTTCCGTTAAAACTACCCCTGAAAGCGCTGCTGCTGGAGCTACCAAAGGGTATCCAGCCCTGCCCGAAGTTGTAATAATCTCCTCCGGGCGCGCAGGCCGCTGAAAGGTCAATGTCGTTCAGCATTATAAAATGAACATTCAGGTTGTTCAGGTAATTCCGGACGCTGTTTAATTGCTCATGGGTAGTAATCTGGTACGGGTCGCTGAATGAACCCGTTCCACCATTAAATAGAACAGCATTTACGGTATTGGATGGCAGGGATTCACCCGATGCATAAATAGCGGATACATAATATGAATACGTAGTCCCGTTCACCACATCATTATCAGTGAAGTAAATCGTTTCTATCGGAATTGTATTGAGTAGCTCACCCGATCGATATATATTATAACCATCCGGTGTTGCACCCAATGGTGAATTCCAGTTAAGGTAAACAGCACCATTGCCGGCTATGGCAGTAAGATTTCTGGGAGCTGGTGGGAAATATAACTGTTGAAGAGTCGGATAATCAGCATTTTCGTCTATATGCCAGATGTTTGTAAAATCCCATCCAGTAAATGTTGCCTGCTGCATCATCAGGGCAGTTGATTTACCTGTAGCTCCTGTAGCGGATGTTTGCCCGGAAGCAGTCATGTCGTAGTAATTGCCGGACATCAAAAAGTTGTCGCCGGTAACAATATTTCCGGCAAACCCTTTACCTTCGATATTTGCTCCGGTTGAAGTTTTAACACTCCCTATTGAATAACAATTAATTACTTTGCTGTTGTCATTTAACCCGCAAAAGCCGCCAAAATTCGTATTTGATCCTCCTGAGCGGACAACATTTCCCCTGCTGTAACAGTTGCTGATGTTTGAGTTTCCGAATATCCTTCCTGCAAAACCACCGACATTTGTACCATTACTGCTAACCATTCCTGTGCAATAGCTATTGCTTATTGTAGAATTTACCCAAGCACGGCCCACCATCCCTCCAGTATTCCCGCCTCCGATAACGCTTTCGGTACAGTAACTGTTAGATATTGATCCGGTCAGATACCCAACCAATCCACCCGCATCAAGTAAACCTCCGGCTACAGAGGCTGAACTGTATGAATCTACAACAGAACCATCATTCTGTCCAACCAAGCCACCTATATAAGAACCCCCGCTTACAATTCCATTGGAAAAGCAGTTTACAATGCTTCCATCATTTTCCCCAACCAGACCTCCAATATTCCCAGTAATTAAAGTTCCATAAACACTTCCAACTATATAGCAATTGTTTATTATTGAAGAAGGATTGTAATTCACCGCGACTAAACCCCCGCAGTCAGTACTTCCGGTAATATTTGCGTTTTCAATTCCTAAGTTTGATATAAGGGAACCATAGGTGTATCCAAATAATCCCTGGTGTAATGCTGATCTGTTGATAAATAACCCATTGATTTTATACCCGTTCCCGTTAAAAACACCTCTGAAAGCGCTGCTTGTGGAGCTGCCAATCGGTATCCAACCCTCTCCGGCGTTGTAATAATCCCCTCCGGGCGCGCAGGCCGCTGAAAGGTCAATGTCGTTCAGCATTATAAAATGTACATTCAGGTTGTTCAGGTAATTTCTGACAGCGTTCAGATGTTCATGGGTTTCAATCTGGTATGGGTCGGTTGATGAACCATTGCCTCCCGCAAACTGCGCATGCAACGGAACAGAAACTGCTGTAAAGATTGCGAACAGCATTGCAGCCATTTTTTTTATAGATATGGTCATGGTTTCCTTCGCGGTGTTTAAATTGTGATTTCAATGCTATGCTTTATGATAAATGAGATTTAATTTTTAAGTGATTCCCTTGCTACAGGGCATCAGAAGTTGTTTTTACGGCAATCCATTGGATGTCATGAATCTATCGTTAGTTTCTCAAACACCTTACTGAAAACCCATATCTTTTGTCGTAGTTGATTCTGTCAACAGCAATGTTATGGTCATGCATACGTCTGATCCATGCTGTCGAGGTTGCATTGGTTCCGCCTTCAGTAGCACTCCACCAGTAACCTATAGTGTTAATACTACTGAAAGCATCAGAATTATGCCAGCGATACCCCCCACCAACTGCCGAAAAATCATAGAGATTGGTGGCTCCGGTATTCGGGCTTTCCCAGTGAGCTGTTCCGGTTTCTTTGAGTTTACCTCCTGCAACGCTTTGTCCTCCAAGGAAGTCGGTTAAAACAATCCATTGGCTATCTTGCGGTACATGCCATCCCGCAGGACATACATCTCTGTTATCATTTACAACAAACCAATTATACAAATAGCCATAATCAGTTGCGGCACTGTTGTTATTCCCATAAGCGCAATACCCGCCTGTGGTTAGGTTTATCCACTCAGGGCCTTCGGTAATATTCGGTATTGGGTCGCCATTTTGGTAACTTGTTGTTTTCAGGTTCTCAGCCATCCACACCTGTGTACCTATGGTCGTGACCGGATAGTAATTCCCGTCGCCATCCACACATGGAATAAATTCGAAGTCTACTAACTCATTACCAACAGGTATCATGCTCTTAATATGAACGTGTGGTCCGGCAAAGCTTTTAAGCAGTATCCTTTCTCCGGAATGATAGAGCATTTGTATAATTGACCCCGCATTCTTGTCATCTGTTGGCAATGATTTGAGACTAACCGTTGAGTTTTTTGTCAGCTTCACCGGTCCGGAGCCGCTGCCGGCAGCAATAAGCTGCCCCGAGTATTCCTCTGAAGGGCTATTAATTCTGATCAGATAATTACCCTGCCTGAGCCCTTCAAGAGTGAAGGTATTATCACCCTGCTGAACCAGGAGTCCTTCCTGATAAATCAATATACCCGATGTATTGTAAACCTGCAGCACTGCCTTTCCTGCCCGGTAGCAAAACATTTCCAACCGGGAACTGTTAGCGGTAGGATTGGGATAGATATTTATGGGTTTGTGCCGGGAAGGCTGCCCTATTCCCAGATTTTCAACCAGATGTAACGTGTCATTACCCTGTAGAGTCAGACTGATATTCTGTTGAAAGTTATAAACGATAACACTGTCGATTACATTTGTTTCCCCTGAACCGCTGAAACTGATCATGCAATTTTGCGAAAACAGACTGAATGCCGGTAAAAGCATAAGAATTAAAAGTGATTTCTTTTCCATGGTAAATGAATTTGGTTGATTCGGAAAACTGTAACAGAATAATTATGTTGTTTTTCCAAAAGGCACTTAACTAACCTGTCTTACTCTTCGCATTCTTTAACGTACCGATTAAAAAGTGTGTTGAATTTCTCCAGATCTTCTTTATCAGTGACCTTTGCGAGGGCTTCTTCAGAAAGATCCCGCTGTTTGCTTCTGAGGTCTTTGAGGTGCTCTTTTATCTGTGAAAATTCCGGACCTGCGATTTTTGTGTTTCGCAACTCATTGTTTACTTTCTTAATCTCACAATGGAGTGCAGCCAGCTCATAGGCATAATGATCAATTCCACTTCTACCACAGCCCGGAATAAGCATTATGGCGAATAAAACGCCTGAGTATAAAATGATGAATCTTTTCATATCTTTATATTAGGGGTTTATAATGGGATTAATCAACATGAAATCATATAAGTGCCAGAAAATGAACATCAAAACTTTGGTTGTTCGAGCACAATCACTTCTTTACCTGATTTATCAATAAAGCCTTTGGTTGTTTTTTTTGTTTTTTCATCCCATTTTTCAAAATAGGCCATTCCGCCTGACACAGGCCTCAATTCACTATACATATAATTAACTTTTACATTGCCCTTTGTATCAATTAAGCCCCTCTTACTTCCTTTTGATGCCACTGCCAGGCCTTCAGTGAATCCTGTATTGATAATGATGGTTTCTTTATTGTTCATATTCTGGGGATATTCACGGACTACCTTCCCTTCGATGTCAATAAGATAAAATGTATTCTTCCATTTGTCATCCATTCTACTAACCACCGCAATGCCTGAACTAAACGGGAAAACCTGGTCATATACAGGTTCTACGATCAGGTTTCCGGTGGTGTCGATTACTCCCCATTTATTGTTCGACCCCTGCACAAATGCCCTGTAATCGCTGAACGATTTTGGTTCATGGGTAAACTGAAACGGAACTTTCACATTTTCAAGCGTGTCAATAAAACCCCACTTTCCATAATTCAGTTGAACTGCAGCCAGGCCGTTTGAGAAACTCTGCACAGCGGTATATTGATGTTTTACAGCTATTTTACCTTTCCTGTCAATGAAACTCCGGTTATCGATTCTGGCCCTGTTGTTGCTATAATCGGAGATGAAGGAACATCTGAACCTTTCGGTGATATTCTCTCCTTTCTTATTGATCAGCACTTTAAAGTCAGAAAAAACAGTTGGCTCGACAAATGCAATACCTTCATGGAAATTATAAGCCCTGATATATTTCTGGTCAAAGGCGATTTCACCTTTTTTATTAATGTAAATCATTTGTTGTGATGATTGTTCGATAACCGCTGCCAACCCTTCACAAAATGACGGAGCCTTGTTAACAATAAAGCTGGAGATAAACTGTGGCGGTATGACAACATTCCCAAGGGTGTCAATAAACCCCCATTTTTCATCTACCTGAATGGCCGCCATTCCTTCTTGAAAATCTCCGACGCTGTGGCATATGACTTTCTTTTGAGCAATTACTTCTGCATGGCAAATGGCGAACAGCAGAAAGATTAATAATTTATTTTTCATCTTTTTCTATTTCATAAAATATTGCAGGGAAGCGAAAATCAAATTGTATAAGAAAATTAAATGTTTATTCTTTCTATTTGATCTGGTTTATCAGTAATTTGTAGCGACTTATGATAATTTACACAATTAAAATTAATGATTGTTTTTTTGGTAATGCAAACTATGTTTGCCCTGTTTTATAAATCAGGACAATAAGTCAGGGGTTTACTTTTCCTGTTCAATATCATTGCTTAATATTGATTTACTATACCCGTGTTCTTTCAGGAAGTTTGCCGGTTCAAGATTTTTAATAAAAATTCCTGGTGTAACGCCTGTGATGTTTTTAAATGCAACATAGAACGCAGATCTAGAATGAAAACCAACTGCATCTGCAATGGCTTCAAAAGTATGGTTTCGGAATTTTTCCTGAGCCAGCATAATTTGGGCTTCCCGCACCCTGAATTTATTTATAAAATTCGGAAAGTTTGTTTTGTAATGATCATTGATTAACCTTGATAAATATGTTGTATTTGTGTTGAGTAGTTTGGCCATATCCGTCAAACTTAACTGTTTACGGGCAAATATGCGTTCCTCTTTTACAAGTCTGTTTATTTCTATCAGTAAACGGTTTTTCTCTTCATCGTTTATATGTGTCTGAACTCCCGGTATAGATATTTTATCTGCGCTTTCTTTGTGAAGAGTAATTTCCAGGTTTTTGCTGACCAGCATTTTATAGGACCATTGCTTCTGAATGTATAATACGGCAATCGCAACTGTTGCGAAAAGCGCCAATGCAACTACTCCGATCAGGCCGAAAAGTACAATGCGGTTTCTGTTTAACCGTGTTTCAAATAATTTGTTTTTTTGCACAAGAAGTTCAACTTTTTTGTGTTGAATTTCATTTTTATGCTTTGCTTCCAGTTCAGAAAGCATTACTTGACTTTTAATTGAGAATAGAGAATCTTTGATAGACTGATACTTTTTTAAAGCACCAAGAGCCAAATCAGTCTGGCCGGTTTTTTCGTAAAGAAATCCGAGACTTCTGTATGTTTTCTCGAGTAATGGTAACTCTTTCAGGCTTTCTGCACAATCAATCGCTTCCAATAAGTACTTTTGGGCAGACTCCAAATCACCTATGTCAAGATATACATCACCAAGTTTCTGAAGAGAGCTGCAAACAGAATATGAACTTACTAAACCTCTGCCGGTTTCAAGTGAATTTCTCAGATAGATGATCTCTGAATCAGACTTGTCGCTCTGATGAAGCAGCATTCCGTTATTGTTAAGCCTGGCAGCAGCACTTCTTTCGCTTCCTTTCCCATACGCAATTATAAACGACTTCTTGTAAAGCAAATGCGCAGAATTATATTTTTTCTCCTGCTGAAGGACATTAGCCAGATTGGCCATTGTTGTTTCGGTGCTTGCAAGATTTCGATTGCGCTTATACAATGCCAGGGCGCTTCTGAAATATTGTTCGGTCATTTTGTAATTCTCCCGATGAAGATAAATCGCTGCAATGTTATTCATATCAGTGGCCATGGATATGCTATCGCCCAAAGCACTTGATGTTTTTAAAGCTTCTGAAGAATTTTCTAAAGTTTTACTGTAGCATTCAATGCTGTTATAAACGAAACCCGGGTGTCCGTATGAATCAGATAATTTCGTTTCAAATCCTGGCAATTGGCTTAAACTGATTAATTTTCTATGGGCATAAGCAGGACTGTCATAAGCTCCGGTTTTTTCATAGATCTGAACCATATTTGTTAAAACAGAAGAAAGACTTTTATCATCGCCTATCTTCTGAAGTAAATGTACAGAATTGTTTTGGGAATAATTTGAAGTCGGAATTATAAGAAGGAAAAGGGCAATAAACTTTTTCATATAGCTTATCATTTCCTAAAGATTATTTTATTCTATTATACTAATGGTAGCTATTCTTGCTTTAAATGTTGATAGTATTTCCGTAAAGAATTCCAATTTTTCAACTAATATACAACGAATTTAGCTTAAAAGCAAAACATTTTCATATTTTATACTTATTAATTTCCAATTATTTATCATTAAAGGTATCAACAATTAGTTGATCCGGCTTTCAGTATTAGTATTTATCTTTTCGTTTAAACAGATATTTATACAAAACAGCGTCTGATAATTGGATTTGGGTGTCCATTCTATTTTTTTATTTACTGTTCTTTTTCATAGTCAGCCGAACAAAGGCTTTTGTAATCAGGATTGTTAGTCTTCTCATTGAACGCAGTAAAGCTTTATAATTCAGCTGATAATCAGTACTATAATAATAAATTCACTTTGTCTCTGCATCCGGAAAGCAAAATTTAATGAATATGGTTGATAATTAAGAGGTATGAAGAAGTTGATCGCGGTTATTATGTATAAGTTGAATAAACGCCAAGAGTATGTCCCGACACGGTTTATCATCCTCCGGGCAGATTTCGGACAAGAATCAGTTGCTTACTGTAACGCGTAACTCCATGAAAGCATTTTAACAAATACCGATTTTTTTTTAGTTCAACTTTTCTGTCGGTGAAATTATTATTGTTATTGTTCCTCATGTATCCTATCTGATTGCCGGTTATCCCCTTAGTAATCCCTTGTCCGGGTCATAATGTCTGTAAAAATACCATAGATTCAGCCAGAGCTTCTTTCTCAGATAGAAAAAAGTTTATACCGTGATATTAAGTAAAGAAATTGCATTGTCAACTCAGTTTCCTGAACCTTTATCTATAGTAAGTTTTATATGATCAGGATGAATTTCTGTTTATTCGCGATAATCAACAGAAATCTGTCCTGACCCAATCGAAGGTAATCAAATCTGGCTGTGGAATAGCTCAATATATTTGAGTTTTACCGTTCGTATATATTGACAGAAGGAGATTCTGGTCATTTTGCAATTAGCGGGATTGAATCAAATGATCATGGCTGCCTCGCTTAATGGAAATGGCTGTGGTTGTTTGACATTATTCTGACAATGGGCAGAAAGCGCACCTGCAAACTCAGGGTTTCAGTGAAAAATTCATTCAGGCTTTAATGAGTAAAGTCGCCGCTTATATTGTGTCCCACATTTAGACAGACATAATATCACTAAACCGATGGCACTGTTTCATCCGGTACCATCATCACTTATTTCGTATCCGAAAATGTGATGGCCCCCCTGAAGGCGGTGATTTCGCGGCTAAGGTTAAACCCTTCAAAACAATAACTGTTGGCTCCCGTTTGGTTGCGGACTATCCTGATCGTTTCCCCGGGTTTGATTTCTTTGATAAAATTGGCCGAAACGGCTTGCGGGTAGTTGTCCCTGTGAAATTCGTGACCGAAGGTGTCCATCATCCAGTCGAAATAGCGGGTGGTGGTTACATGCCGGTTGATGTCAAGGTCGAAATACGAAACCTTTATTTCCGCAACCGTTTCGCCATGCACGGGGCCCAGTTTCTCCGGCCTGTGTATCATTCCGTGCCGGTCTTTCAGTCTGAAAAACAGCGAAGGGTCTTCCAGTTCGATCAGTTTGCCGCGTTTCGTTTCCATATCCACCGTCAGCCAGCCCGAGGTAGCCCTTGCAAGAACGTGTTCATGGCTGTCGCGCGCGATAAAGTCACGGATATACAGCAACTTGTCGATGTCCTTTGGCCAGGTCTCCACCACCCCGGTCTGCGTCCATCTTAACGGGTGGGCGATCTCAACCGAAATACGGCTGAGCACCCAGAAGAGCTTTTGCGGCATGAAATCGCGGTAACCGAATCCAAGCCGGTCGGCCGACTGAATGGATGACTGTATCAGCAGGTTGATCAGGGCACTCAGCTTTGCCCGGCCGTACATATCGGTTTCGGC
>Ga0116151_10004370_pt1 | contig 12407 bp, 10 predicted proteins | sample AD_UKC117_MetaG_FD_89893 | JGI IMG/M metagenome (GOLD analysis project Ga0116151, IMG submission 89893) | Active sludge microbial communities of municipal wastewater-treating anaerobic digesters from Hong Kong - AD_UKC117_MetaG | ecosystem: Engineered > Bioreactor > Anaerobic > Digestate... | reverse complement strand
CTGGCAGACGGAGACCGGGGAGAGGGTGCTGGTCACAGGGGATGTTAAGGACTACCATCACCTTCCTCGCTGCGACTATCTGGTCACCGAGGCCAACTATGGCGATCCCTATGATCCCTCCTGTATCTTCGAGGATGATCTGGCCGGGTTTTATGAGGCTTTGGAGGAGGGGGCGAGCTTCGGGGCCTATGCCTTCGGCAAAGCCCAGAGAGCAGTGGCTCTGATGAGGGCCATGGGCTACAAGGATGAGATCGGCATGGACGAGAAGTGCCTGGCCCTGACACGGGAATTGATGAAAGAGGTGGCAGGACCCCTGACCCCGATTAACGGTAGCGGCTTTAATGTGGTCACTCCCTGGAGCCTTTATCAGGTGCCGGGAAGAAATAAGTACTTTTTAACCGGGCGAAGGGATAGTCATTACCCCACCATCCAGCTCAGCGACCATCTGGACTTTCGGGGACTGATGAGGATGATAGAGCATATATCGCCCCGAAAGCTCCTGGTCTACCATCCGGCCAGCGAGAGGGCAAGCCTTTTGGCTCACTATCTGCAGCAATGCGGCATGGATACGACCTGTCTTGATCTGATCGAGGAGTATGTAAGGTGAGATCATAGATATGAAAAGAATTAAAGCAAGCTACTTATCCAATTTTCCCGATCATATATACAATAATTACCTGCATCAATATATATGACCATGCCAGCAGCTGAATTGATTCGATGATAAGAGGCACTGGCGCAATAGCTTATGCTACAGAAAATGATAGCCCAAAGCATTTTTATATTCCTTGTGCCCTGCAATAGTCAGCTGATTATGCTGCCAGAATATTATAGAATTAATTGGTCGAATCGTAATGCAGTAATGGCCATTTTTATTATTATTGCATAGCAAGGATGGGTGGAGACTTTGGTGGGGGAGATCACAGCCATATTGCCTGCCTATAACGAGGAGGTATCCATAGGCAGCATCGTCCTGCGCACCCGCAAGTTCGCTGACCGGGTGATAGTAGTAGATGATGGCAGTCTCGACCGAACCGCTGAGGTTGCAGCGCTGGCAGGCGCTCAGGTGCTGCGCCATGAAATGAACCTGGGAAAGGGAGCGGCCCTCAAGACTGGCTTCTCCTTACTCAATGGCGATGCAGTTATCGTCACCATCGACACCGACGGGCAGCACGATCCGGCTGACATCCCACGCCTGGTTCGTCCCATACTAAAGGGAGAAGCGGATATGGTCAACGGCAGCCGTTATCTCAACGGCAATAAGAGAGATACGCCCATATATCGTCGAATGGGCCAGAAGGTTCTGGATGTGGCCACCAACATAGGCTGTGGCCTATCAGTAACCGATACCCAGAGCGGATTCAGGGCCTTTGCTGGCCGGACCAAGGGGATATTCCGTTTTGAACAGAAGGGGCTGGCAATAGAGAGCGAGATGCTGGCCGACGCCGCTTCTGCGGGCCTGCGCATCAAGGAGGTAGAAATCGGGGTGCGCTATGATGTGAATTGCTCCTCAGAGAACCCAGTGGTCCATGGACTCAGGGTACTGATCAATGTCTTACAGGACATGCAGCTGCGAAAGCCTCTAATATGCTTCACCATTCCTGGATTGGCAATGGCGGCGGCAGGAATATTAATGGGGCTGGAATTCCTCCAAGCCTTTGCTCATGGAGGGAGCCTGCAATACGGCCTTGCTTTAATAATGATCTTGCTTGTGCTGCTGGGATCATTTCTCGCGCTCACAGGTATGGTTCTCCATATACTCTCGAGGGTTATGCACGAGTTTAAAAGAGAGCTCATGGCGCAGGGAAGGCAAAACAAGGAGGCGGACTAGCTAAGAGGATCACTATGGAGAGACAAATGAGAGGGCACGCCGGAGACGGGGACGAATTAGCCAGCATAATAATAGTCCTTTACAATAGCAGTCGCTATATTGAACCATGCATTGAATCTATCATGAGGCAGGACTATCCTCATGAGATCATTGCAGTCGATAATAATTCCAGAGATGATAGCTGCCAGATCCTGAAGGAAAAATACCCCCATGTCAGGCTGATCAAAAATCAGGAGAATGCTGGTTATGGGGCAGGAAATAATGAAGGAGTTAAATATGCATCTGGCAAATATATCGTCATTCTCAATCCTGATACCATTGTGGAAGAGAGATGGTTAAGAGAGCTCATCGAACCATTAAGAAATGAGGATAAACTCATCACCACTCCTAAAATCCTTACATATGACGGTGAGCTTATCAATACCTGTGGCGCTATCAATCATTTCTCAGGCTTAACTTTCACCAGAGGATTGGGATGTCCCATTGATATGCCATTCTGCAAAACGCGGGTTAGCGGATTCTCTGGTTGCTCTTTTGCAATTAGACGAGATCTCTACTTAAGCCTTGGCGGTTTTGATCAGAGATTTTTCATGTATAATGATGATGCTGATTTGTCGTGGAGAGCCAATTTAAACGGATTCAAAATACTATATATCCCTCAATCGACTGTCAAGCACGATTATACTCTGAAAATGTCACCTAAAAAACTATACCATTTAGAGAAAGGAAGATACACAATCCTGAGAAAATACCTCTCCACAGAGTGTTTGTTGCTGCTTGGTCCTTCTTTGCTGATCACAGAAATACTAACATTCGGCTTTGCCTCAAGACATGGCATGGCATATTTATATAATAAGATGCTTGCCATGTTGCATGGCTTAACGGATGAAATCACGCCTGTTAAAGGAAATTCTCACCTTCTGATTGGTTCATTAGATGATAGGATTCCGGATGATCAACTGACCACATACAAGCTGGATGTCTTTATCATAAGGTCAATTAATTTTATATATTCATTTAACTTTTCTTGTCTAAAGGCCATAAAGATGTCGTATCAAAAGCAGATCGAGAAGAGAGTGTTGCAGATATCTCATAGATTGCTGAATAATCCCGTTGATTGAATAAATTTGAATCATATGACTGAAGCACATATATGCTAAATCTGCCAATTGCCCTCAATGATTCGAGAATTAAGAAGTTATATCTGATCACATTCGCTATTTCCTGTTGCTATTTGCTCCTGCACTTCAATAGCTCGATTGATGGTTTTGCACCGCTTCAAGTAGGCGCAATAGATGAAACGGTTGACAGGGGAGTTCTGCTCGATGCATACAGAAATACCGTTCCTACATTTTATGTATTGGGTTCAGAGCTGGCAATGGTATTAAATGAAAATTGCCGCTTTTTATTATATTCCCCAGTTCAGCTCATACCCTATGCAGTGCTTTTTTTTGTTCTGATGCTAAAGATTTCCAACAGTTATTTTTTGGCTAGCTTGGTATCGATTGCTGAGTTGATGACTGGATTCACAGGGACCCAACGGATCTTCTTTTGGCCGCACGGTGTAGGAAATATATTATATTTTGCTCTACTAATATTATTCTTATTAACTTTTTATAATAAGGATAAATCCGGGTGGCAATATCACCTCATGACCGTATTGATAGGGATTTCCCTGGTGTTTACATCATATGATGTTATTTTCACATATCTTCTCTTTTTGTCTTCATATATAGTTTATACAATGTTATTTAATAATCCTGCATATTTAAATAGGTATAAACCTGATTATAGGCAGAGCCAATCGATAAAATTATTCACTTTGTTGATAATTATTGAGATGGGGCTCACAGAATTCGTCTACGATAATTTTATTTATGCTCTGAAATCACCCGAATCCTTCACTATGTCTGTGCTGGATAAGTTCTTATTAGCCTATTTTTCTACGAATATTAAAGATAACATTATAAGAGATATGTATATTCAATACCCAGGATCTATAAATTTCTATGGCTATATTAAGTATTTCATTCTTTTAGCATTCCTTGTTTTGTTTTTGATTAGTTTTATATATAATACAAATGTAAGGTATAAAAGAGAGACGGCATTTGTTATATCGATATTGTCCTCTATGCTGATTTGGGCAGCCATTCGCTTATTAATAGGTCATGTTGAAATCGGATTTTTTTATTACCCAGCCATATTCAGCATAGCCTGGCTGTATAGGAACGGAGGATCTTTTAAGAGATGGGCAACGATTGGCGTGATAATATTATTGATCCTGAATCCTATCTATCACATCCTCATATATAATTCAAACCTATCTAATAAAGATATAGATAAGTTTGACTATATCAATATGCCTTTATCGTGGTGTAAAGAAGAGACGAATGGGGCCCAGACGAAAAGCGATGAGCTCACAAAAAATTTCTATCTTTTGGAATACAGATCTAATAACTTCCAGACCTTTGATGAGAATGACGTTGCATTCCTCCTGAACAGGAGAGAGCATAGTCCTAATGACCTTTTTGTTATAAACAGAGACTTAAATATATTGAATATAGGAAATTGGATTCAGATAAAACCCTGGAGAATCTCTGACGATATATTGAATGGAAATAAAAAAATAAATAAGGTTTTGAGTACGGACAAGATCTTCATTTACATGAAACGTTGATTCACATTCTATTTGACTAGATAATTATATTTTAACAGATTTGCGATCAATGACCCTGCATTTTCAGATTCCTGTATGCAAAATTAAACTTCATATCAGGAAGATCTGCATAGACTATAAATATAGCTATAAAGATAGCCGATTGAATCCGGATAGATCACCATGATGCAGGGTATCCTAAGTGCTAAATGGCTTGTATATAATGAATAGATTAGAGGCTGTAGAATGGATAATCATTGGAGCAGAAAAAAGGTATTAGTCACTGGAGCAGGTGGCTTTATAGGGAGCCATCTTATTGAGCGTCTTATAGATTTAGGCGCTGATGTAAAGGGCTTTGCAAGATACAATTCGAGGAACGATTGGGGATTGCTGGAGATAATCCCATCCCAAAAGCTCGATTCTCTGCAGATCATTTCAGGAGATCTTCAGGATTATGATGCGGTATTTAGCGCAGTTAGAGACGTAGATGTTATTTTTCATCTCGGATCGTTGATATCAATCCCTTACTCATATATTAGGCCCAGAGATACTATTGAAAATAACATATTAAGTACATTGAATATCCTCACGGCAGCGAGGGATTTGGGTGTGGAGAAGGTCGTCCATACATCCTCCAGCGAGGTCTACGGCACAGCCTTATATGTGCCCATCGACGAAAAGCATCCACTTCAGGGCCAGTCCCCCTATTCCGCCAGCAAGATAGGAGCGGATAAAATAGCGGAGAGCTTTTATTGCTCTTTTGATCTGCCTGTGGCAACGATCAGGCCCTTTAATACATACGGACCCAGGCAGTCTGCGAGAGCGATAATCCCCACGATCATAACTCAAGCTATTGAGCAAGAGAAGATAAAATTGGGATCCTTATTCCCTACACGGGATTATACATTCGTCAAAGACACCGTAAATGGATTTATCAGTACGGCTGAATCAAAAAGCTCCATTGGAGAGGTAATCAACATCGGTTCAAATTTTGAGATATCCATGGGGGACCTGGCCCAGAGAATCTCATCATTATTGAACAAAGATATTAAGATCGTGCAGGATTCGTCAAGAGTCCGACCTTTTAAAAGCGAGGTAAAGAGACTGTGGTGTGACAATGCAAAAGCCAAGAGATTGCTGGGATGGGAACCGCAGGTCTCCTTAGATGAGGGCCTGAAGGAGACAATAGAATGGATTTCCGAGAATAAAAAAATGATCAAATTAGTAAAATGCTAGGAGATTAAATGAAGGCCGTGATCCTCGCGGGTGGGCTGGGCACGAGACTCAAGCCCTATACTACCGTTTTTCCCAAACCTCTCATGCCTATTGGAGAGTCACCCATTTTGGAGATAATCGTCAAGCAATTGAAAGCCAAAGGCTTCAATGAGATCACCCTGGCAGTTGGACATCTATCGGAATTGATTATGGCTTTTTTTAATAACGGCAGCAAATACGGGCTAAAGATAGAATATTCTAAAGAAGAGAAGAAACTTGGAACCGCCGGGGGGTTGGGCCTGCTAAAGAACAAGCTAGAGGACGATTTTCTGGTGATGAATGGTGATGTCCTGACAGGCCTGGATTTTTCTGAATTCCTTGAATTTCACAAAGAAACGGGATCAATAGCAACCATAGCGCTCAATAGAAGACACGTTGATATTGATTTCGGCGTGGTTGAGCTCGATGAGAACAGGACTCTCATTGGATATATCGAAAAGCCAAAGATCGATTATCTGGTAAGCATGGGCGTTTACGCATTTAATGAAAGCATTCTCGAATATATACCGTCACACGAATATTTGGATATCCCAGATTTGATGAAGAGATTGCTCTCCGAAGGGGAGAAGGTCAATGGTTTCATCCATGATGGATACTGGCTGGATATCGGAAGGCCAGATGATTACATTAAAGCTAATGAAGATATACAGAAAATATATCGCCAGCTGGGAGTCAGCATAGATGAGACTTAGCGAAAAGCGAGTGATAATCACTGGCGCTAATGGATTCGTGGGCAGGCATCTGGTCAATGCGCTCCGCGAAATAGACTCATCAGTCACATTGCTTAAGGATATCAATGGAAATAGCTTAGACATTAGGAAAAAGAATCTCATCAAAAGCAGTTTAGATTATTTAAGCGATGTAGATGTCATCTATCATCTAGCAGCGATAGCTTCGGTAAACTCATCATATGAGAATCCCCACGATACCTATGAGACAAATGTTCTGGGTACTTTAAATATATTGGAGCTTTGCCGATTATATGATATAAATAAAATTGTTTATGCAAGTTCTTATGTTTATGGGAAGCCGCATTATCTGCCCATCGACGAAAATCACATGACGAATCCAACCAATCCATATTCGAGAAGCAAGTTGATTGGCGAAGAACTCTGCAAATCATATCATGATGATTTTGGAATAGAATGTATAGTTCTCAGGCCGTTCAATATCTATGGGCCCGGTCAAAGATCCGATTTTCTGATCCCAATGATTATATCCTGCATTAAAAGCGGAGAAGTTATCGTGAGAGACCCAGAACCCAAAAGGGATTTCATTTACATTACCGACATGATCGATGCCTATATCAGAGCAGGCGAATACGAAGGCGATTTTGATATATTTAATATCGGATATGGGGAGAGCTATAGCGTTAAGGAGATAATTGAAAAAATTATAAAGCTACATGGATCAGAGACCAGGGTAATTTACCGAGGAGAAAGGCGCAGAAACGAGATAATGGACTGCTATTCGAGCACCAAAAAGGCTAAAGATATCCTTGGCTGGAGCCCCCACATTAATATAGATGAGGGCTTGAGACTGATGATAAATAGCCTGAATCCATGCTGAAGATTCGCGTCCGATCTTCAAGAGACAACTTCATAAGACGAGCTGATGAAAATAGCAATTAATGGTAGAGGATCTATGAAGATAGCGATTGTATGCTCTCATGGAGGACATCTCACTCAAATGCTATATCTGATGGATGCATTTAAAGGTAACGATATTATAATTATTACCTATGACTCCAAGAGAACGCAAGAGTTGGATTATAAAAAATATTTAGTGAAAAATATAGGCTATAATCCTGTGAGGATGCTCACGGCAGCAATTACATTTCTCAGAGTATTTTCAAGATACAGGCCCGATCTTATAATCAGCAATGGATCTGAGATAGCCATCCCTGCATTATACATTGGGAGACTACTGGGCGCGAAAATCATATTCATAGAGAGCTGGGCAAGGGTGAATAATCCTTCCCTCACCGGCAGGCTTGTATATCCTATTGCGGATCATTTATTGGTTCAATGGCCGCAGTTGATTTCCAAATATGGAAAGAAAGCGGTATTTGAGGGGGCTTTAATATGATCTTCGTGACCGTTGGCATGCATAATCAGGGTTTCGACAGACTAATAGAAAAATGCGACCTTCTTGCAGGACAAATCGAGGATAAAATGATAATACAAAAGGGATCTACCAGTTACTGCCCGCGAAATGCCGAATACTTCGACTTTGCCAGCAATGAAGAATTCCTGAAGCTCATAAGACAATCCTCCACAGTAATAACCCATGATGGTGCAGGCTCTATTCTCAACTGCCTCCTGAATAAAAAAAGGACTATTGTCGTGCCAAGATTGAAGGAGTATAATGAATGCAGATATGACAATAAATTGGATTTGGCTTTGGAATTGCATAAGATGAAAAAGATACATCTGGTAACAGATCTTGCTTTGCTTACTCCAGAGTTAATTAGAGACGCAAAAGCTGCAAATAGCGACCAATTTGAGAATACTTTGCTTATTAATATTAAAAAATACATAACAAAATAACGTTGTGGGTAATACGGTTATTGACATGAAAAAATCTATATAAAAAATAATTTGCGAGCATATAATTACACATTCATTGACATGATGTGTTTATGGTTAGATCAAAAAAAATGCCCAGCATCTTTATGGATAACGAAACAAGGTAGATAACGAGGGTTAAATCGATGTCAAACCGAAAAAGCCTCCTGGCAATTACCCCTACCTACAACTATTTTGTCAAAGATCAGATAGAGTCCATATCCAGTGATTTTAAATCGATTGATGTCTTCGTATACCATAATCCAATCACTGAGATATCAAATTATTTGCCCATTCACGAGTTGAGCCTCTTTACAAAAAAGTCCCTAATAGAGTATTCTGGCAAGCCAGAGAATGTGTCGGTATCAACAGTTCCGACCTTTTTTATCCCCATTGATTATCAATACCGCCATTTAGGAGAGAAGCATTATCGAAAGATTTTAAATATGATTGTCCAGAAGAAGCGGGAGCCCGACCTTATTCATTCTCATTTCGTATGGACATCGGGCTATGTGGGAGCCAGGCTAAAGGAAAGATACCATATACCACTGATCATCTCAGGATACGGATATGACCTATATGATCTACCATTCAAGAATCCTCAATGGAGAGAGAGAATCCGGGGCATATTGAACGATTCTGATTGCATAATCACCGTCAGCAACCGCCTCGCGGATTATATTAGGAAACTAGATGTAAATACACCGGTAGAGATCTTGCCAACAGGATATGATGGCAAACGCTTCTATCCCCGCGATCAGCAGGCATGCAGAAGAACATTAAGACTGCCTGAGAAAAAAAGGATAATCCTGACCATTGGAAGCCTGGTAAAGGTTAAGGGGCACATAGACCTCATCCATGCCATCAGTGAGCTTGAAGGAAGATCAAAAGACATTTTATGTATAATCTTAGGAGAGGGAAATCTCAGAAATGAACTGCAGAAGGAGATAAAAAAATGTGGCCTCGAAGAGGTCATAAAGCTCGTTGGAAGGAAGCCCAGAGAGGAGCTCCCTCTGTGGATAAATGCCTGTGACATATTTGTGCTGCCAAGCTTGAACGAGGGAAACCCTACGGTGATGTTTGAGGCTCTGGCCTGCGGCATACCTTTTGTTAGCACCGATGTGGGCGGGGTCTCAGATATCATCACATCAAAAGAGTATGGCCTCATATGCGAGTGCAATGATTGCATGGATTTATGCAATAAAATGCTCGAGGCGCTGAATATAAAATGGAATAGAGATGCAATCCAAAGCCATGCACTGCAATATGAATGGGACAGCCAGAGACAGAACCTGCTTGAAATTTATAAAAAATTCATGTGATCAGCTGAATTGCAGTCATGCAATAATATAAGAGCCATTTGGATTTAGTTAGAGGATTCTGAGGACGATTATGTGTGGAATCAATGGTTTTAACTGGAAAGACGAATATATAATAGAAAAAATGAACTCCAGTTTGCGGCATAGGGGTCCAGATGATGAAGGAATTTATGTCGATGAAGAGGTTTCATTAGGGCACTTGCGCCTGTCCATCATCGACCTATCCGAAAATGGCCATCAACCGATGTCTGATCGTCAAGATAAATTTTTTATAATATATAACGGAGAGGTTTATAATTTTCAGGCTCTTAGAGAGGAGCTGGAATTACTGGGATATTCATTTAAATCCAATACGGATACAGAGGTCATATTATATTCCTATATGCAATGGAAAGAGCGGTGTCTGGAAAAGTTCAATGGAATGTTTGCCTTTGCAGTATACGATTCTGAAAGCAAGAGACTTTTTTTGGCGAGAGATCGTATGGGAATTAAGCCGCTATATTATTATTTCGATGAAAAAAACGAAGTTTTTTTGTTTTCTTCGGAGATTCCACCCCTGCTGGAACACAAGATCGATATCGAACCGAACAAAAAGTTGATAAAAGATTATTTACTTTATAATGTATCGGATCACACTGACGAGACTTTCTTTGGCGGGATAAAGAAGATTCCCAAAGGCTGCTATGCCACCTTTGATCTCATGCGATGTGAATTAGAGATAAAAGAGTGGTATAATATAAAATACAAAGAAAGATTCGCAGGCACATACGAAGAGGCAATATCCACATTTAGAGATTTGATGGTGGATAGTGTGGATATCAGATTAATCAGCGATGTTCCAGTGGGCACATGTCTGAGCGGGGGAATCGATTCGTCTTCCATAGCATGCTTGATCAACAGAAAAATGAAGATAAAGACATTTTCAGCGGTCTACAATGGCTATGAGAGAGATGAATCAAGATACATATCTATTGTGGCAGAGAAGACAGGCATGGCCAACTACAGAGTCCATCCCACTGCGGAAAAGCTGAGAGAGGATTTGTTTAAAATTATTAAATTAATTGGAGAGCCTTTTCCCTCCGCCTCCATTTATGCCCAAAATTGCGTGCAGAAATTGGCCAAGGGCAATGACGTCACTGTGGTGCTGGACGGTCAGGGTGCAGATGAGCTTCTGGCTGGATATCACTATTTTCTAGGTTTTTATCTAGTAGACTTATTAAAAACCTTAAGGCTAAAGAGGTTCGCCTCTGAATGCTACAATTTGATTAAGGGCAAGGAATATATGATCGGCATCCAGTCTTCATTATATCTTTTGCTGCCCATATTTATAAGAGAGCAGATTTTTCTGCGCGAATCCCTGCTATCCAGAGAAATGATGAACGGATCCGTTGCCACGACAGAATACTTTAAAAATTTTTCCGATTGCAGATCCTTGGGACAATCCCTGGAGTTCCATCTGAAATACCGGCTAGAGCAGCTATTGAAATGGGAGGACAGAAACTCAATGGGAAATCAAACCGAATCACGAGTTCCGTTTCTTGATTATCGAATAATTGAATTCATATCGGGATTGCCTGACGACTTCATAATAAGAGAAGGGAGAACTAAGGCACTGCTCAGGGATGCGATGATCGATATCGTGCCCATTGAGATATTAAAGAGACGGGATAAGATCGGATATGAGACCCCTGATGCATATTGGCTGAAGACCGAGGACTTCGAAAAGCTTTTGAGCGATTGGTTTTTAAGGGGCGAACCCCTGTGCAGAGAGTACATTGATCTGAAAAAGCTGCGCCATCAGATAAAAGAGCATATACATAAGAACAAAAATCACGCTCGAAATCTATGGAAGGCCATCTTCCTGGAAGCCTGGCTTAAAACCTTTTTTCCCAACAGGAATCGGATGTAAGCCTCGAGGGCCAAGGCTCATGGACCCCGAGAGCCTTGAAATATTCTCATTCAGACATCTGGAAGACCGAATCCATACGATCCCTGATTATTGAGCGTTCCCTCCACAATCATCGATCCAATGGAGGAAGAATAGCAGTACATGATATTAATGCTCGTCCCCGGAGCACAGTCTATGGTATGCTTTGCAGGTATGAATACGGTTCCGATCAGCGTTGCCATTGCTGTGCTTGGATCGATGCCCCGGAGATAGGCGCAGGCATATGAGGCATTGACTGCGCCCCCGCGCAGAGTTGCTGTCGCAGATCCCAATACATGCAATGCATAATATCCATCCAAAACGCAATTTTCAAGGGTTGCTGCCGTGGGACCATCGATGTCGGCGTCTATATAAGATGCCCCTCCATAAGAGCTGGCTTTATTCCGGTCCGATTTGAAGAAGGACTCCTTGATATGGACTCCAATCGAGCTATGAATCAATAGACCATATGCATTCGGACTCGCAGTACAATCCATGTTGACGCTGGACATCTGCAGATCATTTATGCACCATATGGTGAGAGGGGAGGCAATGCACGATATGTCTTTTACCACAATGCGGTCTTTTGTCCGAGTTTGGTAATCGTTATTCCCATGGATTGTTAGCCCGGTTCTGCAGCGTTCAAAAACACAATCAGAGACAACAGTATCCTGTGCGGTATCAAGGAGTATGCCCTCCAGGCTGCAGTCTCTGGCAACTACATTGGTTATGGAAGAATGCGATTCAGATCCCATCCCATTATTTCCCAGGTACAAGCCGGTTCCATATGAGTTCTTAAACTCAAGGTTGTAGTAATTGCCGCCGGACCTGG
>Ga0116151_10004368_pt1 | contig 12409 bp, 7 predicted proteins | sample AD_UKC117_MetaG_FD_89893 | JGI IMG/M metagenome (GOLD analysis project Ga0116151, IMG submission 89893) | Active sludge microbial communities of municipal wastewater-treating anaerobic digesters from Hong Kong - AD_UKC117_MetaG | ecosystem: Engineered > Bioreactor > Anaerobic > Digestate... | reverse complement strand
TGGTTCTAGAATACATGAACAGCGAATTGCAGTTGCTTGAGTTGCGGGACCAGATCGAATCCAAAGTAAGACATGATTTGGAGAAACAACAGCGGGACTATTTCTTGAATCAGCAATTAAAAACCATCCAGGAAGAACTGGGCCAGAATCCCCAGGAAGAAGAACTTTCCGAGCTGGAAGCGCGCGCCAAGAAAAAGAAATGGTCCAAAGAGGTGGGTGACGCATTTAATAAGGAATTGTTGCGTCTAAGGCGGACGAATCCCCAGGTAGCGGAATACAGTGTGTTGCTGAACTATGTGGAGACCTTGATTGATCTGCCCTGGAATTCTTATTCCAAGGATCAGTTTGATCTGCATAAAGTGCGCAAGGTCCTGGATCAGGATCACTTCGGACTGGATAAAGTAAAAGAGCGGATTCTTGAACACCTGGCCGTTCTGAAGTTGAAAGGAGATATGAAGGCACCGATTCTTTGTCTCGTAGGCCCTCCCGGAGTCGGAAAAACATCGCTGGGTAAGTCCATAGCCCGCGCCTTAAACCGCGAATTTGTCCGGATGTCACTCGGCGGATTGCACGATGAAGCGGAAATCCGTGGCCACCGCAGAACCTACATCGGAGCCATGCCCGGCCGGATCATTCAGTCCATCAAGAAGGCAAAGACCTCAAATCCGGTATTCATCCTCGACGAAATCGACAAACTGGGCAGCGACTATAAAGGCGATCCCTCATCTGCATTGTTGGAAGTCCTGGATCCTGAGCAGAACGCCACATTCCACGACAATTACCTGGAGCTGGAATACGATCTGTCAAAAGTATTATTCATCGCCACCGCCAACAGTCTGTCCTCGGTGCAACCGGCATTGCTGGACCGGATGGAGATCATTGAAATTGCCGGGTATTCCGCAGAGGAAAAAATTGAAATCGCAAAGCGTCACCTCATCCCGAAAGAACGCAAGGAACACGGCCTGAAAACTTCCGACGTCAAATTGAGCGACCGGATCATAGGCCGGTTGATCCAGGATTACACGCGTGAAAGCGGAGTGCGTAGCCTGGACCGTACCCTGGCTGCCGTCATGCGTTGGGTGGCTAAAAAGGTGGCGATGGATGAAGCGTATCAGAAATCACTGAAGGCGGACGCAATCCACGCCGCCCTGGGACCGGTAAAATTCATGAACGATCAGTACCAGGAATTACAGGTGCCCGGTGTCTGCATCGGCCTGGCCTGGACCAGGGTAGGGGGTGACATCCTCTTCATCGAGACCAGCGCTGCTCCCGGTAAGGGCAAGTTAATCCTGACGGGTAACCTGGGCGATGTCATGAAGGAATCCGCATCGACCGCATTGAGTTATCTAAAAGCGCACAGTGCTGACCTGGGCATAGATCCACAGCGCTTTGATGATCGTGATATCCACATACATATTCCGGAAGGAGCAATCCCGAAGGATGGTCCCTCGGCCGGAATAACCATGCTTTCCGCATTAGCTTCCCTGATGACCGGACGTAAAATAAAGCCTTTCATTGCTATGACCGGTGAGATTACCCTCCGGGGAAAATTATTGCCTGTCGGCGGCATTAAAGAGAAGGTCCTGGCCGCTAAACGCGCCGGGCTCAAAGAGATCATCATGTGCCGGGATAATGAGCGTCATGTGGCAGAAATTGAACCCGAATATGTCAAAGGGTTGAAGTTCAAATATTTTGACCGGATGCTGGATGTCCTTAATGAGGTTTTGGAGTAGGTCGGGTGCGAGGTATGGGGTATGAGGTATGAGGTATGGGGTATGAGCCGCTTCTCAAATCTCAATTCTTAAATCTCAATTCTTAAATCTTAATCTTAAATCTCACATCTCAAATCTATAAATCTCTAAGATTTTGTTAAAGGCCGGTAGTTCATCGATAGAATGGGTGATTAAACCGTTCTTAGCATAGATATAATTCGGGGTGGATCGTAAAGATAGCTGCAGCTGCTCCCACAATCCCGGATTTGGCATTAACTTAGCGGCCAGAATGAAATCGAACATACATCACTTGTTGCGCTGGTATATTTTGATCGTAGGTCTTTTGGTTGCCGGTACGGCTTCAGCCCAGATGAAGTTATTGCCCAAGGTCCATCAGCTTAGTGGCTTTGTGGTGACCGACGATGGGGAAGACATCAGACCGCTGGAGCTGGTCAATGTGGCGATAGTTGGAACCAACCGGGGTACCTTTACCAACGAGGTCGGATTTTACTCCCTGCCGGTGCAGCCGGGGGAGACAGTAGACTTCTCCTTCCTGGGTTACAAATCGGTGCGCTACACGATACCGGATACCATCCAGCAGGATTACATCTTTTATTACCTGAATCTGTTGCACGACACGCTCAACCTTCCTGAAATTGTGGTGTTACCCATCCCCAGCCGGGAAAATTTCAAGGTAGAGTTTTTAGCATTGCAAGTCAATGATGACCTGCAGGAACGGGCCATCGAGAATTTAAAACCGTACACCATGAACCTGATGATGGCTACCCTGCCGCATTCAGGGCGTGAAGTGAGTAAAGTTTATTTCAACCAGATCGCTATCCAGAATTATTCGGCGGGGCAATACCGCCCCCAACCCATCTTCGACCCGCTGGCCTGGCAGCGCTTCATCAAATACATCAAGGACGGCAAGTTCAAGAAGAAGAAGGACGATAACTGATAACACTTCAGTAGGTTCGATCCATTAGTGGAAATTCAAGTGTTGGATGATATACACCCAGGACAAATCCTTCCCATAGACCTGGCTGCTATCGGTATTAGTATCTAACCTGCTTCCAACCAGGAATAGAGTGAGGTGCCTGAAACCTATTACTCGTGGACAGGAGACTCTTAGACTTTTTCTATCTTGCGCTTCCTTAATCACCCGATTAGTTACTGGGCATGAAAGTCACGGATTATTTTACGCAGGCACAGGGAGAGACGCTGGTTTCATTTGAAATATTGCCACCGCTAAAGGGAGGCAGTATGCAGGCCATCTTTGACGTGCTGGACCCCCTGATGGAGTTCAAACCTCCGTTTATTGATGTGACCTACCACCGGGAAGAGTTTATCTACCAGAAAAAAGACAGTGGTTATTACGAGAAGGTAGCCATCCGCAAGCGTCCCGGCACGGTAGGCATTTGCGCCGCCCTCATGCATCGCTATGGCGTGGACGCCGTGCCCCACCTGATCTGCGGTGGCTTCACCCGCGAAGACACGGAGAATGCACTGATCGACCTCAATTTCCTTAATATCAACAATGTGCTGGCTATCCGTGGCGATGCCCGCAAATTTGACGGACAATTCATCGCCGAGGAAGGAGGCCATCATTATGCGCTGGAGCTGGTGCGGCAGATCAAGAACATGAACAAAGGAGTCTATCTGGATGCCTCCATCGAAGATGGTGAAAAGACCAACTTCTGCGTCGGGGTCGCCGGCTATCCGGAAAAGCATTTTGAATCGCCCAACAATAAAGAGGACTTGCGTTATCTGAAAATGAAAGTGGATGCTGGCGCCGATTACATTGTCACTCAGATGTTTTTTGATAACCGCAAATATTTCGACTTCGTCGAGAAATGCCGCCAAATGGATATTAAGGTGCCGATCGTGCCTGGGTTAAAACCCATCACCAAGACCAATCAGATCAGTTCATTGCCCCGGATTTTCCATATCGAACTTCCTGATACGTTGATCAATGAATTGAACAAGGCAACTACCAGTAAGGCTGTTCGCGAAGTTGGCATTGAGTGGTGCATCCAGCAATCAAAAGAGCTCAAAGCCGCCGGAGTTCCGTGCCTGCATTATTATACCATGGGTGAGTCAGATACGACCAAACGCATTGTTGAATCCATCTATTAAATGATTGAAATGAAAAATTGGTTACTGCTATTGCTAGCCGTCGGATTCCTGAGACCTGCTTCAGCTCAGGAATTAATGACGCCGGATGCTTTTTTGCCCCATGCCGTGGGGGATAAATTTACGCCGCATCATATGGTCGTCGATTATTTTCAATATGTGGCAGCGAACTCCGACCGCGTCCAGTTGATGGAATACGGACGTACCAATGAAGAGCGTCCCCTGGAGCTGGCATTTGTATCCACGCCGGAGAATCTGGCCCGCCTGGAGGAGATCCGGTTGAACAACCTGCGTCGTGCCGGTTTGGAACCGGGCAAACCGGTGGATGACGGCATCGCCATCGTCTGGCTCAGTTTTAGCGTCCATGGCAATGAAGCGTCGGGCTCGGAGTCCTCCATGCCAGTGTTGTATGCGTTAGCGCATACCGGGGGCAAAGCCGATGAATGGCTGAAGCACACCGTGGTCATCCTGGACCCCAGCATCAACCCGGACGGCTATTCACGGTATACCGAATGGAACCGCCGGACCGCAGCAACCCAAATGAATACCGATATCCAGTCCTGGGAACACCGCGAGCCCTGGCCCGGAGGGCGTACCAATCATTACCTCTTTGACCTGAACCGCGACTGGGCCTGGCAGACCCAGGTGGAGTCGAGGCAACGCATTGCGCAATACAATCGCTGGCTGCCCCATATTCATGCCGATTTTCATGAAATGGGTTATACCTCTCCCTATTATTTCGCTCCTGCCGCCCAGCCATACCACGAACTGATCACACCCTTTCAGCGCCAGTTTCAGGATGTCATCGGACGAAATCATGCCCGCCATTTTGCCGAACATGGCTGGTTGTTCTTTACCAAAGAAGTATTTGACCTGCTCTATCCCAGTTACGGGGATACCTATCCGATTTACCATGGCGCTATTGGGATGACCTATGAAGAAGGTGGAGGGGGCGCCGGTAGCCGGGGTGTGTTATTGCCCACCGGGGACACGCTGACCTTATACGACCGGATCGCGCACCACACGACCACCGCCCTGTCAACCGTGGAAGTAGGGGCCGGCCATGCGGCAGAGCTTACGGCGGCATTTGCTGACTACTACCAAAGCCGCAACCAGCCGGTCTCGCGTTACATGGGTTACCTGGTCAAAGGAAATGCAGATAAAATTGCTCGCCTGACCCAGCTGCTCGACCGCAACAATATCCAGTATGGTAAAGCATCGAATAGCCGGCGTGCTAAGGCCATCCGGTTCCAGGATACCACGATGACCAATGCATCCGTCGATCCGGGCGACCTGCTGATTTCTGCCTACCAGCCATTCTCCAATTTTCTGAGTATCCTCTTCGAGCCGAACCCTCATCTGGTGGATTCGGTCACCTACGATATTACCTCCTGGTGCATACCCTATGCTTTTGGGGTAGATGCTTATGGCTTAACCGAAAAAATCGATATCGATCCTACCGGCTGGATGCCTCCGATGTCTGCTAAGGCATTGGGAAGCGACCTGGCCTATGCCTATTTGTTGCCCTGGAATTCTACGTCGAGTGCCATCGCCCTGGCTCATTTACAGCAAAATGGTGTTCAGACCCGGGTGGCCAGCGAAGGCTTCCGCATCGAAGGGCGTGACTACCCGGCCGGCACAGTCCTGGTCCTGCGCGGTGACAACCGCAGACTGGGCACCGACCTGCATGACTTTGTCTTAGAAGCCCAGGAAACTGCTCCTGTTGCATTTGTGCGTGTTGACGGCGGATATTCCGACAAAGGACCGGATTTTGGCTCTGGGAAGATGGACCTGATCAATCTGCCTAAAGTCGCCCTGCTTGGGGACGAAGGGACCAGTTCGAATTCCTTTGGCCAGGTTTGGTACTATTTTGAGCAGGTATTGCATTATCCTTTGTCAGTCATCCGGGTGGATGCTTTGAGCCGGACGGATTTGAGCAACTACAATACATTGATTCTGCCGGAAGGGTTTTACGACATCAAGAACAAGGAGTCGATCAAATCCTGGCTAAGAAGCGGTGGACGCATCATCGCCATCGGGTCCGGTGTAAGGGCGTTGAACGGCGATGACGACCTGGGCCTTAAAACAAAAACAGGTGATGATAACAAGGACTCCGATGTTGCCTACGGGGAGCGCATGCGTGACGCCATCAGTGAGGACCTTCCCGGCGCTGTATTCCGGGTTGACCTGGATGCCACCCACCCATTAAGTTTCGGTTTGACGAACCCCTACTTCAGCCTCAAGACGGGTACCACGCTGTATGAACCGGTGGCGGGTGGATGGAGTCCCGGAAAGCTTAGCGACGATGTGTTTTATACCGGTTTTGTGGGTCACCGTCTCTTGCCCCAGTTAAAGGGTAGCCTGGTGTTCGGAGAAAAATCCATAGGTCGCGGGAAGGTTGTATACCTGGTGGACAATCCGCTCTTCCGCGGTTTTTGGGAACAAGGCAATCATTTATTTGCGAACGCTCTATTCTTTTAACCGGATTAGCTTCCGGATTAAAGCGGCATTTCTCCGGTCATCCGGTAAACTTTTCCGGTCACTTTGGTGAATAGATAAAAATTGCCGTCACAATCTTTGCCAAAACGGAGGTCTGCACGGTTGGATCCAGAAAGCTCCAGCAAGGTTGTTGGGACTCCGTCGATGGCTATTCGCCACTCATGGACAGGAGCGGGATACCCTTGTTTGATGTCTTTTTGGTTGATGTAGAATAATCGGCCGTTGACAATGTCACCAAAGAAATACGTGCCTGGCAAAACCTTACTATTGACGGGACTGAAGTATCCACCACTGATAGCATTCCCTTCACCGTGATCAAATTGGGCAATCGGATAGGTAAAATTGACCAGGGTGTCTGCCGGATCAAGCGGGAATATGGTGGCCATCGTTTCGGAATAGCGCATCTTAAAGGTCCCTTCCCGTTCGGGCCATCCATAGTCTTTTCCCGGCTCAATCAGGTTGACTTCTTCAATCATATGGTGACCAATGCAGGACGCCACCATATTACCGTCAGGAGACCAGGTGAGCCGGTGGGGATTGCGAAACCCGCGTGCATAGATCTCACCGAGTGTTTCCGGATCATTATCTGCCGCCCAAGGGTTGTCAGGAGGAATGGCATACTGGCCATTTTTACTGTTATTTCCAGCAGGATCAATGCGCAGGATGGAACTCCATATTTTTTTTGCTCCATTTATCGATACTTCCGGAAATCCGTTCTCCACACTGCCCCCATCGCCGACACCGATGTACAACATGCCGTAATCCGGATCCCCGGGCTGGGCATTGGGGTTAAACTCCAGGTCCTGTACACCATGGATCTGGGTGACCATCTCGATCCGCATCAATTCCCGGTGGCTACCGGTCAATGTCTTTTCAGTTGGACCATTTACCTTCCATTCATCGACGACCCATTGCAGTTTTACCGGGATGGAATCCCATAATGCAAAGTCCGCCGGCGCGGATCCTGGTTGCTCGGTGTGGGTGGTGTATAACAATCCATTATTTTCAAATTCCGGATGGAAAGCAAAGCTGCCAAATCCGGTTGCCAAGCCTGGCACATCGATGTAATTCGGAAAATGAGTGGCCATGTCCAAGTAAACCGTATTGGTTCCATTGGTCATCTCATACAATTTGCCGCGCAGATCCAGCATAAATAAACGGCCTGTATTTGCTGCACAATCCATTTTTGTGATCCGTGTCATCAAAGGAAATTCTCCGGATGCAGGAATCTGGGTAAGTAATTGTAAATCGACCACATGATCCGATAGAGCTATGCTATCGGGAATAGGATCTTCGAGTCCGGTCAGTGTGTCAGCGCTGGCTACCGCAGATGCCGGTTGGGCATGCAAATAGGCCAGAATACAATCGATGTTGGAATCCTGGAGCATAGGGAAGGCAGGCATGTACTGGCGGTAAGTTGCCAACAACGCTTTCGCTCTTTTGTCGCCACCATCGATCATTTCTGGTGCATTCCTGATGAACGATCTCAGCCAATCCGGATCTTCCAATTCGGTTATTCCGGCCAGCGCCGGGCCAATACTCTGGTTGTTCAGACTGTGACAGGACGAACAGTACAGGTCATAATAATATTTCCCCCGTTCGATGGAGTGTGGGTCATTGGCAATTTCCGTTGAAGAGGGCGCTTGGCAAGCTACAAGATAAAATAAAGCCAATATAGGCAGTAGTCGATATTTACAAAGAAGCATACCTGGTATTTGGGTCGGCATTACCTGATTGATTACCGACGGGTCATACAATGAATCAACAAAATGAAAGTAAGGAAAGTATTTGGTTTGCACTATTTTCCGGATGGCTCACTACGAGCCTGGATGAGACTTTATTCAACAGTCCGCTTAAGCTTTATTTTGGAGTGTCCGGTAAATTCAATGGAACAAAAGTGCTTCGGATTATTTCACCTTTCATGACTTCGTAAACGGTGAAGCCGGATCTGATTTCAAACCCGTGAAAGGTAAAACGATCTGGACGGGTAAGTGCTGAAGTTTGACGGAATTGCGTTCCCGAAAGTTCATAGGAAGCTGATTGTGCTGCATGATAATGTCCTGACAGCGCCAGAGGATAAGGATGTGCTCCGATCACAAGTCTCAATGCATCGTAATCGGCCACGATATGACGATGTCTTAACCGACCGTCCACCCTTAACAAGGAGGGACCATAATAATCGTCTTCATCATAAGCCTGGAAGCTGAACCCTGGCGAAACAAGCGGTATGTGGTTGAAGGTGATGACCGGAGGGTTGCCTTCGGTTGCTGCTAATTCTCTGTTTAACCAGGAGAGTTGCAGGGTGTCTATTCCACCATAATAGTAGAGGTTTTGATATTCCATGGCATCAACGCTGACAAAATGAATACCCCCGAAGTTAAACGCATAATAGTCCGGTCCGAGATAGTACCGGTACATGTTTTTACCATACAAGGGATGATCTGAGCTGACCAGGGATTTATCGCGTTCTATACCAAATAATTCGTGATTGCCTACCCCGCTAAAGACAGGACAAGAGATAAGGCCGATCTGTTCTTTATAAAGTTCAAAATATCCTCTGGCCACTTGCTCAGGCACCCGCAGCGCGTCCCGGACCAGGTCTCCGCTCATCAGAACAAATGCTGGTTGGATTGAGTCCAGTAAAGTTCGAAATCGAGCCATTCTGGGAAGATTTAGCGAGTCGACATGACAGTCGGATGCGTGGACAAACACGAAATGGTCTTGTGATCCTGTCGCCTTAAGTGGAAAATTGACCTGGTTTTCAAGCGGATGCCAGAATTGACCCAAATAGCCATTCGGCAGCACAATCTGAATGGTCTGGTAGGGGAAATCGCTGGTCAGGGAATAAGAACCATTCGCATCGGTCAGCGTTACCTGGTTCTGATCCGACACCACCACATTGCTTATTCCAGCTTCCTGAGCATCCTGTTTGCCATTACCGTTCGCATCATTGAAAACAGTACCATGGACTACGCGTTGCTGTGCGGTCAGGGACAAGTTAAAGAAGATGCAGGCAATGATTCCCAGATATCCAGCGCGTTTATTCATAGTCTGAATTTTTCCGGTTAAGGATAAATCACCTCATAGCTGTTATTGGGGACCGGTTGGCCGACCAGAATGTCCGAACCCAGTTTCCACTGCATTTTCTCATCGTTTGCGATGAATTTCATGGCCAGTTTATTAGCCTGTGCATAATAAGCCCGGTCATTTTTCCAAGTTTCACGTGGACTTAACACGGAGGAAGGCACGCCGGGGCAGTGCATAGGTATTGAAATCTTGAAGATCGAATGCTGCCGGTAACCAACTTTATCCATTTTATTGGCCAAAACGGCATGGATCATTGCTCGCGTATACCGGATATCAATGCGTTTGCCTACTCCGTAAGGGCCGCCAGTCCATCCGGTGTTGATCAGCCAGACCTGGACATTGTGTTTCTCCATACGTTCGCCCAGCATGCGTGCATAAGTTGATGGGGGCAACGGCATGAAAGGTGCGCCATAACAGGTGGAGAAAGTGGCTTGTGGTTCTTTTACACCGGCTTCGGTACCGGCAACCTTGGCCGTGTATCCGGCCAGGAAATGGTACATCGCCTGCGCCTTATCCAAGCGCGTTATCGGAGGTAACACCCCGTAGGCATCACAAGTCAGGAAAAAGACGTGATGCGGGGTCCCGCCAACGGCCGGTTCGAGGTGATTTTGGATAAAATGAATGGGATAGGAAGTCCTGGTATTTTCGGTTACACTGCTGTCCGTATAATCAATGTTGCGGGTCCCGGTAAAAAAGCGCGTATTCTCGACAATAGCTCCAAACCGGATAGCTCGATAGATGTCCGGTTCTTTTTCTTCATCCAGATTAATGACTTTGGCATAACAGCCACCTTCAAAATTAAATACCGAGTGTTCGGACCAGCCATGTTCGTCGTCTCCGATGAGGTAGCGGTGAGGATCCGCGGATAAAGTAGTTTTTCCGGTTCCGGAAAGTCCGAAAAACAGGGCGGTATCGTGATCCGGGCCAACATTTGCCGAGCAGTGCATCGGGAATACATCCTTCTCGGTGGGCAAGAGGAAGTTGAGCACGGAAAATATGGACTTTTTCATTTCACCGGCATAGGCAGTTCCTCCAATGATCACCATTTTCTCGGTAAAGTTGACGATCACAAAATTGGAAGACCTGGTGCCATCATTCTCCGGGTCCGCGGTGAATTCCGGTACACAAAGGATGGTGAAATCCGCTTTGAAATCGGATAGTTTATGCGGGGAAGGGCGCAAAAACATATTGTATGCAAATAAATTATGCCAGGCCAGGGTATTAATAACCCGCAGCTTCATCCGGTAGGTTTTATCTGCACATGCGTAGGCATCCCGGGCATACAATTTTTTACCCTTCAGGTAATCCTTCATCTTAGCCAGCAACCGGTAGAAAACCTCTGGGGTAGTAGCCTGATTATGCGCTCCCCAATGAACTTTATCCGCGGTTATGTCGTCTTTGACCAAATACCGGTCCTGCGGGCTCCGGCCGGTAAATATTCCCGTCTCTACGGTCAGGGATCCATTATCGGCCAAATCGCCTTCCCGGTTCAACAATGCTTCTTCGATCAAGGTTGCCGCGGAAGCATTCCAGACCATTTCATTATGCTTTACAATAGAATCGATTGCTTCTTTAGGAGTTATTTGAGGATTGCTGGATGACATGTATTGAGATTTTTATTCGGCCCTAAAATAGACAATCCCTGCTAACAAATCAGGTAACTTGCGCCATTTTGAATCTTTCTTGCCATTGGAAAAGCGGAGGTCTTCAGTAGAGCCACCCCAATTTAAATTGACCCAAAGAATTGTATTCAAGTCCGGGAAACGGAACTTTAAAAGCATTTAGCGCTTCAAAAACTGCCTTTAAAAATGGACTCCTGGTGGGTATTCGGGTAAAGTCAATATCCATGGAAAGCACGTACTGACTGTACCTGGGGTACCGTAATTCATCGAGTTGGACTGGCTGGCCGGTGGGCAATATCCAACTATTGGCGTAGCCTCCGTACATGTTTTCACCACTGTATCCGAAAGCTATATTTAACCAGGCTGGCCAACTGGATTTTTTAAGAAAAGCATGCGGACTGACAGACAGCCACACGGTTTGCGCGTTATAATCTTTCAGATAGCGTTCTCCCCAGCCTGAGCCAAAGAGGTCAACCGCCCGCTGATCCAATGAATTCCCCGCTAATTGCTCCATCGGCTGTGAGGGGTAGGATGGTTGCCAATTGGAGATCTTCAGGAGGACTCGTTGTTCATGCCAAAACCGATCCTGGGCAAGATAAGTGATTGCACCGAGGCCATTGAAAGCCATATCCGGCCAGGAAAAACCCCACTGGCTGGAATGCCCGTCGAGCCACTCGATGCTTGATTGCAGCCCCAGTGCCACGCCGGCACCTAACCATCGGGAAGCGTTCTCATTCATTCCCGTCCAGCGGGAACCCTGGGATAACAACCGGCTTTCAGTATACGTCGTAAATGCATGGCCCAGTTTGTCCATCATTCTCCATTCGCCCCAGTCGTTATGCAGGTGAAATTTGCTGCGGGGATACGTTTTGTACCAGACTTCATTCAGTCCCACCATCGTTACGGCATAAAGCGATGTGCCGGTGCCGGCAGCGACCCAAAACCGTGCTTGATGAAAGGAATCTGCCGGCGTCCAGAATCGTTGCCAGGAGCCAATTTCGCTTTGTGCTGAAATTCGCAGCGTGCTGCCAAGGATAACCAGGAGCCAGACAACTTTGAGAGGGGTGGCCGTTCGTTCACGCATGCCCGAATTTAGGAACATTCCGGCATATCCTGTTTTAAAGCTAAAATGCTTAGATGGGTATGTGCGGATGATAGCATTAGTGCATAGCCGCCAGCTTCGGTGTTAAATTGTGAATTCGTACTGTGATGAGGATAATTTTTGTGCAATTCAAGCTGATCCCCGGCTAAATTTTTGTTGATTTACGGAATGGTACCTGTTTCCTAAAGGTTTAACCAACCTGGATTAAACCTCGAAGCGTTAAAGAAATAGGCACGTTCGCCAAATAAAGATTA
>Ga0116151_10004364_pt1 | contig 12415 bp, 15 predicted proteins | sample AD_UKC117_MetaG_FD_89893 | JGI IMG/M metagenome (GOLD analysis project Ga0116151, IMG submission 89893) | Active sludge microbial communities of municipal wastewater-treating anaerobic digesters from Hong Kong - AD_UKC117_MetaG | ecosystem: Engineered > Bioreactor > Anaerobic > Digestate... | reverse complement strand
TCTCACGCTATTCATTTCATAGTTGCATGGATTTTCTCAGTCAAATCGTTTCAATCGCCCTTAAAAGCATGTTGCTTTTGTGGCAATACGTTTCATTTCGTTCGTCACTTGTAGCAAACACAGATAACGCTAATTCCTTTAGTTCCGTTGGCAAAATTGCCTGCTCTGCTACTGCAATATTTCATGGTTATGCATGCAATGGGCATAGAATGCTGCGCCTTTTTGCCGCAATACACGATGGAGTAAAAAGCGAGCAAAGGTGCTAACAACAGGCTGAATGCGGCATATTTAAGAAGAAAGGGCATGCATAATCATACAAGGGTAACGACCTCGTTTAAAACCGTTACCCTTGTATGAAACTTTGCCTGGTTCAATCGCTGACCGATATTAAATATGTTATGTTACAGAGCATCGCGTCCGCCATCGATGATATACACTTGTCCCGTGATATAAGAGGCTTCATCAGACGCCAAGAAGAGTGCCAAATTTGCCACTTCTTCTGCTTCGCCCAGGCGTCCCATCGGAATTTGGCTTTCCAGGAATTCCACCAGTTGCTCCAGGTCTTCTTTGCTAACGTTTTTAGGCTTGATGACTCCCGTGTTGCAAATGCCCGGAGCTACCGCATTGACCCTGATTCCGTTTTTCACATATTCCATGGCAGCCTGTTTTGTCATCATTACATTTGCGCCTTTTGAAGCGATATACGCAGATGAGCCGGGTGTAGCGCGGAAACCACCGATTGACGCCATGTTGACAATCGATCCCTTGCCGTTTTCCAACATTAATTTGATTGCACCCTGCATGACTAACAGGTGACCGAATACATTGATATCAAAAACTCTTTTCCATTCATCTAAGGACATTTCGTGCATTGGTCCAATGTTACCCCCGATACCAGCAATATTGCACAGAATGTCTAAATGTCCTAACTCTTTGACACAAGCTTCATACATTGAATTTACTTGTTCCGGAGAGCTAATGTTCGCGACAAAAGGAATAATTTCCCCGGGAACATCTTTTATAGCATTAAAGATCCCATCACTGATGTCAACAGAAAAAACCTTAGCACCCTCTTCCGAAAAACGTTTGGTCATAGCCAAACCAAAACCGGAAGCACCTCCCGTTATCAAGGCAGTTTTTCCGGATAGTCTTCTCATAAAGAACAACTCCTTTACTTAATGCGTATACTATAATTTTAGTTCTTGATGTTTTAGAGGTCAACAGCTAAAAAATGAAATATGTTGGATTAGCCAACACATTTCGTAATTATGTCTGATATTGAAAAACAAAAGCAAAAGTAGTACCTTTATTAAGAACGATATCATATTGCGTTGGAGGGAGCAAGCGTGAATCAAAAACCTATCAAGCAGAATAACTATTGTCAAAGAACCAAAAGATGCTTTAAAGACGTATTTATAAAGCTTATTAAAATAAAAGGATATACTCATGTGACCATCAAGGATATTGCTGAACATGCATGCTATAATCGCTCCACGTTTTATCATTATTATTCCTGTAAAGACGAAATGGCTGAAGAGATTGTCCAAGAGATGATCAAGGGCTTCATTGATTCATCCAGGGAAGGCTATATAAAGGGGAAATTTATTAACCTTGCCAAATTTCCGTTGAAGGTGGTTCATGTTTTTGATTATATTTATAGCAATTCGAAATACTATGATCTTTTAATCCTTGATGACACCCTTCCGCTTCTGCGTAGCCGGTTGATTGATTCTATGAAACATCTGACAAGAGAAATGAAATTAATGAATAATAAGAATATGCCATATGACTGGAGTGAACTGCATATATGCTATCATGTGTTTGGGGTTTTAGGGATCATTATCGAGTGGGTTAAAAACAGGTATTCGACACCGCCTGAACAGTTGACCAAAGAACTGATTGAGGTTATTTGCAATTTTAACCCAAACATGGTCATCGGTTTTGATATTATTGGGGATACCTGATACTATTTCCGAACATTAACGTGAAAAATGGAGATTGATTTACACAAGATAACAAACGCCATGAACACAAGGCGCAAAATTATGTTGAGAGACAAGAAAGGATTTACGCTGACGAGAAGAGGATGGTCTCTCGAAGTATGTGATCGGGTATCGTGATGCCAAGCTTGGAGAGTTGCTTGACGTGGGAGCTAATTTTCTTTTCACGATTGAATTGAGCGTAGTGATCTGCGCTAAGATCCTTGTATTCATGCCCTGAAAGGACAAAGTAGATGGCTATGAGGAGAGAATGAGCCACAGCCACGGTTGCACGGTTCTTGCCACGATGCGAAACCAGACGGCTGTATTGGGTAGAAAAGAAATTGTTCTTGTTCTTCTTGGCTGCTTTGGCGCACTGAACAAGCGTGAACTTGAGGGCTTTGTTACCCGGAGGAATGCGACCGTATTTACATTTTCCTGCCGATTCGTTGTTACCCGGACACACGCCAGCCCATTTGTTCAAAGCATGCTGATTCTTAAACTGCTCATGTCCGAGCCCGCTTCAGCAAGAATCTGCTCCGCACTGATTCTGCTAATACCGGGAATTACATCAAGCGCTTGGATAGCAGCCATGTAGTTATCAGACAGACTCCTTTGGATCATCGCATCAGTCTTCTCAATCTGTGCGGTTTGCTCACGGACGATCGCCATGACATGGTTTAGGAAAGGGTCGCTCGATATAAACCGATCAGCAGAGAGGATGAAGACGCATTACGCACAAGGATGATCGACTTGGCCTGTAACTATGGCAGATACGGGTATCGCCGTATTGCTGCCCTGCTCAGGGCTGAAGGTCGGTGTGTCAATCATAAACGGGTCGAGAGGAACTGGCGGGAAGAAGGGTTGAAAGTTCCGCAAAAGCAACTGACGCGGCGCAGGCTGTGGCTCAATGACGGCAACTGCATTCGATTACGGGCGGAATACCCAAACCAAATATGGAGTTATGACTTTGTCGAGGATCGTCTGCGTAACGGAAAGAAACTTCGATTTCTCAATATCATTGATGAGTATACAAGAGAATGCCTTGCCAGTATCCCCCGCAGAAGCTGGAGACACCAGCAGGTGATTGAAGTACTGTCCGGACTATTCGTCCTCAAAAGCTGTCCAGCCTATCTGCGCAGTGACAACGGCAGCGAGTTTACGGCGGCACGCCTCAAACAATGGTTACAGGATCTTGGCGTAACCACAGCTTACATCGAACCGGGCAGTCCGTGGGAAAACGGCTACTGCGAAAGCTTCAATTCCAAGATGCGGGACGAGTTACTTAATGGTGAACTTTTCGATACACTGCAGGAAGCCGCCATACTGACCAGGCGCTTTGTAAACCTCTACAACACTGTGCGACCGCACAGTGCTCTGTGATATCGTCCGCCGACGCCGCAGACCGTGCTACAGATCGCTTAATGTGACCTGCTCCCTAAAAACCTGGTCCAAAGAGAGAGTTAGGAATCTGGTAGAATAGGAAAGAAAGGGCCAGGTGACGCAGATGAAAAAAGCGGGTACACGGAGGAGCAGATCGCATTCGCATTACAACAGGCAGAGCATGGGACATCCGCGGCAGAAGTATGCCGGAAAATGGGAGCGACGGAGCAAAGCTTCTACCGGTGGAAAAAGAAATTTGGAGGCACGCTGCCAAGCGACATGAAGAAGCTGAAACAGTTGGAGGATGAGAACGCGAAACTAAAGAGACTGGTGGCGGATCTCAGCCTCGACAAAGCAATGCTGCAGGATGTACTCTCAAAAACTAGTAAGGCCTGTTGACCGGAGAGGGGCAGCGATCTATCTACTGCAGCAGTATTCCGTCAGCGAGCGACGGATGTGTTCTGTATTGAAAATATATCGGAATGCCTATCGATATCAATCGGTCAAGGATCAGCAGGCCCAGTTGAGAATGCGAATATGGGAGATCGCAGAAGTGCGGATTCGGTATGGGTATCGCCGTATTCATGTGTTGCTGCTTCGGGAAGGCTGGCATATTAACCACAAGAGAGTATACCGGATATATCGTGAAGAAGGGCTGAACCTGTGACGCAAGACAAAGAGACGCTTGAAAAGTGTAAGCAGGATTCCGTCAACGATAGCGCCCAACACTCTCAATGAATGCTGGGCGATGGACTTTATCAGTGATCAGTTTTATAATGGGAAAAGGTTCCGGACTCTGACCTTGATTGACCTGTACAGCCGAGAATGCCTAGCACTGCATGTGGATAAAAGCATCACAGGAGAAGCTGTAGCAAACATATTAGATCAAGTCAGACAGACCAAAGGATTGCCACAGCGAATCAAAGTAGACAATGGTCCCGAATTTATCTCCAAGGCTCTGGACGCGTGGGCGTACTTCAACCATATTCAGCTGGATTACTCGAGGCCGGGAACACCGACAGATAACGCGGTTATTGAATCTTTCAACGGAAGCTTTCGGGATGAATGCCTGAACACGAATTGGTTTTTATCCCTGGCAGATGCCAGGGATAAGATAGGACGATGGAAAGACGACTACAACGAGCTTCGTCCTCACTCTTCACTAACATACCTTACACCAGCCGATTTTGCCAGGAAACAAGCCGAAATCGCTGTTTAATACCTTCGATTTTTAACTCTGACCCTGGACCAATTTATGTGTGCACTTCAATTTTCCATCGTGCCATGTTCGATGCTAAATGTCCTTTTTGGTATATATCTTTACAGATATAAGCAGTGAACAGATGAATAGTATTGTTACACCTGCAATTAAAAGTGCTGTGATGTGAATGCCAATACTGAAACTTGTCATGATGTAGGAAAGGTTATCTTCTCCCACCATTTTCATTGCAAAAACAGCAAAAGCCAGAAACAACGGGTAGTGGAATACTCTGACTTTTGCATATCCGATTTGATATAGCAATGGTAATTCTATTGAAACGATCAGAAGTGTCATGCTAAACATTATTGCATAGAATAAAAAGGTGCCCTGCACATACTCCGCATAAAAAAACGGCGCGATAAAATCAACGGCTAAATTGATCGTCAAACAGCAAACAATCGATAGCAATACAAATAAGTAACGCCCATGTACGCAACTCCTTTTGTTAACCGGGGCGAAATTTGTAGCATGCATCCCTTTTTCATCATTCATAAACAGCAAAGAGGTAAGCGTAACAATGTAAATAAATGAAACGGGCTTTAAATAGACACTCATTGCAATGATTATGAGTAGCAATAAAAGCATATTTGTTGATTTCATTGACATTGCATCAATGTAAAAGCTGTTAATCACGTTCTTTGTTTTCATGATTGCCAATCTCCTTTCATGCCGAAAAACACAACGATTTCATCAATGGTAGCCGGTTGACGCACGCAAGAGCCGGGTAGCTTTATTAAATTGCTCTGTGTGGTAAGTGCTTCAAATCCATACTCATTTGTGCGGATGCCGATGCACAGCTGTTGGATACCTTCCAGCACATCCAAGCTGCCTTTGACAAGATAATATTTTTCCTTTAGGGAATCCGCTTCTTCCGAAAAAACCAAACGCCCTTCATTGATAAAAGTAATAAAGTCGGCGGTTTTCTCAAGGTCGGTCGTTATATGTGTTGAATACAAAACGCTTCGTTCTCCGTCCCGGATGTATTCTTTAATCTGTGTCAGAAAATCGTCACGCATTACCGGGTCAAGTCCGCTTGTCGGCTCATCAAGCAGAAGCAATCTCGTGTCTCTGCTGAAAACAGCGGACAACATGAGCTGCGTTTTCATACCGCCCGAATATTCTTTCACGGGCTTATCCATCGGAAGGCCGTACTTACTCAGAAAGTTGGTGAACGTGCGGCTATCCCACGACGGATAGAGATGTTTCATGAGAAGGTTTACATCTTTTGCCGTCCATGTTTCTAAAAAATAAATCTCGTCTGCAATATATCCCAACTCCTCCTTTATTTTGATTTCATCTGTTTTAGCATCAAGATCAAATATTTTTATTGCACCACCATCAATATGAATTGCATTAACAATGGCCTTAATGATCGTAGTTTTTCCGGCTCCGTTGGGGCCGACCAAACCCATAATATAACCCTTGGGCAGTTGAAAGCTGATATCTTCTAGTGTAAAGCGGTTGTATTTTTTACTCACGCGATCAACATCAAGAATATTGTCCATTACGGCATCTCCTTTTCTACCAGGAAATTGACCATTTCCATGAAACCATCTTTGGATATTTTTGCGACTTTACAATGGTCAATCGCTTGCAGCACCAGTTGTTCGATTTTGAATTTGCATTCTTCCTCCACACGTTCAGGGTTGAGTGTAACGAAATATCCCTTTCCCTGAATGGAAGCAATGAGGCCCTCTGTCACCAATTCATCATAAGCCCTGTTTGTCGTGATGACGCTTACCCGGAGCTCCGTTGCCAAATGACGAATGGAAGGCAACGGCTTTCCGTTTTTAATTTCATTGTTTAAGATGGCGTCTTTAATCTGATTTTTTATCTGTTCATACATAGGAGTATCCGATGTACTGGATATGACAATTCGCACACGCTCCCCACCTTCCATATTGTACATATATTAGTATATACAGTATGAAGACTTTGTCAATAGCATTATGAAAAATGGAACGATGATTGTGAAGTTGGCAAAATGTTATACACCGTATCAAGAACATTTACCTATGGTCTGACCCCGTATAATGTACATAGAAATAGCGTTAGTCTGGGAGGGCGAGAAAACTCTAAAGGAAGGTACAGAAGATGGGGAGAGTCAATTACACAACAGAACGGATCATCGTCAAGCTGCGAGAGGTAGAAGTGTTGTGCGGGCAGGGAAAGACCGTCGTGGAGGCTGTACGTCAAATCGGCGTATCTGAACAGACTTACTACCGATGGCGAAAGAAATGTGGTGGAATGACCATCAGTGATGCGAAGAAATACCGGGAGCTGGAGAAAGAAAACGCCAGACTCAAGAAGCTGGTAGCGGATCTGAGCCTGGATAATGCCATATTGAAGGATATCGCGGAGGGAAACTTGTAAGCCCGGCAAAACGGCGGTCGGCTGCAGCAAGGGCGCAGGAGAAATATTGCATCAGCCAGCGCCGTGCATGCCGGGCAGTACAGATCAGTCAAAGAGTTGCTCGATATACACCTATCCGCAGAGAGGATGAAGATGCATTGCGAAGTCGGATGATCGACTTAGCCTGCAACTATGGGAGATATGGATATCGTCGGATTACAGCTTTACTCAGGGCAGAAGGCTGGTGCGTGAATCATAAACGAGTCGAAAGGATCTGGCGGGAAGAAGGATTGAAGGTTCCACAAAAGCAACCAAAGCGGTGCAGACTATGGCTGAACAACGGCAGCTGTATTCGGTTACGAGTAGAGTATCCCAACCATGTATGGAGTTATGACTTTGTCGAGGATCGTCTTCGCAACGGAAAGAAACTCCGCTTTCTCAATATCATTGATGAGTATACAAGAGAATGCCTTGCCAGTATCCCCCGCAGAAGCTGGAAGCATCAGCAGGTCATTGAAGTCCTGTCCGGATTATTCGTTCTCGAAGGCTGCCCTGCCTATATCCGCAGTGATAACGGCAGTGAGTTTACAGCGATACGCCTTAAGCAATGGCTGCGGGATCTTGGCGTAACCACGGCTTACATCGAACCGGGCAGCCCGTGGGAAAACGGTTACTGCGAAAGCTTCAATTCCAGGATGCGGGATGAGTTTCTCAATGGTGAACTCTTTGACACCCTGCAGGAGGCGGTCATACTGACCAGGCGGTTTGTAACCCTCTACAACACTGTGCGGCCGCACAGTGCACTGGGGTATCGTCCGCCTGCGCCACAGGCTGTTTTACAGATCGCCTAATGCTTTCCGACTAACTCTATTTTTATGAACAATATTGGGGGTTGACCATCGAGTGTTCAATGTGATGATTTTAACGGGTACATGGCGCATATGTATGCCAATCTACTCAGGTCCGTTAGTAAAATCGCTTGCCCTGCTACTGTAATGCTTTATGGTTATGCATGCAGTTTCGGTGTTTGGGTGAATTGACTTGCTTATACCGAATGAAATCCATTCCGCGATGCAAGCATTTCATAATGTTTATACAAAGAATAGAATACTCCACTGTAATGGTCTTTCCATGGTTTTTTCTTACCGCAAAAATGGAGAATGGCCGAATTATGCATAACATACTCCATATCCATAATACCATTGCTAATGAGTTTAGTGTAATGATAATATCGGGTATCATAATTATACTTGAACTCATCAATTCTTATAATGTCTTTGCTATATAGCGCATTTAGAATGTCTTGATCGGGGAGGAGCAAACGGTTTCTATACCTGTCAATATATAAATAAATGTCTTTCTCGATTATCTTCTTTCTTTGAAGCGCTAAATTCATCAGCAAAACGCCTGAGTTATAATATTCCTCCATTTCATAGGCCCGCAACCTAAACCGATTGATTTCCTTAACTGAAATGGCATTGTGATAAGCCGCCGCATAGAGATGATTAACAAGTTGGGTGTCATAAAGTTCTCGTATGGGATTGATTATGAGGATATCCGGGTCGAGATATAAAATTCTATCCATATCAACCGAGAGAAATTTATATGCCAACAGCCGGTAATACATTTCTTTTGAATAGTGTAATGCCAACGGCGCATCATCAAAATCTCCAGCCTGGACTCTTGTTGTAAAGAGCTTATGTCCATATTGAGAAATATACAAATAAAGCCCGTCAATATCTTCATCTGTCATTGAAGAATGCAAAAGATAGATATTGAAGTGCTGATCAGGGTTATTGAAAAACAATGACCACAACATCACTCTAAGTGGCTTGATATAGTTGGTATTTAATGTAACCAAGATATTCAATGGATAAATATCTCCTTCTCCAATGATTTCTGTGTCTGTACGCTTGTTAACGGGATATTCATCACGTTAAGTATTAATTCAATTCAGATGCTTATATCTCCTCAGATATCTTTCTGAAATGATATCCATAAATAGCGAAGGTAATTGCCAAGGGAAACGACTTTGGACGTTTAAACATAGCCCAAAAAAACAATCGCCAGTAATATTTTCTCTCCTTTCCGATAAAGCCCAGATGGAAGTTAGCTTTAAAAAGTGCTCCGATTTCACTAAAGCGAAGTCGCTGCCTTCCGAAATGAACAGGGTGAAATTCCTTCAGGAATGTCATAATGCGCTTATAATAGTATTCTGGTGAGTAAATGGTACCAATAATATGTTTATAGCCACTTGTTAGAGTACTTAAACTCATCTTGGGAATAAAATTGATTGAAGATCCGGTATTATTACCGCTGAAGTGATCAGTAACCCGGCCTTCTGCTTCCATTCTTTTATAAAGCTGTGTTCCTTTGGGTGCATTCAACAAGCCGACCATAGCTGTAACAATTCCACTTCCCTGAATGAACTCAATTATCCGTCCAAAAATTGTTTCATTGTCGTTGTCAAATCCAACAATAAACCCGCCCTGAACCTGGAGGCCATGATGTTGCATTTTTTTAATGCATTCAGACAAATTTCTATTCTTATTCTGGACTTTATTGCATTCACTCAGGCTTTCTTCACTCACGGTTTCAATTCCAACAAATACTATATTGAACCCTGCGCGTACCATTAGTTGCATCAAACTTTCATCATCCGAAATGTTGATTGAAGCCTCTGTCTGGAACGTAAAAGGATATTTCTTAGATTCCATCCATCGGACTATTGCCGGTAGTACGGATTCTTTCAACTTCCTCCGGTTGCCGATAAAATTGTCGTCTACAAAAAACACGCTGCCTCTCCAACCTCTGTTATAGATACTTTCCAGTTCTGAAATAATCTGCTCTGCTGTCTTTGTCCGGGGCTCATGACCAAACAACGATACAACATTGCAAAACTCACAATTGAACGGGCAGCCTCTGGAATATTGCAGATTTACTGAAGAATATTTGCGGAGATCGACAAGATCCCATGCCGGTACCGGTGTTCTGGTTAAGTCCGGCCATCCTTTCCACTCATAAATATGCTTAGGATTTCCTGTTTCCAAATCTTTTAAAAATTCTGGAAATGTAACTTCTCCTTCAAATAACAACAAATGATCAACATCATCAAATCCGGAATGATCACAAGTAAAGAGAGGGCCGCCTGCTACTGTTTTCACACCGAATGCCTTACACCGATCAATAACTTGCCTGGTGGATTCACTTTGGATAGCCATTGCACTGATAAATACATAATCCGCCCATTGTATGTCTTTGTTTTTTAAAACAGAAACATTCATATCAACCAGCTTTTTCTCCCATTTGTCCGGGAGCATTGCCGCGATGGTTATTAGCCCCAAAGGTGGGAAACAGGATTTTTTTGAGATGAATTTCAACGCATGATTAAAACTCCAGAATGTATTCGGGGACTCAGGATAAACGAGCAGTACCTTTTTGTTTGCATCCATACGGCCTGTGTACCTCTTCTATTTATTTCTATTACCCAAGTTCTCAACGGATTTTCTGCCCATTATATCCGTACATAATTTCACCAAACGTATCAATTCTTCCGTATTCGCAACTCCAAGATCTTCAACTAGAACTGCAAAGTATCGGTCGGCCCATTCCTGTTTCTCTCGTATAAATGTAAGCCCATCGGCTGTAATTCTTACAAGCATGCGCCGTCTGTCCTTCTCAGACATTTCCAGTGTTACGTATCCTTTTTTCCTAAGCACGGTAAGAATAGCCGTTACTCTTGACCTTGATATTTGAAGCTTATCGCTGATAAGAGACGGATAAATTTCCGTATTGAGATTGTTTGACAAGAACAAGAGCACAGGGTGTTCCCCTTGGAAAAAAACCGTCAGTATGCTAAAGGACTCCTTATCATACATTTGGGCAAGGGTTTGGATAAGGACATTCTTTAGGTCGCATTTTCCCATATAATCCTCCTTAAACGATTTTGGCCGTATGTATAATTCATACTATTAATAGTATATCCTATGAACTAGTGCTTAAGCAAGGGTATATCTGGTTATTTGCTATTCGAAAAGCAGTTTTTACAAATAGGTGACTAAATGTGAGAGAGATAAAAAGTTTTCGGATTGTCATTGCATTATTGATTCGGATTCCCCATCAATTGCGCCTTATTTAATGTTTGCCAGTTGGGTAATCGAGTTTGAATCGGCTTTTATTGCTGTCCTTGCTCACAGCCAAGTGCCATGTAGGCAGTGTTCTGTCGCTGCAATGATTATCGAACAGCACCGTGCCCATACAAAGAACAGCATCCGGAAACAGCCATGTCTCCGTTATTGCTTTGCCGAGCGTATCGGTGCCTGCCCACTGATAAAACCCATACCGGACTTTTGCAATGCGTCCACGCTCAATTAGCTGTTGAATGTCATGTAATAGGCATGTGCGTTCAGTAGGTCACGGGTATGTATGATCCTATTTTTCTGCTGAAACAGTTTCATTATCATCTCATATTTTGCATCAGTCTCATTCAGGGGGTTTTCCGCTGCCTGCTTATACATTGTTTTTCTGTCGACTTTCATTTGTGTGATCAGCAAAGTGACCTTCTCTTATGTCTATCCGATGGAGGAAACATATGGCAGCGGAAACGGTGAAAACGAATTTGAGAAATCCGTTGTGCTTAGAAATCGTGAGTTACCGCTGTTGGATAGAAGATTGATACAACGTTGATTATAAACGCCATCACGACATCCTACGTGTTAAGCAGGGTAAGATACCTGAGCCGATGTCAGCGGAAGTAAATGCAAAATAATGGTTGTGAACCCCGGCAGGCTGTAAAACTTGTCGGGGTATTGATCTATAATAGTCACTCATCACGCTTATGTAGGATAATGTAATATCCAGTAGCATTGTATCCACAAAAGTCGGACATAACAGCAGTGGATATAGTGCAATTAAATATATGTGTTAGTTGCTAAGCGACATAGGTATAATATAATATTATCGTATAGATATTTATTGGCAAAAGCATAAGAATATATCGTGATTTTACCAATATACCAGAATATATCAAATGTGGAGGGGCTCAGTGTTTATGATCAAAGCAAAAAAGGACCGCAGATGGTTACGCACCCGCAAGAGTATTCGCGCTGCTTTTACTGAGTTGCTGATTGACAAGGATCTGGAAAAAATCACGGTGAAAGAGATTGTTGAGATCGCCGACATCAATCGCAATACCTTCTATCTCCATTACAGCAACGTTAACGAAGTGGTGGAGGAATTTGAGAATGAGATTATCGCGGCTTTCACGGCGGAGATCGAACGAATCGAGTTTTCGAAGCTAAGCAAAGATCCTTATCTATTCTATAAGAGCCTGAACAATCTCCTGTATATGGATCTGGATCTGAATACGGCGATCCTCCGTTCCATCAAAAGCTCCACGCTTAGCCTTCGGCTTAAGCAGATACTCAGGGATAAGCTGTTT
>Ga0116151_10004362_pt1 | contig 12416 bp, 11 predicted proteins | sample AD_UKC117_MetaG_FD_89893 | JGI IMG/M metagenome (GOLD analysis project Ga0116151, IMG submission 89893) | Active sludge microbial communities of municipal wastewater-treating anaerobic digesters from Hong Kong - AD_UKC117_MetaG | ecosystem: Engineered > Bioreactor > Anaerobic > Digestate... | reverse complement strand
CCGATCCGGCGGGTCCACGCGCTGATGAGCAGCCACGGGCTGGCCGTTGATCTGGTCAATGCCTTTGCCGTTGAGTTTGAGAATGGGGCGTTGGGGTCGATTGGTGGGACGGGAAATCTCGGTGGCGGCAACGGGCGCAAGCAGGACTTACAAATTTACTGCGAGCATGGGTCGATTGATATCGACATCTGCACCGGCCACTGCACGATCTATCGCCGCGACCAGGAACCGGAGCACGTTGAACCGGTCGTTGGTGAACGCGACTATCGGCGCAATGCGCCCGCCCACAATCTCATTGAACTAATTCTGGGACAACGCCCGAACGAGTCTCCCGCTGTTGTCGGCTGGCAGGTAGTCGAATTGCTTGACGCCGCCTATCGATCGGCGCAGCAAGGGGGCAGCGCCGTTGACCGGCAATCTCTCTACGAAGCAAGATCCTATTCCCGATTACCCAACCATCAATACCAAAGGACCAGTGACCAATGAGCAACGAGCTTCCCATGCGCATCGCCCTCGGCCAGACCAACCAACTGACCCCGGAGATTATTCAGTTCGCGCACCAATCCGGTATTACCGACATCCAGTTCAACATGTTTCACGGTTCGCCCCACCTGCCCGGTGAAAGCCGCTGGGAGTACATGGATCTGCTCAGGCTACGGACCGCCTGTGAAGATGCCGGGCTGCGCCTCAACGCCATCGAGAATACACCGATCAACTTCTATGATAAGGTCATGCTCGGTCAGCCGGGGCGGGACGAACAGATCGAGAATATGCAAGCAACGATCCGCAACATGGGTCGCGCCGGCATCCCAATCTTTGGCTACCACTTTGTCGTCACCGGTGTCTGGCGCACCTCGAACACGGCACCGGCCCGCGGCGGTGCCCAGACCACGGCCTTTGACATGGAACTGGTAGAGAACGCGCCCCTCTCCTTCGACCGCGAATATAGCGATGACGAGCTTTGGGCCAACTACGCCTATTACATGAAGGCGATCCTGCCGGTGGCCGAGGAGGCAGGGGTCAAACTGGCGCTACATCCCGACGATCCGCCGGTGCCGGCGCTCGGCGGGGTAGCACGTATTATGCGCAGTTTCGATGCGTTTAAGCGGGCGATGGACATTGGTGACAGTCCCAACCACGGCCTCGACTTCTGTGTCGGTTCGTGGTCCGAAATGTCGCCCGATGAGTGCATGACCGGTCTGCGCTACTTTGCCGAGCGCGGCAAAATCTTCTATGTCCATTTCCGTGATGTGCTTGGCAGCGTGCCCAAGTTTCGCGAAGCCTTTATCGGTGAAGGCAATCTCAACATGTACGATGTGATGAAAATTCTCAAAGAACACAATTTCAAGGGGTTCCTGATCGACGACCATGTCCCGCGCATGGTCAACGATAATGGCTGGCTGGGGTTGAGCCGTGCCTTTGCCAATGGGCAGATGGTGACGATGTTGGCGTTGGTGAATCGGGGGATTGGGTAGAGGGCAGTTGGACAGTGGACAGTCGACAGTGGACAGCCGACAGTGGACAGCCGACAGTGGACAGCCGACAGTCGACAGTGGACAGTCGACAGTGGACAGTCGACAGTGGACAGTCGACAGTGGATGGAGTGATAGTATGGATGAATTTGTTAACAGAGTTGCTGTGATCACCGGCGCGGCCAGTGGGATTGGGCGAGCGCTGGCGGAACAGTGCGCGCAGGAACAGATGCAGGTGGTGTTGGCCGATGTCGAGGTGGCGGTGCTGGAGGAGGTTGAGGACACGTTGCGCGCACGTGGTGCGACGGTGCTGGCCGTGCCGACCGATGTCTCCAATGGGGAGAGCGTCGCCAATCTGGCCGAACAGACGTTCAGACAGTTCGGCGCCGTGCACCTGCTCTGCAACAATGCCGGGGTGGCCGTGGGCGGGCCAATTTGGGAGGCAACGGTCGCCGATTGGGAATGGGTGCTGGGCGTCAATCTCTGGGGCGTGGTTCATGGCATCCGCAGCTTCGTGCCGCTGATGCTGCAACAGCAGGAACCCGCGCACATTGTCAACACGGCATCAATTGCCGGCCTGGTCAGCACGCCGGGGCTGGGCGTCTACAATGTCACCAAGCATGGCGTGGTGACCCTCTCGGAAACGCTCTATCTGGAGTTGCAAGCCGCCGGTAGCCCAATTGGTGTCTCAGTCCTCTGCCCCGCCTGGGTGAAGACCCGCATTGGGGAATCCGAACGCAATCGCCCCGGTGAAAAGGGCCAATTCGCGCCTTCACGGCTGGGGCGTGGGGGGATGGCCAATGCCATTGCCAATGGACTTGCACCGGCAGACGTGGCAATGCAGGTGTTAGACGCCGTGCGCACACAGCGCTTCTACGTGCTGACCCATCCCGATTTCCTGCCGTTGGTTGAGCAGCGCCATGAAGATATTCATCAGGGGCGCAATCCAACGGTAGCTGGGTTGGCCTGATTGGAATTTTCTGGTTATGATCGATAAACTTTACAAGATATGCGAAGCGCTCGATAGGAAATTCCCTGGCGGCCAAGATCCATTTTTTATCGTCACCCGGTTGGCCGAAGAGTGTGGCGAGGTTGCCGCCGAAGTGATGCACGCCGAGCGTCGTGGCGTCAAGGTTGAGCGCTATGGCGAGCCGGATCGGGCAAAGTTTGCCAAGGAACTGCAAGACGTGCTGCGCGCCGCGTTGGCACTGGCAGCGTATTATGATCTGCAAGAGGAGTTGGAAGCGTCGATGGGTGCGTCCCATTCTTTTGGAATTATAACAAAGGACCACCTAAAGCGTCCGGCGTAATTCCAAAAATGTGGTACGCACCCGCGTCGATCGAGGAGTCCTATCAACGCGTGGTGGCCGCAGGATTGGTCACACCGCTTGCGGAAAACTAATGGTTCTACTGGATCTCATGGGAGTAGCCTTCCTGGAAGAGGCAGAAATTTGTCGGTCTGCGCAGAACCGTTGCGCCTCTTCCTGGAAGGATCCATGTCAACCCCCTGAATTCCTGAAGAGCCAAACTAATTCCAGCAGCTTTACGTGTAGACAAGATTTGCAAGGACCGGATGAAGGGATGACAAGATGACCCGCGTTTTAGCAATCGAAACCAGCTGTGATGAGACGGCAGCGGCGGTCATCGCCGACGGTAGCACCATTCTCAGCAACGTTGTTGCCACCCAGATCGACATTCACCGCCGCTATGGGGGGGTCTTTCCCGAAGTGGCGAGCCGCCAGCATGTGTTGGCCATCGAGCCTGTCGTCAAGCAAGCGCTCGATGAAGCGGGGATTGTTGATCTGACGACCCTCGATGCCATTGCCGTCACCCAGGGGCCGGGGCTGGCCGGCAGCCTGCTGGTCGGCGTCAACATGGCCAAAGGACTCGCCTTTGGCAGTGGTCTGCCGCTGATCCCCATCAACCACCTGGAAGGGCACGTCTACAGCAATTGGTTGCTTGTCGACGGCAAGCAACTCCAGGAAACGGCGGGGGCGGCGGATCCACGTGAGCGCTTTCCGTCGCTGATCTTGATTGTTTCCGGCGGCCACACGGAACTGATTCTCATGCGCGGTCACGGTGACTACACCCATCTCGGTGGCACCATCGATGATGCCGCCGGTGAAGCCTTTGACAAGATCGCGCGGCTGCTCAACCTGGGCTTTCCCGGTGGGCCGGCCATCCAACGCGCGGCGACGACAGGCGACGGCGCGCGCTTTGCACTCCCGCGCCCTCTGTCCCAAGGAGAGGAACATCGCTTCAACTTTAGCTTTTCGGGCTTGAAAACGGCGGTCCTCAACCTGACCCGTGAGTTGGAACGCGATGGCGCCGATTTAACGGAACCCCAGTTGCTGGCCGATCTGGCGGCCTCTTTTCAGGAGGCGGTGGTAGATAGCTTGATCACAAAGACCCGCGATGCGGCACGCCACTGCGCGGTGCAGCGTGTCTGTATCTGCGGTGGGGTGAGTGCCAATGCTCGCCTGCGTGAACGGGCCACCGCGGCGGTGGCCGAGTTGGGCTTGCCGCTCTACATCCCGCCCCTCTTCCTCTGCACGGACAATGCTGCCATGATCGGTGCGGCCGCCCACTATCGGTTGCAGGCACGCAGCGATGGGATCGACGATGCGGCTGGTGATTTGGCACTGGATGTCTTCGCCAATCTGCCGCTCGCCTCGTGACCCTGCGCAACGACGGTTGTCGCTCTGCTCACCCCACGGACGAGGGACCTACGGCAAGCACGGTCGGCTTTATGTGGAGGCAGGGGCAGTCGATGGCGGGGAGTCTTCTTCCGGCGTACGTTCCGTCGGCGGCTGTTGCGCCGGGTTGGTGGCCGGCAACATGCGCCGGATCTCCTCGCCCTTCAGCGTGCGACGGTAGCTGCGGATACGCGGCTTTTCCGCGCCAATCCGCCCTTGGAAGGGAGGATAGTCCAGCAACTTGGCGTGGATGTAGCCGCCGATGACACGCATGCTGGCAATCACCGGCGCGGCGAGAAACGCCCCCAGCACACCACCGACGCTGAAGCCCACCACGACGCCACAGATCACAATGATCGGATGAAGATTCACGCTGTCCCCAATCACGCGGGGCACGATGATGTTGTTCTCCAACTGTTGGATGAGGAAGTAGATGCCAACGGTGATCAGCGCAAAGCTCACATTGTCGATGCCCATGGGTCCCAACACATCGCTGCCCTGGATCAATGCCACGATCACAGCCGGAATCATGGCGAGGGTTGGCCCCAAATTGGGCACAATCTCCAATGCGCCGGCCACCGCGCCGAGAATCAATGCACCGGGCATCCCCGCCAGTTCGAGCGATAGCCAGGTCGAAACCCCGATAATCAGGCAAAGCAGAATCTGGCCGCGAAAGAATGCCTGCCAGATCCGACTGATGCGCCGCAACAACTCCCCAAATTCCGGCTGATACGAGGGGGGGAAAAGCCCCTGCACATAACTACGAATTTTGGGAGCATCTTTCGTGAGATAGAGGCTCATGAAAAAGATGACCAGAAAGGTAAAAAGAAACTGGACAATGCCCCCCACCACGCTGATGCCAATGACCGCGGTGCTGCTGACCACCGTTGTGGTGGTGCCGATCACCTGCTGCATGTAATTGAGCAACTCGGCCAGCGTTGGGATGACGAGATACTGTTGGAAATTTGCTTGGAGTTCCTGCATGCTGTTGCCAATGGGAAATTCCAAGCCCAACATGGGAAAGGTAATGACATCCGGTAAGTTGTCCAGCGAATTGCTGAGCCATGTGATCACATCACGGGTGATCTGCTGGGGGTTGTAGTTGGCAAGGCTACTTAGTTGGTTGAGCAGCACGGGGATAAGGAGAACGGGCAGCAGGATGAAGGCGACCAACAACAGCGTAAAGAGTAAAACCGTGCTCAAGCTGCGCGGAATACGCAACCGATCGAAGAAATCCACAATGGGGCTGAGCAGATAGGCAATGATGCCGGCGAAGATCAAGATCGGCAGTACCGGCTGGATCAACCAGAGCATAACGCCGCCAACAATGATCAACAGCACAACGACGGTGCGTTTGGTTGCCCGATCCCAACGGGAACTGGCCGGTACATCGCCCAACACATCCTCAGCGAGTGGGCGCGCCGATGTAACGGACACCGATTGCGCCTGTTCAGCCTGCTCTGCTATTGCTACTGGATTGAGGGATTCCCCAGCGGCGTCACTGCCGTCATCGTCCCTTCGTGCGTTGGAATCAATCACGTCAACTTGCTCATCTATCGCGAAGCCGGTCTCCCGCACGGATCGTGCTACAATCATAAACCCCAAAAAGTCCCAGCAGTCGCGCATGGGATCCTGTCACTATGTTTGCCACGATCAATTCTTGATCGGTTTCAACACAAGGCAAACTTCCGGTAAAATGGAGTCACGCAGTCGCACATGCGCCATGCGACATTGTACCTCTCCATCGTAACGCAGGAGCCCGCAATGGACAAGCTTTTACCACCCTCAATGCAAGAGAGCAATTCCCCCTCGATCACCTTTCATCAGGCAGCCCCAACGGATGCGCCACTGCTCTTAAGTGTCATCTTACGTGCGTATGCTGAGTTTTGGGGCAACTTGACACCACGCTCCGGTGCATTTGCCGAAACGGCGGAGACCATCGACGAGAAGTTGAAAAAAGGGGGCGCGATCAAAGCGCTGGCCGGCACAGAAACCGTGGGCACGGTTCTTTATGAACCCCATGCCGCGTTTATGTATTTTGGCCGATTGGCAGTCTTGCCGGAGTGGCGACGATTGGGGATTGCCAAGGGGCTCATCCTTGCCGTCGAAGAATCTGCACGCCACGCCGGGTTGGCGCGGGTACAGATTGGCGTGCGGCTGGTGCTCGCCTCTCATCAGGATTATTACATGGCGCTGGGCTACGAGCCGATTGCCTATGAGTGCCATCCCGGCTTTACCGAGCCAACCTCGGTGACAATGGAGAAAGCGCTGCGGTAGGACAGTGAGATAGACCCCTTAAAAGTCGCACAGCTACTCTCGCGTAAAAGCATCCTGATTGGTGCGACTTTTAAATGGGTTGTTCATTAGCTTAATCAGCCGTTGCCGAAAGCACGTTCGGCTGGACACTACCGATCAGACCCGGTCGCTTTTCCTCGCCTAGATTGAGGACGGCAGGGATAAAGCAGATGGTAACCGCCACCAGCAAGAGCACGACACCGGTCGCCGCAAACCACGACGGTGCGCCCCAGCGGTCGGCAATGGGGCCGGCCAAGAGCAGGCCAAACGGTGCCGCCGCCGAGGTTCCGCTGTTGAGCGCGGTGAAGACACGCCCTTGCATCGCCGGTGCAACCTCTGCTTGTAAGAGTGCCATCAAGGTGCCGTTGAGCAACGAACTCACGATGCCAAAGATCCCCATTGCCAGCATGGCTACCCACAAAGCCAGTTGCGGGCTCACCGCGATCAGAAAGCTGGCAAAGGCAAAACCAAAGACGCCAATCGGGAAGATCAATGCTTTCTTGCGAAAGCCGCCCCACACGCCAAGCAGAATGCCACCGGCCAACATCCCGGCCCCCAAAGTCAGCTCAATCCAGCCGAGTTGGAGTGCGCCTGCCTCAAAGTCGACAGAGACGAGAATCGGCAACAGCGCGCCCAATGGGGTCGCCACCATGTTAATCACCAGTGCCAGCAGTGTCGTCAGCAAGAGCCCCGGCCACTCCCAGATGTAGCGGAAGCCACTGCGCACATCGCGCCAAATGGCTGCTAGTGTCGCGCCCGCAACCTGTTCACGCTCCGCGGAACCCTGCGGGCGCGGGATCGCAATCAAGAGCAGCGGTACAACCGCAAAGAGCGCCGTAACGACATCGAGTCCCATGATCGCCGCGAAGGGCAAGAATCCCACCAACAGTGCACCGACCGGCGGTGCCGCAATCGTCATCAGCCCTTGCAACATTTGGTTGGCCCCTTGCACACGAGTCAACTGGTGCTCGGGCACCATGAGCGAGGTCGAGGCCATCATCGCCGCAAAGTGGAAGGCACCTGCCAACGAACCGATAAAACTGGTTGTGTAGATGTGCCACACCTGTAACGAATCGGTCCAAAAGAGCACAGCCAACAGCGCCGAGGCCAACGCCGTTGTGCTATCCGCCACCAACATGACCCAGCGCCGGTCCCAGCGGTCGATCAGCGCACCGGCAAAGGGGCCGAGCAGAATTTGCGGCAGAAAAAACATCAGCGTCATCGTGCTCAGCACCACGGCAGAGCCTGTCTGCTCGGTCAGCCACCAGACGAGGGCGAAGCCGGCAACGCGGCTGCCGAGTAGTGATAAGGCCTGACCGCCCCACAGCGTAAAGAAAGGCACAGCCCACCGTTTGGACAGGGTTGGTTGTAGCGTCATGTCATGGCCTCCTAATTTTGGCATCAAGCAAAAACATCAACGCAAGGGGTCGCTCGACGTATGACCGGCCATTTTCAAGCGCTGGCCGGCATGAATGAGCGCGTCTCCCACACTGCTTAAGAGTCGGCGGTGAAAGCGGGAACTTTGCTGTCCCTTACGTGCTTCCTGCACCAGACGATCTGCCGCGGCCTCTGCCAGCAGTTGCTCGCGGTGATCGGCAGCATAGGCAATCATCAGGTCGTTGTGATCAAAGGCGTTCATGGTTTCTCCTTTGTGAAAGGTTGTTCACATAGGAGTAGTATGCCAGAACGTGAGGAGGTTGCCATCCAACTTAAGTGGTATTGAGGGTTGTATTTTGTGAACGGATCTGACAGTGGGGGATGTAGGGCCAGTGTCAGCGCGCTGTATACTGCCAATACAAAAATCCTGACACAGCAGTCTCAATTGCTGTGTCAGGATCGGACAGGGGATGTTCAGCTGATTGGTGTGTCAGTCCGACGGTTTATTCGGCGCATCTGCATCGGTTGCGTTGTCCTGCGCCGCAGTGGGCGCGGCCGGTGTTGCTTCACCTGAAGTCTCGGCACTCGCCGGGGGGGCGCCAGTTATTACTGGTGGCTCCGGCGCAACGACGACAGCCGCGCTGTTGATGTCTCGATCCCGCAGAATGTCTTGCCGGATGGTGTCATATTCGACGCGGGAGATTTCGCCCTTGGCATAGCGCATCTGGAGCGCATCCAGCGGCGTCTCTACAACCGGTGTAGTCGTTCTGGTAGGGGGCGGCGTTGAGACAGCGGCAGCGCCCGTTTGCCAGGAAGATTGTCCAGCACCCGCAGTCACCGGGGTTTGGCGATTGTTCGACCAGCCACGAATTGCCCAAATCACCAGCAGAATCAAAGCAAGCAAGGGCAATAGACCCCAGAGTAGACCAGGAAAGAACGAGAAGCCCCGTCCCATATCCATCATGTGGCCACCACGAATCCAGCTATCTAAAAAGAGATGCATTGTGTGCTGCATATCAACCTCCCGTTACGCAATACGTGTCCGCCCAAAAATTCGCTGTTCCCATTGGGCCACAGCCGAATGTTCGGATCGATTTTAAGTGTAGGAGCGGTTACTGCTGTCGGCCCTGGTACAAGCCAACAGCAGTAACCAGGAGTCTCCACAAAGAGCCTTGAAGCATTGCTGCTTCGTTTATTATGATAGCAGCCAAATGTAGAGAAATTATGGAGAGAATCTAAATAGGGGGTTAAAACAGATAAATTCCCCTGAAACATCGAGCGCGCATTGCTTTATCCCTTGGTCCGTTCTGCACTTTTCCGGGCGCGTACCACATTGGGGGAGGTACGTCGGACGGTTTAGGTGGTTCTTTGCTGTCATTCCAAAAGAATGGGGGTAAAGCAGAGTTGTGGTAAACTACACAGCAACCCCACCAGCAACCCCCTACACCAGATCTGCGGAGTATCCCATGGCAGCGATTACCTATCAGGGCGGCCTCTCGATTGACGAAGTGCGCAATCGCAGCAAAGTCACCCAAATCCATAAACTCTCCTCAAATGAAAATCCCCGTGGCCCTTCCCCTGCCGTGGTCGCCGCAATCCAGGCGGTAGCCACCACGTTGAATATCTATCCCCCGCGCGGTGATGAAAGTCTGCGCCAGGCGCTGGTCGAGACCCATCAGCGGGGCCTAACCCTCGACCATTTCTTCTGCGCCAACAGTGGCTCCGAGGTGTTGCAGAGCATCTGTCGTGCCTTTTTGCAGCCGGGGGATGACTTTCTGATTTGCTCGCCGACCTTTGGTGCGTATGTGCGCTTTGCCGGTGCGCAAGGCGCCAACGCCATCGACAGTCCGCTGCGGGCGCGAGATTTCAGCTACAATCTCGAGGCGATCCTCGCCGCGGTCACGCCGCGCACGCGCCTCTTCTTTCTCTGTAATCCCAACAACCCGACCGGCACGATCATGACGGCGGCTGACTTCGCCACACTGCTGGAGCGCCTGCCACCCCATGTGATGGTCGTCGCCGATCAGGTCTATGAACATTACGTGACTCGCCCCGACTATCCCGATACGATCGCCCATGTGGTGGCGGAGAAGCCGGTGATCATCGTGCAGACCTTTTCGAAGGGCTATGGATTGGCTGGGCTGCGTCTCGGCTATGCCATTGCACCGCCGACCATCACAGCCCAACTCCGCCGTCAAGTTCGCAACTTTCACCTCAGCAGCATTGCGCTGGCTGCCGGTGTTGCGGCGTTAGGAGATCAGGGATATATGCACGAATCGGCCCGGCTCGCCACCGCCGGCAAGGAGTATCTCTATGGGGAGTTGGAACGGCTCCATGTGCAGACGTGGCCCAGCGAAGGTAACTTCCTGCTGATCCGCCCTGATCGACCGGCGCAAGCCGTGTACGATGGGTTGCTCGCCCGCGGGGTGATGGTCCGCCCGATGGATACCTTTGGCTACCCCGCCGGGCTGCGCGTGACCGTTGGTTCGCCGGAGGCCAACGCGGCCTTTATCGCCGCGCTCGAGGAAGTGTTACAGGAAGAGGTGTCCGCGTGACAGCAATGACCGGTGGCGAAGCCATTGTCCAATCGCTCCTCACCCACGGCATCGATACCCTCTTTGGGCTACCCGGCGTGCAAAATGACTGGCTCTACAACGCGCTCTACGACCAGCGCGACAAGATCCGCGTGATCCACACACGCCATGAACAAGGGGCCGGCTACATGGCGTTGGGCTATGCCCTGGCCCGTGGCGATATTGGCGTCTGCAGCGTCGTGCCGGGCCCCGGGTTGCTCAACGCCGGGGCCGCACTGGCCACGGCTTACGGTCTCAACGCGCAGGTACTCTATCTCGTCGGCCAGATCCCAACGGCCAAAATCGGCAAGGGCGAAGGACAGCTCCACGAAATCCCGAATCAGCTGTCGATCCTGCGTTCGCTAACCAAGTGGGCCGAGCGCATCGACCGCCCCGCCGACGCGCCCCGGCGCGTGGCCGAAGCCTTTCAACAGCTACGTTCGGGGCGCCCCCGTCCAGTGGGCCTGGAAGCGCCCATGGATGTGCTGGCCAGGCGGGAGGAGGTGACACTGCTGTCGCAGCCACTGCCCGTGAGCGAACCGGCGGTTGATCCCGCCCTGGTCGAAGAGGCCGCCAAAGCGCTGGGGCAAGCGGAACACCCTCTGATCTTTGTCGGCGGCGGCGCACAAGGAGCCGGTGAAGCGGTGCGGGTGCTCGCCGAGGCGTTGCAGGCACCGGTCGTCTCCTACCGCAACGGCAATGGCGTCATCGACGGTCGTCACTACCTCAGCCTCTTTCTGCCCGCGGCCCATCCTTACTGGCAGAAGACTGACGTTGTGCTTGCCATCGGCAGCTATCTGCGCAATCCGCTCAACGATTGGGGAGTCGATGAACGAATGAAGATTATCCGCATTGATGTCGACCCCACTTCGCATGCGATCATCACCGGGCCGGAGAAGGACAGACCGGATCTGGCGCTTACCGCACGGGCGGAGACGGTGATGCCACAGCTGCTGGAACGGGTTGCCCAGTACAATCATCTTCGCCCCTCGCGCAAAGCGGAGTTGACCACATTGCGCGCCCGCTGGGCGGAGCAGACTGCCTACCTGGAGGAGCAGCTTGGCTATCTCAAGGTCATCCGCGACGAGTTGGGCGAGGATGGTATCTTTGTCGATGAATTGACGCAGGTCGGCTTCGCCAGCCGCATCACCTATCCCACCTACCACCCACGCACCTTTATCAGCACCGGGTACCAGGGCACGTTGGGTTATGGTTTCCCGACAGCGCTTGGTGTCAAGGTGGCGCGGCCCGATGCGCCGGTAGTTTCGGTCACCGGAGATGGCGGCTTTATGTTTGCCGTGCAGGAATTGGCCACCGCGGTGCAACAGCGCATTGGGCTGGTTACCCTGCTCTTTAACAACAACCAATATGGCAATGTCCAGCAGATGCAGCGTGAACTGTATGGGAACCGCGTCATCGCCTCCGATCTGCACAACCCCGACTTTGTGCGCATGGCGGAGAGTTACGGCGCGCGGGCCTTCCGGGTGACCACGCTCGCTGAATTGCGCCGCGCGATGCGCCAAGGCTTTGCCGGCGACCTGCCAACGCTGATTGAGATCCCGGTTGGGGATCTGCCGAGCGTGGACCGTTTCCGGAAATTGCCGAAGATTCGAGGGTAGAGCATGCCTGCCGCGTCACCGATCGTTATTGCCAATACCCCACTCTACGAGCCGCTGGCCAAGCTGGCCGTCACGCAACGAATTGTGCTCTTTGCCGGTTTGCCTGGAGTCGGCAAGAGTCTCTTTTTACAACAGACCGCTCTGCTTGCCCACGAAGCGGGGCGACGCGTCCATCTCTTGCAATGGGATGTGACACGGGGCGCCTTTGAGACACCGCCGATCCTGGCCCGTTACCCGGAAGTGGATGGGGTGACCCATGCGGCGATCCGCAAGGCGGTGGGGCTCTGGGCACGCGGTGCAATCCAACGGTGGCACACGACCCATGCTGCTGACGATCTACTGATTGGCGAAGTCCCGCTGATTGGCAACCGGCTCATCGAACTG
>Ga0116151_10004361_pt1 | contig 12417 bp, 11 predicted proteins | sample AD_UKC117_MetaG_FD_89893 | JGI IMG/M metagenome (GOLD analysis project Ga0116151, IMG submission 89893) | Active sludge microbial communities of municipal wastewater-treating anaerobic digesters from Hong Kong - AD_UKC117_MetaG | ecosystem: Engineered > Bioreactor > Anaerobic > Digestate... | reverse complement strand
AGCACCATGGGAAAGAGCATGAAGGGGAAGTGGATATAGACCATGCCGAGGAGGGTGGCGGTCCGCGTGTAGAGGATGCTGCCGATCTTCAGCCCGAAGAGCGCGTTCAGGCTGCCGGCGAAGATGCCGCCGCCCGGCATCATGAAGAGGGCCGTGCCGAAGAGGCGGACACTCTCGGAGATGAAGATCGGCAGGGCGATCAGGATGGTCGCGAGCGTGGCGAAGCGGCCGGCGAATCGCACCAGCGCCTTGGCGGTCGGCCAGGCGAGGACGAGGCAAAGGAGCGTGGTGAGCCCGGCGAGCAAGAGCGACCAGCCGAGCGGCAAAAGATAGCCCTCGGTCACGGCAGCCCAGTAGTTGGCGAGCGTCGGCTCGCCGGCGAGCGAGAAGGTCCGGGGCGGCATCAGGCTGTAGAGGAGGACGAGCAGGATGGGCAGGGCGAAGCCCACGAGGATGAGCGCCATGACCGGCAGCATGGCGAGAAGGCCCGGGCTGACCCGCTGCCGCACCGGGGCTACTCCGCCACCCGCACGGCATCGCCGAGATCGAAGCCGAGCCGCACGGGCTCGCCCGGCCCCGGCACGCTCGCCGCCGCGACGGCGATCTCGCCGATCAGCATGCGCTCGTCGGCCCGGGCGTGGAACTGCTTCCTCGATCCCAGCAGGTAGTCGTTGACGATCCGGGCCTCGAAGACCACGTCGGCCGCCTCACCCGGCGCCAGCGGCCGGAGCTGCTCGGGCCGCACCACGAGCCAGCCCTCGCCAGCGACCCCGAACTCGCTAGCCCTCAGCACGTTCACCTCGCCCATGAACTCGGCGACGAAGCGCGAGCGCGGCTGCTGGTAGATCTCGAGCGGCGGCCCGATCTGGACCAGCCGGCCGGCCCGCATGATGCCGATTCGGTCCGACATCACCATCGCCTCCTCGAGGCTGTGGGTGATGTAGATGAAGGTCTTGCCGGTCTCGCGATGCAGGTCCTTGAGCTCGACCTCGAGCATCTTCCGCAGCCGGTAGTCGATCGCCGAGAGCGGCTCGTCGAAGAAGAGGATCTCGGGGTCGGACGCCAGTGCGCGGGCCAGCGCCACACGCTGCCGCTCGCCACCGGAGCAGCGCGTCACCGGCCGCGCGTAGTAGGCCTCGGGCAGCCGCACCAGGTCCATCAGCTCGAGCGCCCGGGCCCGACGTGCCGCCGGATCGACGCCCCGCATCTTCGGCGCGAACTCGATGTTCTCGCCAACCGTCTTGTGATTGAAGAGCGCCAGCGACTGGAAGACCATCGCGGTCGGCCGCTTGTTGGCCGGCACGTCGGTGATCGCCCGGCCGCGCAGCAGCACCGCACCACTGTCGACCCGCTCGAGCCCGGCGAGGATGCGGATCAGGGTCGACTTGCCGCTGCCGGACGGGCCGACGATGGTGAAGAACTCGCCGTCCAGGATCTCGAGGTCGATGTCGTCGACCGCGGCGATCTCGCCGAACCGGCGCGTCAGGCCGACCAACGAGAGGATCGGCCCGCTCGTCGTCACAGCCGCGGCCTACTGGCGGGTCCGCATGGCAGCCGAGTAGATGTCGTAGAGCCGGTCGTAGTCGGGCACGATGTCGAACTCGACGGCATTGGCGATGCGCTCGTCGAACTCGTCCCACTGCAGCGCCTCGAGCTCCTCGCTGGTGAACTTGGCGAAGAGCTCGGGATCGGCCATCTGCGCCACCGGCTGCAGGTTGCCGTTGCCGTGGGCGATGATCCAGGCGGGCTCGACCTCCGCGATCCACGCGAGGAAGTCGAGGGCGTGCGGGTGCTCGTTCGGGTTGGCCACCGCCGAGTTGAGCTCGATCCAGTTGATGCCGCCCTTGCCGTCGGCCGGGCCGCTCGAGGGCGTGACGGCGTGCAGGTTCGAGACTCCCTCGAGCCTGGCGCTCGTCGTCGTGTAGGTGCCGCCGGTGAAGTAGAGGTCGATCTCGCCGTTGATGATGCCGAGATTGAGCTGGACGAAATCGGTGGTGATCAGCTTCGCGTTGTCGATCCAGCGCTTCGCCGTCGCCTCGAACTTCGCGATGTCCTCGTCCGACTTCGGCTTGAAGGGATGAACACCCGCCCCCATGCAGATGTCCATCACGTTCCAGTCCTCGTAGGCGAGGATGCCGTAGCGCTGGCTGAAATCGGGGTTGTTGAAGAGGTCCCAGCCCTCGTTCTTGGCGAGCTCGGGCGAGATGACATCCGAGTTCACGACGAAGTCGAAGGTCTCGTAGCGCTGCACGACGCCCAGCAGATGCTCGCCATCCTGGCTCATCGCCCAGTGATAGGGCGGGGCGAACTTCGGCATCATGGCTTCGTAGAGCGGCTGGAAGCGGTCCTGCGGCAGGTCGCGGATCAGCCCCTCGGGCCAGAGCTGGGTGCGCGCCCATGGGTTGTTGATGTTGATGAAGTCCCAGACCGAGGTCTCGCCGGCGCGCAGCCGGTTGACCGAGGTCGGGTCGGAGATGTGGATCTCGGTCTTGACGGTCTCGCCCGTCTTCTCGCGCCAGAGCTCGAGCAGCCGCGGGTCGGCATAGGCATCCCAGGTGAGCAGCGCCAGAGGCCGGTCCTGCGCCAGGGCCAGCCTCGGCCCCGCCGCAGCCAGCGTGCCGGCGGCGCCGATGCCCGCCATGAGGCGGCGGCGGGTCATCGCCATGGAACGCAGCCCCATGTCGCGAACCGGGTTCCTCCGGGCTAGCTGCTGCAGGCGGCGGATGTCGCGCATCGTTCCCTCTCCCTGGTTGCGCCGCCGGGCGCCCGCGGCGAAGAGCAGCGCTCGGGCCCCGGTTGTGCGGCATGCGGTCGGTTGTGCGGATAGTGCAAGTGCCGGGAAGCCTGTCAAGGCGCCTCCCCCCTCTTGTCATGGGCATCCCGTCTCCCGCCGACCTCTGATAGACAATAAGGTGTGGACCGGCCCACCGTGCTTCCCTCCTCCCACAACCGAGGCGCCGCCCCTTGCTCGATCCCGACGAACCGGCCCCCTTCGTGCTCGAGAACACCGGCGGCGGCAGCCCGTGGCTGCTCACCTGCGAGCACGGCGGCCGGCGGCTGCCCCGTGCGCTGGGCGATCTCGGCCTGCCGGCCGCCGCCTTCGAGCGCCACATCGCCTGGGACATCGGCGCCCTCGGCGTCGCGCGAAGCCTCGCCCGGGCGCTCGACGCCGAGCTGGTGCACCAGCCCTATTCGCGCCTCGTCGTCGACTGCAACCGCCCGCCGACCCGCCCCAGCTTCATCCCCGAGATCAGCGAGGCCACGGTTATTCCGGGCAATCTGGGCCTCGCCCCCGAGGCCCGCCTCGCCCGCGAGAAGGCGATCTGGCGGCCTTTCCAGGATGCGGTGGCCGAAGCCGTCGGCGGCCGGGCGGGCCTGCTCGCCATCCACAGCTTCACGCCGGTCTACAAGGAGCAGGTGCGTCCCTGGCAGCTCGGCTTCCTCCACGCCCGGGCCGAGCGTCTGGCGCTCGACCTCCAGCGCTGGTTCGCCGCCGAGGCGCAAATCGAGGCGGCCCTGAACGAGCCCTATTGCGTCGACGCCGATGACTATACGATCCCGGTGCACGGCGACGCGCGCGGCCGGCCCGCCGTGCTCGTCGAGATCCGCCAGGACCTGATCGCCGATGCCCGTGGCCAGGCCCGCTGGGCCGACCTCCTGCGCCGCGCGGTCCTGAACCTCGAGCCACCAGCCCAACCAGCCCAGAGCGAGTAGGCGCGCCACCATGCACGACACCCACGAGGGCATCGTCTTCTTCGTCACCAGCGACTTCTCCGGGCTGGTCCGCGGGCGCGGGGTGCCGGCCCGGAACCTGCCGGCCTTCCTCGAGACCGGCTGCGGCTGGGTCCCGGCCGATCAGGCGATCAATGCCTTCGACGTCATCGGCGAGGGCAACCCGTTCGGCTCCTCGGGCGACCTCCGGCTGATGCCCGACCCGGCGACCGAGGTGCGGATCGCCGGGAATGCCGGGCGACCCCCCTGGCACTTCTTCCTCGCCGACATCCAGAGCCTCGACGGCGCCCCCTGGTCCTGCTGCGCGCGTGGCTTCCTCAAGGCCGCGCTCGCCGATCTCGAGCAGCGCTTCGGGCTCGGCCTCAGCGTCGCCTTCGAGCACGAGTTCACCCTGCTCGGCGATCCCGCCCCGGCGCCGGGCTTCTCGATGCGCGCCTTCCGCCGGCAGGAGACGCTGGTGACGGCCATCGCCTCGGCCCTGCGCGCCGCCGGTGCCGCACCCGAGATGATCCTGCCGGAGTTCGGCCCCGGCCAGTTCGAGATCACGCTGCCCCCGGCCCCGGCGCTCACCGCCGCCGACCGCGCTGTCGTGTTCCGCGAGGTGGTCCGCGACGTCGCCGAGCGGCAGGGCAGCCGTGCCACCTTCGCCCCCAAGATCCGGCCCGAGGGCGTGGGCAACGGTGTCCACATCCATCTCAGCCTCAACGACAGCAAGGGCCGACCGGTCACCTACGACGCCGATGGCCCGGGCGAGCTCAGCGCGCCGGCCGCCGCCTTCGCCGCCGGCGTGCTCCGCCATGCCGATGCGCTGGTCGCCCTGACAGCACCCTCCGTCGTCTCCTATCTGCGCCTGAAGCCGCATCACTGGGCCACGGCCTTCGCCTGCCTCGGCCGGCAGAACCGCGAGGCCACCATCCGCATCTGCCCCAGGGCGCGCGCCGGCGGCGACCCGGCCGCGGGCCATCACCTCGAGTACCGCGCCGCGGACGCCACGGCCTCGCCCTATCTGGCGCTCGGTGCCCTCGTCCGGGCCGGCCTCGCCGGGCTGGCGGAGAACCTGCCGGCGCCGCCACTGGTCGACACCGACCCGGCCGAACTCGACGCGGCCGAATGCGAGCGGCTGGGCGTGCGGCCGCTGCCGGCCAGCCTGGCGGCCGCCCTCGATGCGCTCGCGGCCGACAAGGTGGCCATGACCTGGGCCGCCCCCGATTTCTGGGCCTGCTACCTCGCCATGAAGCGGAGCGAGTGGGCCGGCCTCGCGGACTACGACCATGTCGCCCTCTGCGACGCCTACAGCCGGGTCTACTGACGCCATGGACAACGACCGCCTGCCGCGCGACCGACGGCTCGGACCCGAACGAACCGCCGTCCTCCTGGTCGACGTCCAGCTCTCCGAGATCGTGCCGGAGCACGAGCAGGAGAAGCCCGACTACTGGCGCATGATCCACGAGCGCGCCCTCCCCGCCCAGCAACGCCTGCTGGCCGCGGCGCGCGAGCGCCGCTGCGAGGTCCTCTACACCGTCATCGAGGCGCTGACGGCGGACGGCCGCGATCGCTCGCTCGACCACAAGCTCTCGGGCATCCTGGTGCCCAAAGGCTCGCCGCTCGCCCGGGTCATCCCGGCGGTGGCACCACTCGCCGACGAGATCGTCCTGCCCAAGACGTCGTCCGGCGTCTTCAACTCGACCGCCATCGACTACGTGCTGCGCAATCTCGGCATCGACAACCTTATCGTCTGTGGCTTCCTTACCGACCAGTGTGTCGACATGGCGGTGCGCGATGCCGCCGACAAGGGCTACTACGTGGTCTGCGCCGAGGACGCCTGCGCCACGCACACGGCCGAGCGCCACGCCCGGGCGCTCGAGGCCTTCGGCGGCTACTGCCGGGTGCAGACGGTCGACGAGGTGATCGACACGTTTTCGCACTAGGCAAGGCCCACCGGAAGAGCTAGCCCATTCGCCGTCGACAAGCAGAAGCCATGTTCAGGGCGCCGCCCGAGCGCGACCGCGGCGAATGATCCGGGAGTCATATGGAGTGGCCGACACAACGGGCGCCATCACGTCCACGCACGGGCGCAAGACCTTCCTCGACCGCTTCCTCGACGGGGTCGAGCGGGTCGGCAACAAGGTGCCGCATCCCGCCGTCATCTTCCTCGTCCTGATCGCCATCGTCATCCTTCTCTCGCACCTGCTCTATCTCCTCGACATCAGCGTCACCTACCCGGTCGTCGATTACCTGACCGACGAGGTGGTCGAGCGGACGACGGCCGTGCGCAGCCTGCTCACCGCCGACGGGCTCCGCTTCATGCTGACCTCGCCAGTGCCCAACTTCATGAGCTTCGGCCCGGTGGCGGTGATCCTGGTCGCCATGATCGGCGTCGGCCTCGCCGAGGAATCCGGCCTCATCAAGGCGCTGGTCCGCCAGATCGTCGTCGTCGCGCCGCGCTCGGCCATCACCTTCATCATCGTGCTCTTGGGCGTCGTCTCGAGCATCGCCGCCGATGCCGGCTATCTGGTGCTCGTGCCGTTGGGTGCCGCCGCCTTCCACAGCCTCGGCCGGCACCCGCTCGCCGGCCTCGCCGCGGCCTTCGCCGGCGTCGCCGGCGGCTTCCTCACCAACCTCTTCGTCACGCCGACCGACGCCATCCTGACCGAGATCACCAACGACGCCATCCGGCTGCTCAACCCGACCTTGTCCACCGGCCTGACGGGCAACCTCTTCTTCATGATCGCCTCCACCCTTCTCGTCGCGATCGTCTGCACGGTGCTCACCGAGCGCTTCATCGAGCCGCATCTCGGCCCCTACCAGGGCGGCGTGCCGATCGACACCGGCGAGGGCGTCACCGACGCCGAGCGCCGGGGCCTGCGCTTCACGCTCTGGACGCTGGCCGGCTTCGTCGTCGTCATCGGCCTCCTGTCGGCCCCGCCCGGCGCCGTGCTGCGCCACCAGGAGACCGGTGCGATCCTCGGCGGCTCGCCCTTCATGGATGGGCTGATCGTCCTGATCATGCTGCTCTTCCTCGCCCTCGGCATCGCCTACGGCAAGGGCGCGGGCACGATCAACACGGTGACCGAGGGCGTCAACGCGGTGGTGAAGACCTTCAACAGCCTGGCCGGGCTGGTCTTCCTCCTGCTGGTCATCGCCCAGTTCATCGCCTTCTTCAACTTCACCAACATCGCCACGGTCACCGCCGTCGGCCTCGCCGACCTGCTCGGGGACGTGCAGATCGGCACGGTCGGCCTGCTCGTCGGCTTCGTCGTGGTGATCGGCATCGTCGATCTCCTGATCACCGGGGCGATCGCCAAATGGGCGATCTTCGCGCCGGTCTTCGTGCCGCTTTTCATGCAGCTCGGCGTCGAGCCGGACTTCGTGCTCGCCGCCTACCGCGTCGGCGATTCCCCGGCCAACGTCATCACGCCGCTCAACGTCTATCTCGCGATGATCGTCGCCTTCGCCCAGAAATACCAGCCGGAGTCCGGCGTCGGCACGGTCGTGGCGCTGATGCTGCCCTACACCGTCGTCCTCTTCATCGTCTGGACGCTGATGCTCGTCGGCTGGTACCTGCTCGGCATACCCCTGGGCTTCGGCTGACGCCGGCCCGACCACGACACTCAACGGGAGGTCACCCATGTCCGAGCTCGACGCCGTCCTCGCGCGGATCGACGAGGATTTCGATCAGTCGCTCGAGCGCCTCTTCACCCTCCTGCGCATCAAGTCGATCTCGACCGATTCGGCCTATGCCGGCGACTGCCGGGCCTGCGCCGACTGGCTGGTCGAGGATCTCCGCTCCATCGGCTTCGAGGCGAGTGCCAGAACCACGCCCGGCCACCCCATCGTCGTCGCCCATGACCGGAACGCCGGCGGCGCATCCGCCCTCTTCTACGGCCATTACGACGTCCAGCCGGTCGACCCGATCGAGCTCTGGGAGCACGATCCCTTCGAGCCCTTCATCCAGACCCGGACCGATGGCAGCCGCGCCATCCGCGCCCGCGGCGCCTCGGACGACAAGGGCCAGGTGATGACCTTCGTCGAGGCCTGCCGGGCCTGGAAGCACGTCACCGGCCGGCTGCCGATCGCTCTTTCGGTGCTGATCGAGGGCGAGGAGGAATCCGGCGGGGTCAACCTTCCCCCCTTCCTCGAGACGCACAAGGACGAGCTTCTGGCCGATATCGGGCTGATCTGCGACACCAGCATGTGGGACCGCGAGACGCCGGCCATCAACACCATGCTCAGGGGCCTCTGCGGCGAGGAGATCGTCATCACCGCCGCCGACCGCGACCTGCATTCCGGCTTCTACGGCTCGGCGGCGGCCAACCCCAACCACGTGCTCGCCCGGATCATCGCCGATCTCCGCGACGCCTCGGGCGGCGTCACCATCCCGGGCTTCTACGAGGGCGTGCCGGAGCTGCCGGAAGCGCTCCGCCGCGACTGGGAGAGCCTGGGCTTCGATGCCGCCGCCTTCCTCGGCGCCATCGGCCTGTCGATCCGGGCGGGCGAAAAGGGCCGCTCGGTGCTCGAGATGGTCTGGTCGCGGCCGACCTGCGAGGTCAACGGCATGGGCGGCGGCTACCAGGGCGAAGGCTTCAAGACGGTGATCCCGTCCAGGGCCTCGGCCAAGATCTCGTTCCGCCTCGTCTTCGACCAGGACCCGCACAAGATCCGGGACGCCTTTCGCGCCTTCGTGCGTGAGCGCGTGCCGGCCGACTGCAAGGTCGAGTTCAAGGAGCACGGCTCGGGCCGCGCCATCCGTTTCCCGATCGACGCGCCGGCCTTCGCCCAGACGCGCGACGCGCTCGGCGAGGAATGGGGCAGGCCTGCCGTCTTCATCGGCGGTGGCGGCTCGATCCCGGTCACGGCCGAGCTCAAGGGGAAGCTCGGCATGGACGTGGTGCTCGCCGGCTTCGCCCTCGACGACGACCGGATCCACAGCCCGAACGAGAAGTACGAGCTCTCGAGCTTCAAGAAGGGCATGCGCTCCTGGGCGCGCATCCTGCACGCCCTCGCCGGCTGAGCGCGGCACCCCCTTCTACCAATCGACCTGGCTGGAGCCGATGACTATCGACCTGGCGCTCGTCCTCGCATTGCTCGCCGCCGCCATCCTCATGTTCGTGCTCAACCGGCCGCGCATGGACGTGGTGGCGCTGATCATGATCGCGGCCCTGCCCCTGACCGGGGTCCTGACCGTCGGCGAGGCCATCGCCGGCTTCGCCGACAGCAACATCGTGCTCATCGCCGTGCTCTTCGTGCTGGGCGAAAGCCTGGTGCGGACCGGCGTCGCCCGCCGGCTCGGCGACTGGATCAACGCCAGGGCCGGCGGCAGCGAGACCCGCCTTCTGGTGCTCCTGATGGTGTCCGTCGCCGGGCTCGGCTCGATGATGAGCTCGACCGCGGTGGTCGCCATCTTCATTCCCGTGGTCATGCGCATCTGCAAGAACACGGGCACGGCGCCCGGCAAGCTGATGATGCCGATGAGCGCCGCCGCCCTGGTCAGCGGCATGCTGACCCTGGTCGCCACGGCCCCGAACCTCGTCGTCAACGCCGAGCTGGTCCGGCAGGGCTTCGAGGGCTTCAACTTCTTCAGCGTCACGGTCTTCGGCCTGCCGGTGCTGGCCCTTGCCGTCGGCTACATGCTCCTGACCCGGGGCTGGCTGCCGGCCACGATCAGGGAATCGACGAGCCAGCGTCGCCGGCCGACCTTTCGCGAGTTCGCCGAGAAGTACCAGCTCGGCGGCCGCGAGCACCGCGTCCGCGTCAGACCCGATTCGCCGCTCGCCGGCAAGCGCCTCGACGAGGTCGAGCTGCGGGCGACCGGCATCAACCTCATCGCCCTCGAGCGACCGGGCCGGCGGCGGCTCGACATCGTCCGTCCCGACGCCCGCACCGAGCTGCGCGCCGGCGACATCCTCCTCCTCGACGTCCGCTCCTCCGACGTCGAGACGGCGAAGCTGAAGGAGCAGTACGGCGTCGACACGCTGATCCTGAGCGGTGCCGGCGTCTACTTCAGCGACCGTGCCCAGGATCTCGGCATGGTCGAGGCCATCATCCCCGCCGAATCGCGACTGCTCGGGCTCACCGTGCTGCAGGCCCGGATGCGCACCGGGTCCGGCCTCACCGTGATCGGCCTGCGTCGCGGCCAGGCGGTGATCGCCGAGCACCTGCTCGAGGAGAAGCTTGAGGTCGGCGACACCCTCCTCCTCACCGGCTTCTGGAAGGACATCCGCCGCTTCCAGCAGCAGAGCCACGACGTCGTCATGCTCGACATGCCGGCCGAGCTCGACGAGATCCTGCCGGCCGCGGACAAGGCGCCGCAGGCGCTCGCCGTCCTGGCGCTGGTCGTGGCCCTCATGGTCTTCGAGGTCGTGCCCAACGTCCACGCCGTGCTGCTCGGCTGCCTGCTGCTCGGCCTCTTGCGCTGTGTCGACATGGCCAGCGCCTACCGCTCGATCAACTGGCCGAGCCTGGTGCTCATCGTCGGCATGATGCCGTTCTCCCTGGCCCTGCAGCGCACCGGCGGCGTCGACCTCGCCGCCAACGGCCTCCTGGCGCTGGTCGGCGAGGGCTCGCCCCGCATCGTGCTCGGGGCGATCTTCCTGATCACGGCCGTGCTCGGCATGTTCATCTCGAACACCGCCACGGCCATCCTCATGGCGCCGGTGGCGCTCGCCGTCGCCATCGATCTCGGCGCCTCGCCCTACCCCTTCGCCATGACCGTGGCGCTGGCGGCGTCGACGGCCTTCATGACCCCGGTCTCCTCGCCGGTGAACACGCTGGTCGTCGGCCCCGGCAACTACGTCTTCGCCGATTTCGTGAAGATCGGCGTGCCGCTGTCGATCCTCGTGATGATCGCCTGCGTGCTGCTCGTGCCGATCGTCCTGCCGCTCTAGCCCACCGACAACGTCTTCTTGATATTGCCTTTGGTCGCATGGCTGTAGGGGCAGACCACGTCCGCCTTCTTCATGAGCTCCTCGGCCTTGGCCCGGTCCATGCCGGGCACCTTCAGGGTCAGCGCCACCTCGAGGCCGAAGCCGGTGCCGTCCTCGCGCGGGCCGATGCCGACCTCGGCCGCGACCGTGGCATCGTCCGGGATCGTCACCTTCTCGTTGCCGGCGACGAAGCGGAGCGCCCCGAGGAAGCAGGCCGAGTAGCCGGCGGCGAAGAGCTGCTCGGGATTGGTGCCCGCGCCACCACCGCCGCCCAGCTCCTTCGGCGTGCTGAGCTGCACGTCCACCTTGCCGTCGGCGGTCTTCGAACGACCCTCGCGGCCGCCCGTGGCGGTGGCATTGGTCCGGTACTTCACATCGACCTTGTCCGTCATGGCGTCTCTCCCTCGTGCTGTCCCGTCAGGCCTCGCCGGCCGTGGTGCCGCCATCGATGGCGAGCACCGCCCCAGTCATATAGGCCGCATCCGGCGAAGCGACATAGAGAACGGCTCGCGCCACCTCGTCGACCGAGCCCAGCCGCCGGCTCGGCACGCGCGACCTGTAGCCCGCCAGCCCCTCCTCGAGGTCGATCCCGCGCTGGGCGATCGAATGGCGCAGCATCGGCGTGTCCACCGGACCCGGCGCGATCGCGTTGACCCGAACCCCGTCCCCGGCCAGCGCCAGCGCGGCGCAGCGGGTGAGCTGGATCAACGCCGCCTTGGAGACGCTGTAGGCGATCGATGCCGGGCTCGCGCGCCGGCCCATCTCCGAGGCGATGTTGACGATCGAGCCCCCCGTCCGCGCCAGGTGCGGCGCCGCCGCCTGGGTCAGGAACATCGCGGCGTCGAGGTTGACGGCGAAGGCCGCCCGCCAGGCCTCGGGCGTCGCGTTGTCGAGGCCGAGCCGCGGCGCCACGCCGGCATTGTTGACCAGCACGTCGAGCCGGCCGAAGCGCTCGATCACCGCCGCGACGATGCCGCCGGGCGCTGCCGGATCGGCGAGGTCGGCGACGATCACGAGGCCGGCCTCGGGCGGCAACTGCCCCCGGCGGCGCACGACCAGCCCCAGCTCCGCGCCTTCCTTACGGAACGCCTCGGCGATCGCCTGCCCGAAGCCGCCGGCGGCACCGGTCAGGAGCACGACGCGCCCGGCGAGCGGCCCGCTCAAGCCTCGCCTTCCGGCTCGCCGGCCGGGCGCCGGCCGATCCCGTGCATGGTGGCGCGATGGAAGCTCCGGGCACCGGCGGCGCTCAGCACCAGCAGCGCTATTCGCCAGCCCTCCGCGGTCCGGACGAGACGATGATGGTAGCTGGCCCAGAGCTCCCCGTCCGGACGGCCGTCGCAGTAGCGCTGCCAAGCGTAGAGGTAGCAGTCGCTCCGCGCCGCGTCCGGCCCGTCGAACGCGATCTCGATATTCGAGACGTGATGGCTGGTCGCGGCGAACAGCGTCTCGAGGCCGCGCGCCACCCCCTGCTCGATCGCCGGCCGGCCGACGAGGTCGGGGAACTCGGGACCGTAGTCGACGCGCGCATCGGCGGTGAAGAGCCGCGCCAGCGCCTTCGGCTCGTTGCGGTCGAAATGCCGGCAATAGGCGTGGATCAGCCCGGCGATCGCCTGGCGATCCAGGATCTCCTGCAACACGGCCTCGACCTGCATGCGCTCCCCTCCACGACGGTCGTCTCGACACGGGCCGCCAGTTTGCGCACAACCGTGCGCGAAACGGAAGGGAGGGCGACCATGGGCATGCTCGACGGCAAGGTGGTGCT
>Ga0116151_10004359_pt1 | contig 12420 bp, 7 predicted proteins | sample AD_UKC117_MetaG_FD_89893 | JGI IMG/M metagenome (GOLD analysis project Ga0116151, IMG submission 89893) | Active sludge microbial communities of municipal wastewater-treating anaerobic digesters from Hong Kong - AD_UKC117_MetaG | ecosystem: Engineered > Bioreactor > Anaerobic > Digestate... | reverse complement strand
TGCGTCCGTGAGGTGGACGAAGCTGGATGTTCCGTTGGCGCCGGTGCGGATCGTCTTCTGCACTTGGTTGGAACGGCGCATGAACACGGTGCCGTTGGCGGCGTAGACGTGGTCGCGCCAGGCGCTGGCGTCCGCCGGCGTGCAGGCGCCGCTGACATCGGTAACGATCATGCCGCCGCCGAAGTCATAAACGGTCTTGCCTTCCGCAAAATCGATGAGGCCGCGGCGTCCCTTGCCGTAGGCCAGGATCGACAGTCCGGTCCCGTCGTGCGTCGGACCATAGCCGGGGTCGATCGTGAGTCCGCCGAGGGCTCCGGCGTTGGTCAGCGCCGCGGGCTCGTAGACGATGCCGTCGCCGTCCTCGAAGTCGCCCCAGAAGCCCGTGACGAGCTGGCCGGTGGCGACGTCGATCGCGCGCACATTCGACGTCTGATAGGTGTTGTCCGGCCGATCCACCAGCCCGTAGAGAATGCCGTCGCGATAGACCAGGCCGCCGTAGTAGCGGAACTGGCCGACGAGCTGTGTGCCGCCCGGTTCCAGGGCGGATGCGTCGGCGGGATCGTCGAGGTTGATCTTGAGAATCCCTATAGTGCCGATGTCCGCGGCGCCGCGGTAACCTCCGATGTAGGCGTACTGGCCATCGGTCGTCACCGTGAAGGGGTTGTTGCCGAGCGCGCCGAAGTACGGCGTCAGATCCAGCCTGCGGATCAGGTGAAAGTCCGCCAGCGCCGCCGGGGCCGCGAGCAGCAGGAGCGCTCCGCAGACGCCCAGCCGGTGTGCTGTTCGTGATGACATGCTTCCGTTCCTCCTCTTGCGCCGCTAGGGCGGCGTCGGCCGATTGACGTTCTCTTCGAAATCCTTCGGTGACCACAACACCCGAAGGGTGGAAATCCACTTGCCCGGGTTCTCCGGATCCTCCATCACCACCTGCCGGCGCTGCAGCGTTTCCACGTGCTGATCGCAGAACAGGAAATTCGCCTTGTCCTTGTGCCGCTTGAAGTTGATGAAGCCGGAGAACGGCCCGAGCCCGCCCAGAGTGGACGCGTCCTCCGTGACCTTCATGAACATCTCGTAGAGCGAGCGACCGGTCTGGCCGATGATGTAGCGTGCCCCGTACTGCCCCGGATGGACGCTGTCGGGAAACATCGCATGGGCTTCGCCCATGAGCAGGTAGTTGGCGGCCCGTTGCACCGAGAAGGGGTTGAAGGGTTCGGTCCGGGCCGTGTCGTACAATGTGGCAAACTGTTGGTCCGGATACGCGTAGTTGCTGGCCAGAAGGTTCATCGCGAAGGCCCGGCCAGCCGCCTTGTCCGCCGGACAGGCGTATACGTCGCCAAAAGCCGCCTTGGTCTGGGACTCGATCTTCGACGGCACGTACTTCGGAATCATGTGCTGGTAATACCACCAGTCGCTATCGAGGTACTCCGGCGGCGTGCCTCCCGAAGGGGCCGTGGCGGACACCTTCAGCCGGTTGGGCGGCGGCTGCTGACGATAGTCCTCGCCGTAGTACGCGAAGCCCAGGCCAACCTGCCGAATGTTGTTCAGGCACACGGTCAGCTTGGCCTGGTCACGCGCCTTCTTCAGTGAGGGCAGCAGGATCGCGATGAGCAGAGCGATGATCGAAATAACCACAAGGAGCTCGACGAGCGTAAAGGCCCGCCCGCTTCGCGCAGGCCTCTGCTCGCCCGTCTGCCGGCGTTGTATGCTGTTCCTACCCAACATGTCCGGTCCATCCTGTACCGAAGCGCAGCCGCAACACGCGTCCGACGATTACGCTCGCCGCCGGCGCAGCGCCACCAGGCCGGCCAGCGCCAGGGCGCCCAGCATCGACGGCTCGGGCACCGTGTAGACGTCCATGCGCCGCTCGATGAAATCCACCACAACCAGCGTCGGGTCGCCCGCGCCGTTGAGGCCGAACGCGAGATTCTTGATGTCTCCCGTCCACGGCGTGCCGATGCCGTCCTCGGCGCCGTTCAGCGCGATCTGGGTGAGGCTGCCGACCGACCCGTCGAGATTGCGGAGGTGCACCATGGTGTCATCCACGCTCGTCATCGCGCCGGACAGATCGGTGAACTGAGTCATATTACGCCCCGACATGGCCAAAAGGTCGGAACCGAGGCCCGTGACGATCGCGATGCCCTGGCCCACCAGGTTCTGCGGCGCGCCGTCCTTGGCCACCGAGCTGCTCGTCGCGTTCAGCGTGCCGGTCAGCGTCTTCCACTGGTTTTCCGTGTTGCGCACGCCGTACATGAAGCCGGTGTCCTCGGAGAGGGCGATGTTGCCCGCCGCGTCGAAGGCCATCCCGCGCCAGGCCGATCCGAAGGACGTCGGGCTGCTGTTGATGATGCCCCCATTCGAACCGTTGTAGAGGTCCGTGCCATCGGCCATGTTCAGCAGCCGGCGGCGTCCCGAGCCCTGGACGCCGAACGCCACGCCGGGGCTGCCCGTGCCGTTGCCGATCGGGTCAACGGCCATGGCCATGGGCCGCGAACTCTGCGGATTCGTCACGGTCCAGACGTTGGTGCCTGCGGTGTCGCGCCGGCTGATGAAGCTCGTCGACGCGCTTCCACTGTCATGGGCCATCAGCACCGAGCTGGTCGCGCTGTCGTAGCCCAGCGCATCGAGGCCGCGGAAGGCCGGCGAGCTGAACTGAGTCGGGGCCAGCGGCGAGAACGTCGCCGAGCCGCCGAAGATGTTGGACACCTTGACGACCCCGATGTTGTCGGCGGTCGAGTTGTTGTTGAACCCGCCCACGTACGCGTTCGTGCCGTCGAAGGCGACGGACAGCGGGTTGCTGCCATAGCCCGTGCCGCTGTTGAACTGCGCGGACAAGTCGATTGTGGATACGTGCGTGAACTCAGCCGCCTGGCTGGCGGCACCAATCAGCGTGCAGGCGATACCCATCGCCAAGTACTTGTTCATGCGTGTCATGACCACCCTCCTTCCAGATTGGACAGCGTTAGAAATGGAATTTCGTCTACCTAGCCTCCGCATTCGCTCGGCGTTCGAGCTTTTCGTGCGGTCCGGATCCGAATCCACTCTCTCTGTCCCTGGATAGCACGGCTTGTGAGTCGACTGCGGGTCGGATGAGGTCGGGTATCTGCCCCATCGATCAGCCGTGCCGTGGGCTCGCCACGAGTGGTCATTATATAATTTTAGCACTTTGCGGTTCAAGACCGCATCCGCCGGGATGTGAGAACACCGCTCCAGTGGGCCTGTTCGAACGTTAACTATATATATTTTAAGATGTTATAGTTTGAACTGTCCTAGCCGGACGACACCGCCCGGTCAATCCCCGGCTGGCTTATTCTCGGACGCATCAATCAATCCCGTGACCCCCAGCAGCACGAACGAGGCTGGCGCGTTCGCGCTGGTCAGCTCGACTCCGGTCAGGTGTCGCTGGCTGCGAAGAGCCCATACCGCAGCCCGAACGGCGACCGCTTGACCGCTCTTGTTCTGTCCGCGCCACATCACTGGCGCATCCGCGGACGGCGTGAGATCCGTGGAGGCGAAGATGTTTTTGCCGTAGATGAGATCGAGTTGCGTTGTCTCACCGTCCGCAAATGTCGCGTGCGCGGTCGCGATGCGCGTTCCGGTACGGCAGGAAAACTCCGTTGTTACGAGCAGCACCAGCGCGCGCGTTTCGGCATCCACGCGCAGCGTCGCGGAGCGCGGCAACTCCTGGACGCGGGCGAGTTTGCCCGCCAGCGCCAAGCCGCGGCCCGCGCCGCTTGCACCTGCAATCTTGAAGTCCACGCCCTCGAGGCGCACGTCGCCGGCAGGCAACGCGGAGAGGTCGTGCTCGGGACCGAGCCCGAACCATCCGTCGGAACCTTGCGCTGCCAGATCAACGTTGGCGGTCTTCGTCAGGTCAGCGGTCCAGCCAGTGCGGGTGCCGCGCGGCAGCGCCGACATGCCCATCATCCTGAAGAAAGCCTCGCCGGCGCCGAGCAGATCCAGGTCGATGTCGCGGTCCGCGTTCCAGGCCGCCTCGGCGGCGAGCACGTGTGCGATGTACTGGCGCAGTTCCTTCGTAAAGGAGGCCGGGTCGAGCGAGTAGCCCGCCCAGGTTGTCTGCAGCAGGCCGAGCGCCTTTTGCTGATAGGCCGCCTGGGCAAATCCAATGATGTTGCCTGGCCGGTACCATGTGGCGGCGATCGTGGGGTGCCCCGCATCCTCGAATATCGCCAAGCTGCCGTATTTTTCCGGCGGTTCGGTGACATAGTGCCAGTCGGTGATGGTGATGTCGTCGGGAAGCTGGGCGCGCAGATGTGCGGCGTCTTCCGGCGACTTCGCGTTGCAGGCGTCCGGCGCCTCACCCTTGGCCAGCAGCATGTCGCCCCACATCATCGTCTGCACGTGCCGCGCGCCGAGCCAGTCGTGCAGTTTGAGCGTGTCCATCATGAACAGTTCGTCGACGCTGTATTGCTTGCTCGCTTCGCGATACGGCACGCGTCCGCGGTCCGCGTATTCGTCGTGGCCGATGTGCAGCGCCCGGGGTTTGAAGAGTTCGAGCGCTTCGGCGTACACGGTGAAGATGAAGTCGTAGGTCTTCGGATTGGTGACGCAGTAGGCCCAGGCGGCGTCCGGGTCTTCCGCCAGGTCAAGGTGGGCCCCGTTGTAGAACATCCACTGGCAGTGCCCGAGCGACTGGACGAGCGGGGTCACTTCGATGCCCACAGCGTGGCAGGTTTCGAGGATCCGGCGCACGTCCGCCTTGCTCATGCCGTACTCGGGATGGTGGATCTCGGGGAACGCGTCCCACTCCACGTACTCGCTTTCGAGAACGATCTCGTTCAGTTTGCAGGGCGCGTACAGGTTGCGGACGAGTTGCTCATGCAGATCCGGCCCCTGTCCGCCGGTGAAGATGTGCACACCGCGATACGCCAGCGACGGCCAGTCGTTCACGTCGACCTGGCGGATCTCGATGTGGCCATCGTCGTTGCGCCACGAGAGCTGCTTGAGCGTCTGGATTCCGTAGAGAAATCCGTGTGCGTCCGCAGCGGTAATCGCGATACGTGCGCTGTTCACGCTCAGGCGGTACCCTTCGGGGGGCAGGTCGCCCGGCGCCGCCTGCTCAAATTCCAGTCGCGGCGACTCTGCCGGCGCAGTGCTTGCGGCTGGATCCAGGCTGCGCCAGTACCGCAGGAGCTCCTGCCGTGCGAGTCGCCAGGGGGCTGCCGCGTCCGTCGCGTCGTCGTCCGCAGGCGGCAGGGCGCCCAGGGCGACAGTATCGGCCGCAACGTGCATTTCCTTGGGCCGAGGAACGATATGCGGGGTGCCTTCGATGCGGCTGGTGAGTGCTGCGCTGCGCTTCGTGACCGGCAGCTCGGCCAGAATCTTCCGAGGCGCTGCGCTGTCTGCCGGCGCGGGTGGGAAGGTGTACGTGATCTGATACTTCACGGGTTGGCCCGCGTGGATGCGCGTGCCCAGGTCTCCGAACCAGTAGAACGGATCCTCGGGATTCGACCAGCGTCCCGCACGGTGGTCGTAGAGAACGAGCGGCGAATCGCTGACCACTTCGATGCGGATGGGGCCGAGTCGCGATTCGACGTCGAGTCGGCGGAATCCCCGGGCAATCGGCGGTTTTTCCGGCTGGGGTGTTATTGGGAAGACGCCTTTGTCCACGGTTCCGTCGGGCAGCTCGGCGCGAAACTTCCTGCCCATGAACACGCTGGGGTTCAGCGCCGCCGCGCGCCACTGCACGAGCGCAGCGCCATCCTGTGGTGCGAAGCGACCCTCCAGCACCTGCTCCAGCGTTCCGTCGGCGCGCAGCGTGAGCCGCTCCGTCCCGATGAACGTGTCGTTCGAGCCGCGATGGTCGATCTCGAGGGTCTGGACGCCGTCCGCAGCGGACCGGCGTGCGGTGGCGACAGCCTCTTCGCTCGGGCCCACGTAGAAATGCGGCGCCCAGGGCGGCGTGGTCACGATCAGTTCGCTGTGGCTGCTCACGGTCACCCCGTCCCAGGTGATGCGCATACCGGCGGGCCGCGGCGCATATTCGACCACGACGGGTCCCGCCTCGATCGAAGCAGCGGTCGCCGCATCCGCGGCGCACAGGCCGACGAGCGCGACCATGGCGAGCGGCAGACCCGCCGGGGATGTCAACAGTCGCGAACGGATGTCGGGCAGACGGTGTCGGCGCATGGTGAACTCCTTCAGCAGGTTGCGGCGGGTCGTCATGGACCGGACTAGGCTATAATGGCGTCCGCGGGTGTAAAGCACCCCGCCGGAATGGAGGCGAAGATGGATCGACAGTTGCCCGACGACGTACGCCGGGCGTGGTCATACCTGCCCGCGGCTGGGGCGCTGGACGTGCTCGTGGTCGGCGGTGGTCCGGCGGGTTATGCCGCCGCGATCGCCGCGGCCCGCGACGGGGCGCGGACGCTGCTCGTCGAGCAGTACGGGTGCCTGGGTGGGATGGGCACGGCGGGGCTGGTGCCCGCGTTCTGCCCGTTCACCGATAGGGAAAAGCCTATAATCCGCGGGATCGGCCTTGAAATCCTGGAGGAAATGAAGGCGGCGATGCCCCACGTCGCGCGCGACAGCTTCGACTGGGTGCCGATCGACGCCGAGGCGCTCAAGTACATCTACGAGCGCCGCGTACTCGCGTCCGGCGCGGGCGTGCTCTACTTCACGCACTTCGTCGATGTGATCCGCGGTCCCGACGGCGCGGTGCAGGCAGCGGTCGTGCACAACAAGTCCGGCCTGCAGCGCATTGCGGCGCGCGTGCTCGTGGACGCCACGGGAGACGGGGACGTCGCGACGGCTGCCGGGGCGGAGTTCGTCAAGGGCGACGCGGAGACCGGCGATCTGCAGCCGTGCACGATGTGCTTCGTGCTCGCCGGGGTTGACACCGCGCGCCTGCATGAATTTCTCTACGCGGACAACGCGAAGAACCTGCTGCTGCGCGAGGTGATCGCCCGGGCCAAGGCCGCCGGCGATCTGAACATCGTCGAGGAGGCGGCCAACGTCGCCATCCAGTCCGGCAGCACGATCGGGTTCAACTTCAGCCACGTATTCGACGTGGACGCCACCGACGCGGAGCAGCTCACCCGCGCCCAGCTCGAGGGTCGCCGCATCATCCGCCACCTGACCGAGTTCGTCCGCAAGTACCTGCCTGGCTGCTCCGACGCCGTCATTGCGTCCAGCGGCGTGCAGATCGGCGTGCGCGAGACGCGTCGCGTGGTCGGCGACTACACGCTGACGCTGGAGGACTACCTGCAGCGGCGCAGTTTCCCGGACGAGATCGCCCGCAACAGCTACTACATCGACATCCACCTTTCGAAACGCGAGTGGGAGCGCCGGTTGGGCGAGCCGTTCGATGATGAGGCCAAGTGGCACCAGTACAACGCCGGCGAGTCTCATGGTATTCCCTATCGCTGCCTGACGCCGCGCGGCCTGAGGAATCTGCTCGTCGCCGGGCGGTGCATCAGCACGGATCGCGCGGTCCAGGGCTCGACGCGGGTGATGCCCAACTGCCTGGCCACCGGTGAAGCGGCCGGTTGTGCAGCCGCGGTGGCTGCGGGGAACCATGGGGGTGATGTCCGGGCGGTGAACGTCGACGCGCTGCGGGGGCGCCTGTGCGCGGCCGGGCAGTACCTGCCGCCGGTCGCATAGCGGCGTAACGGTCTAGGAGGGCGACGTCGCCATCTCCTCGAGCAGCGTCAGGCACAGCAACTGCGCCCGCGGCACGTGAAACGGCCCCTTCCACAGTCCGCCCTTCAGCGTGGTCGACGGCGTACCGTCGCGGTGCAGGTAGCCGTACCACTCGCCGTGTTCGGGATCCGGGAAGTGCGCCATCGTCCACGCGTGCACGCGTTCGTACTGTTCCGCGTACGCTGCCCGGCCCGTCAGATGGTGGGCGAGCAGCAGCGCGTAGAGCGCCTCGCAGTGCGGCCACCACAGTTTCATGTCGTGCTCGAGGTAGGGCGAGGGCAGCCCGTCGACGTCGATGAAGTAGAAGAGCCCGCCGAACTGCGCATCCCAACCCCGCGCCATCGACCAGTCGAGTATCTGCGTCGCCCGGTCGATGAGGCCGTCATCGCCCTGACGCCGCGCCACCTCCAGCAGAAACCACGCCGTTTCGATGGCGTGACCGGGATTCATCACCCGGCCCTCGGGGGCGTCGATGAGACCGCCGTCCGGCCCCACAGCCTCGCGCACCGATTGATCCTCGGGGCGCACGAACAGTTCAAGCACGTCGCGGGTAGCCGACGCGATCACCGGCGCACAGCGCTCCGCACCGAGCACGGGCAGCAGCGCCTCCGTAACGCTGAGCAGGCACATCACCGGCGAGAGACCGATCATCGGCCGCACCTGCGGATTGACTTTCGGGTCACTAACCGCGGGCGTGGTCATCGCGTCGACCAGCGTTGCAAAGATGTCGGCGGCGCGGTCGGCGAACTGCGTTTTGCCGGTCGCCTCGGCGAGCGCGCCGTACGCGAGCGCCGCGAACACCTCGCTGTAGCGGTAGCGTCGTTTGCGCAGCGGCTGACCGTCGCGATCCAGGAGGAAGAACATCCGCCCGTCGTCGTCGAAGCAGTGCGCGGCGAGGAACCGCTCGCCGTGCAGGGCGAGGTCGAGCCAGGGTCCGCGTTGCGGGTAGCGCGCGTGCAGCGTCGCGAAGAGCCAGGTCGCCCGGCCGGCGAACCACACGGACTTGTCCGTACACCACACCCGACCTTCCCGGGTGAGGTGCGTCTGGAAACCCCCGTGCGGGCGATCCACGCCGTGTTCGAGCCAGAACGGCAACGTGTCGCCGAAGAGCGCTTCGCGGTAGAATTCCGCCAGTTCGGTGATGCGTGCTGGTTTCATGAATCACACTCGCCATCGGTCGGCAGGACGGCAACTATAGCGATGCCGCGGCGCTTCGCCACACGGCACCTCCGCGGCAGGAGACCAGGTACATGCGGATCACGGGAACCTTCATCGACGAGATCACCCACGACATCCCGAGCCAGAACTGGGGGCGCCGGGAGTGGGCCCGCGACTTCGATGTCATGCAGCGCATCGGCATCGACACCATTATCGTGATCCGCGCCGGCTATCGCGAACAGTCGATTTTCAACTCCTGGGTGCTGCGCAAGCACCGGCCCATGCTGCCGGTCCGCGAGAACCTCGCCAAGCTGTTCCTGGACCTCGCGGAACAGAACGGCATGCGCCTGATCTGGGGGATCTACGACCCGGGCGACTGGGAGACCCACAGCCGCGAGGCGTTCGCCATCAACCGCGAGTTCATGCACGAGGTGCACGAGCAGTTCGCCCAGCACCCCGCGTTCGGCGGGTGGTACCTGACCTTTGAGCTCTCGCGGAACAACCCGGCGCAGGTCGAGCTGGTCGTGGCTGCCGGCGACTACGCCAAGACCCTCACCCCCGACCTGCCCACGCTTATCTCACCGTACATCGCGGGCACCAAGGCGCCCGCAGGCGTGCAGCCCGTCTCCCGTGCTCAGCACGAGGACGAGTGGAGCGCCATCTTCGAGCGCATTCGTCCCTACGTGGACATCGTCGCGTTCCAGGACGGGCACGTGGATCTCATCGACGCCCCCGAGTACCTCGCCACCAACATCCGGCTCGCCCGCCAGGCGGGCATGACCTGCTGGTCCAACGTCGAGTCATTCGATCGCGACGTGCCGATCAAGTTTCCGCCGATTGACTGGCGCAAGCTGCAATTCAAGATGGACGCAGCCCGCGAAGCCGGCATGGACAAGCTCGTCACCTTCGAGTTTTCCCACTTCCTGAGCCCGTACTCATGCTACCCGGCGGCCCGCAATCTCTTCCAGCGCTACTGCGCGGCCTTCGAGATCGACACGCGATTCCTCGATGCCGCCAACGCGCGTTTTGAGCTTTGATCTTGTTCGTTACTGCGCCGCGAGGTTGAGCAGCAGCACGCAGTCATCGTCCGGCGCTTCGCGGGCGATCTCCTCGCGCAGTACGCCGCTGACCTGCGCCATGTCCGCCAGCCCCGAAAGGTCGACGATGCGATCGGCGAGCGCCACGAAGCAGCGTGGGATTGTCGCCCCGGCATCCGAGTAGCGCGTGTGGTCCTCCGCGAAATCCTCCAGGTCGCGCTGCGCCCGCGCGACCTGCGACGCCCGCGCGGCGGCGTGGTTGGATGCCCAGCGAATGGTTCCGCCGGCGTCGAGCAGGCGTACCGCGGTGCGTTCCTCCGGCCAGAAGCGCCACACGCGTGGCACGCGGTGCCGCGCCGTCCACACCTCAAACCCGCGCGTCTTGAGCCCCAGCTCGGCGGTCGCGTCCATCCCGATGCTGGCGCTGACGAGGTCGCGGCGTTCCTTGTCGCCCAGCTCCGCGGCACCCGGTTCGCGCTGGCGAATCTCGAGCGCGCCCTCCGCCGACGCCCGCAACAGGTTGCGCTTGCCGTCGACTTCCACGAATACTTCGACCGTCTCTGCCGCCGCGCCCATCTGCAGCACGCGCCGAACGACCTCCTCGCGAATCCGGCGGATGTCCTCCGGCGTCGGACTGATCACCGTGCGCTCTACGGAGTCGCGAACCAGCGCCAGGGCGACGCCGATGGCGCTGATGACGTCGGCGTTGTCCACGCGCTCGTGCGGCAGCCCCATCCGCTGGGCGAGGTAGGGCACGATGGCGCTGCCGCCGCCTCCGCCCGCCACCAGGCGCACCACGCCGCGCTCGAGCCCGTAGTCTTCGATCAACGCCTCGACAACGGTCTGAGCCTTGGCTGCTGCTGCTTCGAGGATCGCCCGCGCCAGCGCGGCACCATCGGCAGCATGGGCCAGCCCGCACGCCTGATCCAGTCCCGCGCGAATGACCGCGTCATGGCCGTGCGCCGCATCGTCGGCGGGCACGAGGCCGAGGTAGTTGCTCGCACACGTCGGGGTAATCGCAAGTTCCTCGCCGTGCGCACGCAGGGTGAGGTACGCCTCGCCCTCGTGCTCGCGCAGGTCGGCGGTCAGTTCGTCGCCGTCGTGCATCGAGAAGCTCAGGTAGGGCAGCCCGGCGATGTGGGCGCTGCGCGGGCCGACCCGGTCCACGCGGCTGCCGCGCACGCTGACCATCGATCCGCCGGCAACGCCGATGGTTCGCACGTCGAGCGTGCTGACGTGCAGGCGGTTACCGCCCACGGTCGCGTTGCGGATCTGTGTGCGCCCGTGCTTGATGACGCTGATGTCCGTGCTCGTGCCGCCGACCTCGAGGAAGATCCCGTCGCTGATGCGGGCGTAGAGCAGAGCGGCTGCCACGCCGGCCGCCGGGCCGGAGAGCATGGTCAGGATCGGCCTCCGGCGCATCTCCGCGATGCTCATGATCCCGCCGTCGCTGCGCATGATCATCACCGGCGCGGCGATGCCCGCGGCCCGCACCGCCTGCTCGGTGAGGTTCGCGGTCGCGAGCATCCGGGGAATCATGGAGGCGTTGATCACAGCCGTCCGCGTGCGCAGGCCCAGCCCGTGCAACTGGCTGATCCAGTGGGTGGCGGTGACGGGCATGCCCAATTCGTCGGCAGCCGTACAGATCGTCTGCTCGCTCCGCGGATCGTCGACGCTGAAGGCGCCGGCAGCCACGATCACTTCCGCACCGTCATCGCGCAGTGCTTCGACGGCCTGCCGCGCCGTCGTCGCGTTCATCCGCGCTTCCGGAATGAAGCGATGCAGGGTGCGCAGTTCGCGCGACGGAGCGAGACGAATCGGGGCGATGTGCGTCTGCGCGCGGGCGAGCGCCGCGCCCACCCCCGCGCCCGTGCCGACGATGCCGACGGCTGCGACGTCCCCCTCGAGCAGGGCATTGGTCGCCTGCGTCGTCGAGTGGGCGATCAGGGCGACGTCAGCCGGCGCGATCCGGGCGGATTCGAGCAGGCCCAACAGGCTGTCGGCGACGCCGCGCGCCACGCCCTCCGCGGCTGCGTGCGTCGTGTGCACCTTGTGCTTGCCCAGCACGCGCACCGTGCGCGCATCCACGGCGACGGCATGCGTGAACGTGCCGCCGACATCGATGCCGATCCGGATGTGCCCGCTGCTCGCCACCCTGCGCTCCTACGGTACGAACTGCACGCCGAAAATCACGATTGCGGCGATCGCCGTCAGCCACACGATGAGCAGCGTCGAACGCAGAATCTGGTTCACGGTGATGCCCTGGAAGCCCGCGATCCACACGTTGGCCGTATTGGTCGGGTCGCACACCGACTGCAGCGCCCCGGCGGCGAGGATTGCCCCGAGAATCGCAGCCGGCGCCAGCGACGATGTCGCCAGCAGCGTCGCCGAAACCGCCAGGCCCATGCCCCAGATGTTCAAGGGGCCGCGATAAAGCGCCAGCGGCGCCGCGAGCGCAAACAGCAGGATGTACCCTCTTCGCGTGTGCGGAACCGCGTGGCGCAGCAGCGGCTCGAGATAGCCCTGCACTGGCGCGGAGCGCAACGCGACGATCAGAATGCCGATG
>Ga0116151_10004356_pt1 | contig 12421 bp, 6 predicted proteins | sample AD_UKC117_MetaG_FD_89893 | JGI IMG/M metagenome (GOLD analysis project Ga0116151, IMG submission 89893) | Active sludge microbial communities of municipal wastewater-treating anaerobic digesters from Hong Kong - AD_UKC117_MetaG | ecosystem: Engineered > Bioreactor > Anaerobic > Digestate... | reverse complement strand
TGATCGTACGTTCCTTGTCGGTCAATTCATCGAGGATCTCTTCGAGCTGGTCTTTCAAAATTTGTTTTGATGAATCTCGATCAGGAGACGGAATGGTTTCGTCTGCAATAAATTCACCCCGCGTTGACTTCTCTTCCCCGTCTGAACCAATCGGTTCTTCAAGTGACATAGTCGTCTGATTGATTTTGCCAATGAGGTGAATCTTGTCGATGTCGAGTTCCATCTCTTCGGCAATTTCCTCTGGGGTTGGTTCGCGACCCATGTCCTGGCTCATGCGCTTGAACACCTGCTTGTACTTTGAAATGGTTTCAACCATGTGTACTGGAATACGGATGGTTCGTGATTGATCAGCCAATGCACGGGTAATTGACTGGCGAATCCACCAGGTCGCGTAGGTTGAAAACTTGTACCCACGTTTCCAGTCAAACTTTTCAACCGCCTTAAAGAGTCCAATGTTCCCTTCTTGGATCAGATCAAGGAGCGTCAAATCAGGACTGCGTCCTACGTACTTTTTAGCCAGTGATACCACCAAACGGAGGTTAGCCTTCGCCAAGAGATTCTTTGCCTCTTCATCGCCTGCCTCGATGCGCTTTGCGAGCGACACCTCGTCAGCTGCCTTGATGAGTGGATACTTTCCAATTTCACGGAGGTACATTTGAATTGAGTCCTTGGTTTCTGGTTGGCGTTTGGTTGAGAAATCCTTTTCGAGGAGCTCTTCATCCGTCATATCAAGGAGTCCTCCACCACCTGCCTGCGTTCCCCCCTCAACGACCTCGACCTCAGCATCAGCGAGGCGAGCATAGAGTTCGTCGAGGAATAAGATATCATCTTCAATATCTGGGAACACTTTGAGAATCTCAGCGTAGGTCAAAAACCGGCGCTTCTTACCTTTTTCGATCAGCTCTTGGGCGAGTTTGTCGCGTGCCTCTGCTTCACGTTGTTCTTCGATGTAGGTTTTCTCTTGTGCTGGTTTTTTCTTCTTTGGAGCTTTTTTCTTTACTGAAGTTTTCGCTTTTGATATTGTTGTTTTTTTCACCGATGGTTTTTTCTTTACAACAGGTTTCTTTTTTGCTGTAGTTGAAACCTTCTTTGCAGGTGACTTTTTAGCTGGTTTTTTAGTCGCTGAAGAAGACGATTTTTTTGCCGTCGTCTTTTTCAGAGTAGTTTTCTTTGTTGAGGTTGATTTCTTTGGCATGTTAGCTATCTCGTTGGGCGATTAATGTTTCAATGCGTTCTTTGGTGGTTTGGATGTCTTTAGTGATCGATCGTACGGTATCACTGTTTCCTTCTGATTCTGCAACACGTGATGTATACAGGAGGTCGTCTACCTGCTTCTTTAATGTTGCAATGAGCGCGTCGAAGATTTTGGTAATGAGGATGGTGTGGAGAGTTGTTGGATTGGCATCACCGTAGCGTTCTTCGTAGACGAAGAGGTGCATGTTCGTGAGCGTTTCGTCGAGCTGTTTCAGGTCATCCTCAATCGTCGTTCCGTATGTTTCTTCGTAGCGCTGGTGTATCTGGTCACTATCAGGAATGGTATTGAGGTATCCCTTCTCAGCTAGGTACATGTAAGTAAAGAGGATATCGTCGTGAAGTGATGTTGTACGTTCGCTCGGTTTCGTATGTGCTAGTGATTCAGGACGCGCAGTAATCGTATCATCTTGATCAGGACGAAATCCTGCAAAATCGGTCCGTATTGCCTCAACACTGACACCGAGAAACAATCCAAGTTTCTGGAGAATACGATCCTGCACCATAGCACTCTTGGTATAGTACACAAAGGTGAAGAGATCATGGGTCACGAGCGATTTCCTCTGTTCAAAGGTGAGGTTCTGGTGACCAGCAAGCTCAAGGCGATAGTCAATGTAGTCTTTGGCATCGGTCACACACACATCCCACTGTGCTTTGCTTTTTGCGATGGTATCAGCAGGATCCATACCATTCGGTAGGGTGATTACCCTGACCTGCATGTTATTACGGTAGGCGGCAAGGACACTGCGCCGCGTTGCCTTGATACCTGCCTGGTCTGAATCGAGTGCAAGAAGCACGGTGTCAGTAAAGCGTTTAATCATCGCAACGTGATCGTCAGTTAATCCCGTTCCTGAAATCGCAACCGTATTGAGGTATCCAGCCTGTTGTGCCAAGAGCACATCAAATTGTCCCTCTACGAGAATACAATTTCCTGCTTTTGCCATGGCGTTCTTGGCAATATGATACCCATAGAGCACCTTTGATTTATCAAACAGGGGTCCTTCGGGGCTGTTGATGTACTTTGCACTTTTGACATCAGGATCATCGGTAAAGATGCGTCCTGAAAATCCAATGACGCGACCACGACTATCAAAGAGCGGGAACATGATACGTGACCGAAATCGATCGTAGTAATCACCACCATCTTTTTTCAATACTAATCCTGCAGCTACAATATCAGCATCAGTGTGTTTACGACTTTTGAGGTAACGGTATGCATCGCGCCAATCGTCGATAGCAAACCCAATGCGGAATTGCACGATGGTGTCCTTGGTCAATCCACGTTGTGTGAGGTAGTTAACGACCTCGGTGTTTTTGCGGAGGTGTACCTCGTACCATTTCGTAACATCATCTAAAATAGTGTAGTACCGCTTCTCTTGGGTTTGATCTTCGAGGGATATTTTCCCAAGATCAACACCAGCCTTTTCGGCAAGTATCGCAAGGGCTTCTTTAAAATCAACCCGTTCAATCTCTTCTATAAAGGTGAAGATGTCACCTCCCTTACCACTTGAAAAACAGTAGAAAAAACCCTTCTCCGGTGAGACGAAGAACGATGGGGTTTTTTCATTCGTAAAGGGTGATGTTCCCTTGTAGGTTTTGCCTGCTTTTTCAAGCTTTACGTATGAGCCAACCACATCCAGGATATTAAGTTTATCTTTGATGATGTCGGTGCTCTTCATAGTAGTGTACGTGGTTAGGCAATGGGGATATCTTCAGACAACTCGGCTTCGAGTTCTTCGAGTTCTTCCTGTCGTTGTCGCGATGGCATGGTATCGAACGGAATGAAATCCGTGCGGAAACCAGTTCCTGCTGGAATCAAGTTTCCAACGATAACATTTTCTTTGAGACCACGGAGCTCATCTTTTTCAGCGCTCGCTGCAGCTGAAACGAGAATTCTGGTGGTGTGTTGGAATGATGCAGATGAGAGCCAACTCTTGGTTGAGAGGGCTACCTCTGAAATTCCACGAACCACAACGGTTCCTTTTGCACGTAGTTTACCTTCAGCTTCAACACGTTCATTTTCCTGAACAAGTTCGATGTGTTCAACAACATCACCGGTCGAGAATTTGGTATCTCCTGGGTGAACAATCTTTCGTCGTGAGAACATCAGTCGCGTGATAATCTCAATGTGCTTTTTCGCAACAGGTGCAGAGTTGAGTTCGTACACACGTGCAACTTCAGATACCACATAGGCTTGCGCACGGTCAGCTCCTGCGATTTTGAAAAGTTTATCAATAAGTGCTGAACCATCGGTCAAGAGGTCACCAACGGCAACACGATCACCTGCTTTGACGAGTGGGGTTCGGCGACGGTCAACTTCATACTCAACAGTTTTAGTTTTTTTCTTGTTGATGAGGACTTCTGCATCTGAGAGTACTTCGATGATTTTCGTTCCATCTTTGGTAGTAACGCTCGCAACCACACCATCGGTTTTTGAAATAACTGCTGGTGACTTAATGTTTGAACGCTTTTCAAAGAGCTCTTCAATACGTGGCAGACCAGTGGTTATGTCCTGACCAGTAACTCCTCCCGCGTGGAAAGTTCGCAGAGTCAACTGGGTTCCCGGCTCCCCGATTGATTGTGATGCAATGGTTCCTACCGCTTCCCCTACCTTTACCAATTCATTACGTCCAAGATCAAGTCCGTAACACTTTTGACAGATACCGTGAAGACTTGAACACTTGATAGGTGTTCGAATAGGTACTTCGGTAATACCAGCCGCAACAATAGCTTTGGCATCATCACGTTCAAGGAGATCATTTCGTTTGTAGAGAATGTTTCCGTTCGCATCTTTGACCGTTTGCGCAACAACGCGACCAACGAGGTTATCTTCGAGTGATTTAATAATACCGTCAAAGTTTTCTTCTCTCGCTATGTTGCAGTCTTTGGTACCACAATCTTCTTCGGTTACCACCACATCCTGCGCAACATCGTGTAAGCGACGGGTAAGGTATCCTGCTGACGCAGTCTTGAGTGCCGTATCGGTCAATCCTTTACGTGAACCGTGGGTCGTAATGAAGTATTCAATCGGAGTGAGTCCTTCCTTGAATGAATGTAAAATAGGGAAATCAATCGCTCGCCCTGATGCGTTAACAATCACCCCTTTCATTCCTGCCATCTGGAGCATGTTCGAAGTTGTTCCTCGAGCTCCTGAGGTCACCATATCGTAAATCGATTCTGATGATGAAAGATTTTCACCGATAACTTTTTCAACGTCTACCTTGACGCTCTCCCAAAGTTCAATGGTTTTTCGGTAACGCTCACCGTCAGAGATGAGTCCTTCATCGTACTGATTTTGAATTTCAAGTGATTGCTTGCGCCCTTCCTCGATAATGTCTTGTTTTGCCTCTGGCACAAGTGCATCAGAGTACGCAAACGTTGACCCTGAGAACGTAACGTACTTGAATCCAAAGTTCTTGATTTTGTCGAGTACCGGTGCGGTTTCATCAATACCATACTTTTCAATCAAACGCGCAATGATCTTTGAAATATCTTTCTTCTTGATGTCTTGGTTGAGATACCCAAAGTCCTTTGGCATGATGCTGTTGAAGAGGAGTCGTCCAACCGTCGTTTCAAATGGCTTACCATCAAATTCATGGTAACGTTCTGAATCGGTCGGCATAACGTAAATTTTTGCCCGGAAATCAACCTTCTCGAAGTCGTAGGCTGAAATCGCCTCATTTGGTGATGAGAACATCTTTCCTTCACCTTTGGCACCATCAATTGCCTTGGTCATCCAGTATACACCAAGCACCATATCCTGTGATGGTGATACAATTGGGTTTCCTGATGATGGGGAGAGGAGATTTTTTCCTGATGCCATGAGCTCCTGTGCTTCGAACTGTGCTTCTTCAGAGAGTGGCACGTGTACTGCCATTTGGTCTCCGTCGAAGTCGGCGTTAAACCCTGCACATGAGAGTGGGTGGAGTTGAATTGCCTTTCCTTCAATAAGGATTGGCTGGAAGGCACGAATTGAAAGTCGGTGCAACGTTGGTGCACGGTTTAAGAGTACGTACTTCCCTTGGATCACTTCTTCGAGGATTTCCCAAATGTCATCGGTTGGCTGTTCGAGGAGTTTTCCTGCACCACGAACGTTGAATGCCATTTCGCGTTCAATCACCTTTGCGATGACAAATGGACGAAAGAGTTCAAGCGCCATGTTTTTCGGAAGTCCACATTGGTTCATACCAAGTTTTGGACCAACTACGATCACCGAACGCCCTGAGTAGTCAACACGCTTTCCGAGGAGGTTTTGCCTAAAGAGTCCCTGTTTTCCTTTCAAACTATCTGAGAGTGATTTGAGGTTTCGTTTTTGTGATGATGACTTTGCAATCGTTCCTGAGTGCTTGCGAATTGAATTATCAATCAATGAGTCAACGGCTTCTTGGAGAATACGTTTTTCGTTACGTAAAATAACATCAGGAGCCCCGATTGAGAGGAGTTTCTTGAGTCGGTTGTTTCGGTTAATAACACGACGATAGAGGTCATTCACATCTGAGGTTGCGTAACGTCCACCTTCGAGCGCCACCATAGGGCGAAGCGCTGGTGGAATAACAGGAATAACTTCGAGGAACATCCACTCTGGTTTCGTGTCTTGACGGTTCAATGAACGAATAAGTGAAAGTCGTTTTTCAACCTTAACGCGCTTGGCAACAGAACGTGTTGCGTGCGTTTCTTTTTCAAGTTCAGCTTCAATAGCAGTGAGGTCAAGTTTCGTAAAAATGTAGTGAATTGCCTCAGCACCAATACCTGCCTCAAAAATTGAACCAAACTTTAATGAGAAAAGGTTGTACTCGTCTTCCGAAATCACCTTGTGAAGTTCAATGTCTTGGATTTGCTTTTTGGCAGTATCAAAGAGATCTTTGAGTTTCTCTTTATCTTCTTTTGATTCCAAACTTTTCTGTTTTGCTTTGTACTCGCGCTGGAGTTCTTGCAGTACCTTCGCCTTAGCTTCTTCATCAACGTCAGTAATGATGTAGCTCGCAAAGTAGATAACTTTTTCTAATTTTGAAACAGGAATATCGAGAATGAGTCCCATACGTGATGGAATACCACGAAGAAACCAAATGTGTGCCACCGGTGATGCAAGGTCAATGTGACCCATGCGAGATCGGCGAACAATTGAACGGGTTACCTCAACGCCACACTTTTCACACACGATGTCCCGGTAGCGAATTCCTTTATATTTACCACAGTAACACTCATAGTCTTTTTCCGGACCAAAAATACGTTCATCAAAGAGTCCGTGTCGTTCCGAACGACCGGTTCGGTAGTTAATCGTTTCTGGTTTAGCAACTTCACCGTGTGACCATGAACGAATCGTTTCAGGTGATGCGAGGCGAATGGAAACAGATTTGTCTTGCTGTAATTGAGTTGTTGTTTCTGATGTTTGCATAGTTCTAGCGTGAATTAGCCTCGTCTCCTGTTAATACGGGTTCAGTATCGTGCGAACCATCGAACGGATCAACATCGACGTACTCGGTATTATCGCGAATTGTTTTCAGGTCAACATCAAGCGAGAGTCCACGAAGGTAGTTGATGAGTACGTTAAACGATGCTGGGGTATTCTGTTGACCAATCTTGTGTCGTTTAATAATTGAATCAAACGCAGCTGATCGTCCCATGACGTCGTCAGATTTAATCGTGAGCATTTCACGGAGCGTGTGTGCAGCACCGTACCCTTCGAGTGCCCACACCTCCATTTCTCCAAATCGTTGTCCTCCTGATTGTGCTTTACCTCCGAGCGGTTGTTGGGTAATCAAACTGTATGGTCCAATTGAACGCGCGTGCATTTTGTCGTCGATCATGTGATGGAGTTTCAAGATGTACATGTAGCCAACTGCAACTTGCTGATCAAATTTTTCTCCGGTTCGCCCATCGAACAGTGTTACCTTTCCTGAACCTGAGAATCCTGCTGATTCAAGTTCAGCAGCGATTTCGTCAGCGCTCGCTCCTGCAAACGACGGAACTATTGCCTGATACCCCAAGGTATTCGCAGCAAGTCCGAGGTGCATTTCGAGAATCTGTCCAAGGTTCATACGTGAAGGAATACCAAGCGGTGTCAAAATAACATCAATCGGTGTTCCGTCTTCCATGTACGGCATGTCTTCCTCTGGAAGAACAATTGAAATAACTCCTTTATTTCCGTGTCGTCCTGCAAGCTTGTCTCCCACCTTGATGTTACGGAGTTGCGCGACTTCGATGTAAACCTTTTTCAACACGCCTGATTCGAGTTTATGTCCGGCATCACGAGAGAATACCTTCACCCCAATAACACGTCCTTTCTTTCCGTAACCGAGGCGAAGTGAAGTGTCTTTGACGTCTCGTGATTTCTCTCCAAAGATTGAGCGGAGAAGTTTTTCTTCTGGGGTGAGTTCTGTTTCACCCTTTGGTGTTACCTTGCCAACGAGAATGTCGTTCTCACCAACGTACGCACCAACCCGCACAACACCATCTTCATCGAGGTTTGCGAGTTTTGATTCACCAACATTTGGAATATCAGTGGTGGTTTGTTCCTCACCGAGTTTCGTATCACGAACAACACACTCGTACTCATCAATACGAATTGAGGTAAAAATTGAGTTCTTGACGAGTTTCTCTGACAGAATAATTGCATCCTCAAAGTTCTGACCATTCCAACACATGAATGCAACGAGTACGTTCTGACCAATCGCGAGCTGTCCTCCTTCGGTTGTTGACGTGTCAGCGAGTACCTGCCCTTTCTTTACCTTTTCACCAACGGTAACAATCGTTCGCTGGTGGAAGAATGAGTTTGAGTTCGTTCGAATAAAGTTAATGAGGTTGTAGGTTTCTTTGTTCCCTTTTGCATCTTTGACGACAATCTTTTTACCATCAGCTTCAAGAACCGTTCCTGAGCTGCGAGAAACCACCACACGACCTGTGTCGAGTGCAGCTTTTTCTTCCATACCAGTACCCACGAGTGGTGCCTGCGGTACCACGAGTGGTACCGCCTGCTTCATCATGTTTGATCCCATGAGCGATCGGTTTGCATCGTCAGCTTCGAGGAATGGAATGAGTGATGTCGCTACCGAGAACGCAGCGTTCGTTGCAACATCAATGTAGTCCACCTCATTGCGTGCACAAATTCCTGGTCGCGTCTTAATGCGCGCTTCCACAATATCGTTTACAAACTTTCCATTTTTATCAACAGCGTTTGATGCATGGGCGATGTTGTATCGCTCTTCATCCATAGCATTGAGGTATTCGATTTCGTTAGTCACTTTTCCTTTAACTACCTTTGCGTACGGTGCCTCGATCATACCGAAATGGTTAATGCGCGCATACACACTCATACGAAGGATGAGTCCGATGTTCTGACCTTCTGGGGTATGGATTGGACACACACGACCGTAGTGAGATGGGTGTACGTCACGCACCTCAAACCCAGCTCGTTCACGAGTGAGTCCACCAGGACCGAGCGCTGAGAGCGTACGGAGGTGTGAAATTTCAGAGAGTGCGTTCTCTTGATCCATATACTGTGACAACTGTGAGGTCGCAAAGAACTCTTTGATGCGAGCCTGGAATGGACGCTGATTAACAAGCGTCATTGCTGCCATAGTATCGTTATCTACGGTCGACATGCGGTCCTTGATGTTACGCTTCATCTGTGATAGTGCCTGACGAACTTTTTGTTCGAGGAGTTCCCCAACGAACCGAACACGACGTGAACCGAGGTGGTCAATATCGTCTTCTTTGGCGTGTGGATCAACGTTCATTTCCGCAATACGCGTCATGATCGTTACGAGATCTTCTACGCTGAGAGTTTGTTCATACGCACCACCTTTCTTTGGTAGTACCTTATCAAAACGCTTATTGAAGTGGTAGCGACCAACCTCTGACAAGTCGTACAGGGTTTCACCAAAAATTGCCTCGAAGTATTCAACGAGTGCATCTGGTGACGCCACCTCACCGTCACGAATACGTCGGTACACATCGACGTACGCTTCTTGTTTGTTCTTTGATCCATCTTTTGCGAGCGTTTCCTTGATGTACTTGAGTGCAACATCATTCCCCTTAAACGCAGCTTCAATTTCTTTGTTGGTTTCGAGACCGAAAATACGCAACAGTGCGGTTGCAGCAAATTTTCTCTTCTTGTCGATGCGAACGTAAATAGCACCATCTTTGTTTGATTCAAATTCAATCCATGCACCACGAGCTGGAATCACCTTGGCACCAAAGAATGGCCCCTTTGGGTGATCGTCCACGGTGAAAAAGACACCGTAGCTACGCGCGAGCTGTGGCACAATCACACGTTCAATACCATTTATAATGAACGTACCGTGCGGGGTCATGTATGGGATTTCACTCAAGAAAATTTCCTCTTCTTTGGTTTTGTCGAGGGTCTTGTTGTGGAGTGATACTCGTGCCTTGAGGCGTGCTTGGTAGGTTTCTTTGTTCTCACGAGCGTAGTACTCGTCAAATTCAGGATCTTCGATCTCAAACCCTAGGAATTTCAACTCGAACTTCTTCTCAGAGTAGTCTTCAATAGGTGAAAACTCCATGATGGCACCTTGGATGCCTCCGTTAATAAATGCTTCGAATGAGGTGATTTGATTTTCAACCAAATTTGGCACTTCAATCAGCGGGTCTTTATACTTAGAAAAATATTTTTTTTCGCGTGTAGTCATAACAACAGTAAATAGTGATAATACGTGGATACACCAACAAACAGAAAAGCACCGGGGGCATGCTCGCCTTCGGTGTCTTTTTTATTGGTTTGTTAGGATGTGTGAATAATGGATCAACATACGTGAACAAACCCAAAACAGCAGAAACTCAATCAGATATTAGGTATCTCGTATACTACGGATATTTTGTTTTCTGTCAAAGGAAAAGCGACCATTGGATCGCTTTCTATTAAAAGTTAAATTTTTTTTACAAGTCAGTAACAAGGATAGGAGATTTTCATCTCGAACACCCCCTTTCTATTTGGGGTTAAACAATTGGAATACACGAGTGTTTTCATAGACCTTGTTTTTTAATTAATAATTGTTGAACTTGAATCGTTTTAATTATAGCAAATTTTAACCCCACGACAAAACTAGTTTGTGTGAGGTTGGTTAGACGCTGTAAATTTAATTTCTTGTGTGTACACCCTGATGTCTATGGTTGGGTTTGTTGTAAAACTTAGGCTTAGGTGATTTAACATCTTTTTTTTCAGAGCTTTCTGTACTTGATTGAGATATTACTTTTTCGTTTGCCACGTATAAATTAATTTTAAGGTTAAACTTAAATTACTATAACATTAAAATAAAAAAATACAAACTAATGATGGTTACGCCATTCATCAATGAGCTTGTGATTTCCTGATTGCAATACATCAGGTACGGTGTACTTCTTTCCCTGGTGTTCAACTACAAGTGGTCTCGTATACATTTCATGTGATGAGATGCGTTCTTCTTCGAGAGATTGTTTATTGCCGAGTACCCCATCAACCTGCCGACTGATTGAATCAATCATCACCATAGCCGCCAGTTCTCCGCCCGTTAGGACATAGTTTCCAATTGATACCTCTTCTGCCTGTTTGTCGATGATTTTTTTTACCCGTGCATCGATACCCTCGTAGCGACCACAGATGAAAATAATATCAGTATATTTTTTTACCGATTGTTTTGCGTATGCGGTCGTAAACTCAGTACCACCTGGCGAGAGAATAATCGTTTTGAATTTCTTTTTCTGACTGCGTCCGCGTGCCTTTTTCCAAGCGTCAATAATTGGCTGAACCGTCATAATCATTCCAGGACCCCCACCGTAGGGAATGTCGTCCACCTTATTATGTTTATTGGTGGTGAAATCTCGTGGATTATAGAACTTCACACTAATGTTTTTGGATGCAATAGCACGCTTCATCATTGAATCTGCAAGGTAGGATTCAAAGAGGTTTGGGAAAATGGTGATGATATGAAATGTCATACAACATAAGTCTAGTTGCTAAACATCAAAGAATCAAGGTAATAAAAAAAACCAGGTCTCGCGACCTAGTTTTTCAAAAAATGTAAAATTAATACCACTCTAATACCTCGGTCGTTTTCGAATAGGTAGGCGACCAAAGTTCAACTGTTTTGATTGCTTCTCCTTTTGGAAAATCTATCGGGTCATTAGGGGTTGATTGCCTTTTTGCTATCACACTTTGGGAATATAACTCACCGTCTTTCCACTGACGTTTAATTTGATGCTTTTCATAAGGTCCGACATTCTTTTCTGTAAGTTCTTCGAAAGCCAGTTTCCCGTTATACCAAGATCGTCGATGATCAAATTCCAAATAAACATTCCATTCCCTTATGGATTTTAAGGAACCATCGGGGTTAAACTTTTTCTCAATTTGATTACCGTCAGAATCCATCGAATAGGTATACTTGAAACCTCCATCTAAGTAATGTTCCACACTGCTAGATACACCATTAGGTTTAAAGTATCTAGACCTGGACTTTAGTTGCCCTGTCTCATACCACTTTTCAACCATTACGACATTATGTTCACTATCATAAGTCGCACGGTCTCTTAACATTTTATTTTCGTAAAATGTCTGCTCAGTGGTAAAACCTGAACTGCAAGAAGATGACAGTCCAAGGATTGCAATAATCACCAATAAAGATGTCAAAAAAGTTTTCATTGTTATTGTTTTAAAAAGTTAATATTTCAGGTAAATTTTAACAAATTATAATAAATAGTCAAATTTCTATTGAAAAAATTTTGTGAGCTGATATCTTGGGTCTGTCTGCATCAGGTGATCGCGCGACCCCCCACAACTTTTAATAGTATATACGTGATATATTTTAACTATGTATTACGTATACGTTCTCAAGAGTGAAAAAGATAGTAAACATTATATTGGTTACACAAACGACCTCAAGAGAAGGTTTGAAGAACATAATCAAGGTAATAATCTTTCAACAAGAAACAGAATTCCGTTTGAGTTAATATATTATGAAGCGTATACGCATAAATCACTAGCAATACGTAGAGAAAATAAATTAAAGGAGTTTAAAAATTCTTACACTCAATTATTCAAGAGAATATATGAATAGTATTAAAAGTTGTGGGGGGAGTGAGGAAAGTCCGGACACGTACCTTTTATAGGTAAAACGGTAGCAGGTAACGCCTGCCGGGAGCAATTCTAGGGATGCGAGCAGTGACGCCCAAGCCGAGA
>Ga0116151_10004351_pt1 | contig 12429 bp, 14 predicted proteins | sample AD_UKC117_MetaG_FD_89893 | JGI IMG/M metagenome (GOLD analysis project Ga0116151, IMG submission 89893) | Active sludge microbial communities of municipal wastewater-treating anaerobic digesters from Hong Kong - AD_UKC117_MetaG | ecosystem: Engineered > Bioreactor > Anaerobic > Digestate... | reverse complement strand
TGGGGTGCCAGAGCGGGGCCGCCCCCGCCCGGACTGCCGCCCCGCCGGCTTGCCGCGGCCGCCATCGGGGCGTATTTTGCGAGCATGATCGCTGCCGACCTCCACGAGACCGGTCCCGTCGCGATGTGCGCCAGCGACGAACGCTCGCGCTGATGTGGCCCATGCCGGAGCGGATCGCCAGGCGCGGCGCGAGTGACACACGGTGGCCGGCCGGAACGGCGGCACTGCTGATGCTGATGAGCCTGCTCGCTGCCTGCGGCTTCGGTGCCGCCTCCGATGCCGAGCGCCTCGCCCTCGACCCCCTGACGCTCGAGCGCACCGGCTGGCCGAACGACTATCTCGTCTGCCCGGCCGAGCGCTGCACGGCACCGGCCGACCGCACCGCGCCGGTGCTCGACCTGCCGGCGCTGGACCAGCTCCGTCTCTGGGAGGAGATGGCGGCGATGAGCGAGCGGACCCGCATCCTCGGCATGGACGAGACCGCCCTCACCCTCCATGTCGAGCAGAGGAGCCGCATCTTCGGCTTCATCGACACGATTGTCGTCCATGTCCTGCCCTTCGACGACGGCCTGCCCACGGCCGAGCGCAGCACCTTCGCCGCCTATTCCAGGTCCGAGCTCGGCTTCGGCGACATGGGGGTCAACCAGGCCCGGCTGGAGAGCTGGATCGCCCAGGTCGAGGCGGTCGCCGGCACGCGCTGACCGGCTTGACCGCCCCGGGCCCAGCGCCCAAGCTCGCGGGCAGGAAGAGCGGGGAGGCAAGAATTGGTCGAGGCGCCAGCGGTCGAGCTCAGGGGCATCACCAAGCGCTACGGCAAGGTCGAGGCGCTGGGTGGTGTCGACCTCGAGGTGGGCAGGAACGAGATCCTCGGCCTGATCGGCGACAACGGGGCCGGCAAGTCGACGCTCATCAAGATCCTGACCGGGGTCGAGCGGCCCACCCTCGGCCAGATGCAGATCAAGGGCGAGCCGGTCGACTTCGGCCGCTACAGCGTGCGCGGCGCCCATGAGCGCGGCATCGAGACCGTCTACCAGCAGAAGAGTCTGGGCGACAAGCAGCCGCTCTGGCGCAATTTCTTCGTCGGCCGCAACATCACCAACAAATGGGGCTTCATCGACGTCAGGCGGCAGAAGGAGCTGGCCAACGAGGTGCTCAAGGGGGCCATCGGCTTTCGCGGGGTCGGCATCGACGTGGATGCCACGGCCGGCAATCTCTCGGGCGGCGAGCGGCAGGGCATCTGCATCGGCCGGGCCATGCATTTCGACGCCGACCTCATCATCCTCGACGAGCCCACCGTGGCGCTTGCCGTCAAGGAGGTCGGCAAGGTCCTCTCCTTCATCGAGCGGATCAAGGCCTCGGGCCGCGCCTGCCTCTATGTCGAGCACAACCTCGCCCACGTCCACGCCATGGCCGACCGCATGGTGATCATCGACCGCGGCCGCATCGTCGGCGAGGTGCGGCGGGGCGAGATGACCGTGCACGAGCTCACCGAGCACTTCCTCGACCTGCAACGCCGGGGCGAGCGGGGTGCCGCCTGATGGGGGGCAGGCTCGGCCGGATCGAGGGGCTGGCGATCATCATCGTGGCGATCGTCGTCACCGGCGTCTTCATGGTCATGGCGCCGCAGACCTTCCTCTCCGACCGCATCTACGCGACGCTCCTGGTCACCATGGCGCCGCTGCTGCTCTGCGCGCTCGGCCTCACTTTGGTCATCGCGTCTGGCCAGATCGACCTCTCCTTCTCCTCCATCGTGGCGCTCTCGGGCTTCGTCCTCGCCGCCGCCTACCGCTTCGAGAACATTCCGTTCCTGGCCTTTCTCGCCGAGGGCTCGGATGCGGCGGCGATCGAGGCGACCCGCGCCTGGCTGATCTGGGTCGGCGCCGTGCTCGCCGTCCTCGCCGGGGCCGGGGCCGGGTGGATCAACGGCGTGCTCGTCGCCCGGCTCGGCATCCCCTCGATCATCGCCACCCTGGCCACCCTCTTCCTCTGGCGCGGTGTGGCCGTCGTCCTCGCCGGCGGGCTCAGCTACAACCTCCGGGGCGTGCGCGACACGGCCCTCTGGCAGGTCACCACCGGCCGCCTCCTCGACTGGCTGCCGCTCCAGGCGCTCTGGGTCGGGCTGGTCGCCGTCGGCTTGTGGTTCATCCTCAACCGCCACCGCTTCGGCGAGGCGCTGCTCTTCCTCGGCGACAATGCCGAGGTGGCGCGGGTCATGGGCATCGACGTCGCCGCCACCCGCATCCGCCTCTTCACGCTCATGGGAGCGCTCGCCGGGCTCGCCGGCGTCTTCCTCACCGCCGAGAACATCACCTTCTACACCAACCAGGGCCAGGGCTTCCTGCTGCTCGCCATGGCCGCCGTCTTCATCGGCGGCACCTCGATCTATGGCGGCTCCGGCAGCATCACCGGCACGGTCCTCGGCGCCTATATCGTGCTCGTCGTGCAGGCCGGCATCGTCGCCGCCGGCGTGCAGGGCTTCTGGAACGACGTCGTGATCGGCCTCATCTTCATCGCCGCCGTCGTCTTCCACCTCTCGCTGGAGCGGACCGAGCGTGCCGGCGGGAGCAGTTGAACCACTCGGTCTCAGAATGGAAGGACAAGTCGATGCTCGAACGCGTGCTGCTCGGCACCGCCATCGCCGCGGTCACCGCCATGCCGGTGGCAGCCCAGGATCTCCTGGGCTCCGGCATGACCATCTTTGCCCAGATGGGCGGCCCCCCCGGCGGCCCCGCCACCCTGCCCCGCGCCAATGGGGCGAAGGACGCCGCCCGCCATCTCGGCGCTGACCTCGTCGAGCAGTACTCGGGCTGGCTCCCCGACGTCATGATCCAGCAGTTCCGCGAGGCCGTCGCCTCGTCGCCCGACTGCATCGTCATCATGGGCCACCCGGGCGTCGACGCCTTCCAGGACCTGGTCGACGAGGCCGAGGCCGCCGGCATCCTGGTCACCGTCAACAACACGCCGCTCTCCAGCCTGCAGCAGCAATACGGCGGCAACGGCATGGGCTATGCCGGCGTCATCCTCTATGACGGCGGCTGGGTCACGGCCCAGAACATGCTGGCCACCGGCAAGCTGCAGCCCGGCGACAAGGCCCTGGTCTACGGCCTCCTCGGCCAGGCCGAGCGCGGCGAATCCACCCGCGGCCTCAAGGAGGGCCTCGAGGAAGGCGGCGTCGTCGTCGACTATCTCGAGATCAGCCCCGAGGTGAACAACGACACCTCGCTCGCCGTGCCGATCCTCGTCTCGTATCTCGAGAGCAATCCCGACATCAAGGCGTTCGGCACCCAGCACGGCGGCGTCACCGGCCAGATAGCCCGCGTCCTCGAGCAGGCCGGCAAGGCGCCCGGCGACATCGTCGTCGGCGGCATCGACCTCGCCCCCTCGACCATCGACGGCCTCGAGCAGGGCTTCATCACCGCCACGCTCGACCAGCAGCTCTACCTCCAGGGCTTCCTGCCGGTGACGCAGTGCGTCCTGAGCAAGAAGTACGGCTTCGCCGGCCTCTCCATCAACACCGGCGCCGGCGTGGTGACGCCGGAGACCATCGGCGAGCTGATCCCGCTGATCGAAGCCGGGATTCGGTAGAGAGCAAGGAACCGGGGGAACTGAGTTCCCCCGGTTCCCCTCGGCACGTCTCGACCTTGCGCAAGAGGGCGAGGAGGTGACCATCACCCGGCACGGCAAGCCCGCCCTGCGGCGCTAGTTGGTGATCGCCCGCTGCTCCGGCCGGTTGTCGATCGGAATCATGATGTGGGCGTAGGGCGTGCCCGACCACATGACGTAGGGGCCGTCCGTGTCGAGGGTGGTAGGCAGTCCCTCCAGCGCCGCCGGATCGGGCACGATCATCATGACGTGCGGCCCTTCGACCACCCAGTCGTTGTCGGCCGTGGGCGTTCCCGCCGCCGGGTCGATGTTGCTGGCGCCGCCGTCCGACGAGTCGCCGGCCATCATGTAGGAGATGCCGACCCGTGACGCGGTGAAGGGCTCGTGATGCATCCAGGCCTGCATCCAGCGTCGCCATTCGCCATCCATGCACATCGGCCCGGCGACCCCCTGCGGTGCCGGAAAGCAGGTGTAGTCGCCGGGCCCCGGACGAAGGATGTTGCCTTCGAGATCGGAGACAGTGGCCGTGTCTCGGATGTTGGGTGGTGCCGCCCTGAGCGCGTCGGCGATGAGTGCCGTCGCATCCTCGGCGCTGAACGCGGGCCCACCCATGACGATGGCAGCAAGACACGCGATCGCGCCGGCGTCGAGGGTCGTGCGTCTCGAGGTGGTCATCGTTCGGTCCTCCATTGGCGATGAGGATTCGACGTTCGCACACACCGATCAAGAACGGCATCGGTCAACTGGCGTAGGGGCAGCGCCACCGATGACGTAGCCCGGCGTGCGGGCTATCGAGGCCCCCCCTTTTTGACCTGCGCCGCACGCGCTCCGCGTTCAGCTCATCCGCCGCGTGCACGCGGGGCGAGGGTCACCTTCACCGCTGGAGGGGCTGGTCCGGCGGCGGCGGCATGGCGGCGATGCGGCGCGGCTCGCCGACGACCGGCTCGCCGTCGTCGCGGACAGGAGGCCGGGTTCGCTCGCAGATGCGGCGGGAACCAGCAGTCCAGCCGCCGCGTTTGTCGCTGCCGGGGAATGCTCGGCATGCAATTCGGGGTGGTGCATGAAATGGCCGACCTGGTAATCGAGGCGCCCCGGATTCGGGACGACGGTCTTCAACTGGAGGAAGACCGGGCCTTTCAGGAGCGGTTCTGGCGGGGCGAGCGCATTGCGCTCGGCGTCTTCGCCATCATCATCCTCCTGGCGCTCTTGGGCTTCGCCGGTTCCGGCGGGCTCCTGGGGTTGGGTGCCGTGGCGAGCAGCGCCGGCAGCGTCGAGCATGCGCGTGTCGTCCGCTGGCAGACTCCCGACCGATTGCGCGTCGTCCTGACTCTGGATCAGGCGGTGCACGAGGTGGTGCTGGCCGACCCGTTCTCCGCCTGGTTCGACATCGAAACCATCCAGCCCGAACCCGAGCGCAGCTTCATCGGTCCCCACGGGCTGGTGCTGCAGTTCAACACGGACGGGGTGCCGAGTTCAGCAGTCCTGCTGAGCGTGCGGCCGGATGCGCCGGGACTGGCGCGCTACCGCGTCGTGCTGGACGGAGCGGAGCCGATGACTGTGACTCAACTGGTCCTGCCCTGAGGTAGCCCAGATGGAAACGGTCTTGCGCGGCATCGCGATCTATCTGGCGCTGCTCGTGGTCATCCGCCTGTCGGGCCGTCGAACGATCGGCGAGATGGCAGCCTTCGACTTCGTGCTGCTGCTGATCGTGGCCGAGACGACGCAGCAGGCGCTGCTCGGCGACGACTTCTCGATAACCAATTCCCTGGTGCTCATCGTCACGCTCTTCTCAGCGGACGCGTTCTTCTCCTATGTGAAGCAGTGGTGGCCGCAGGCTGCCAAATGGATGGACGGACAGGCGACGGTCCTGATCAGCCTCGGCAATCCCGACAGGCGCGCCTTGTCGCGGGCGCGGGTGGATCTGGCCGACGTCTTGCTGGCCGCACGCGAGCAGCACGGGCTGGAGCGGCTGGATCAGATCAAGTTCGCCGTGCTGGAAGCCAGCGGCAGCATCAGCATCATCCCGAAACGCGACGAATGATCCGGCCTCGCACGGCGAGTCACCACGGCCGGCCAGTCAGCAGTGCCGCCGGCGCCCATCGCCGCCATCAAATCGTCCGTGAGCAGGGTTGGTGTGCCTTCCCCCGGAGCTTCACGCCCCCATCGTCAAGACCAGCGTGAGATAGGCCGCCATGGCCAAGGCCAGCGCCAGAAAGAAATTGCCGAGCCGGCGCATGGCGACGAAGCCGACGCCGGCCGAGACCCAGCCGGCCGGGCCGGCGGCGAGCACCATGGGGGCCACGAGGGCGGCGAAGATGGTGCCCGGCATGGCGGTCATGAAGGCCTCGACGAAGGGGCTCGGCTGGAGGCGCTGGGCGAGGCGGTAGCCGCCGATGCGGGTCGCGTAGGTGGCAACGGCCAGGAGCAGGATGACGGCGACCTCAAGCATGGATGCCTCGCTTCAGCAGGGCTGCCACGAGGCTGCCGGCCATGGCGCCGAGGACGATGTACCAGGTGCCGGGCAGGAGCGCCTTGGCGAGCACGGCGATGCCGGCCGAGACGCCCCAGGGCAGGAGGTCGGCGCGGCCGCGCCAGAAGCCGGCGAGCAGGACGACGAAGAAGGCGGTGGTGAGGAAGGCGAGGCCGAAGCGCTCGACCACCGCCCGGACGTCGCCCGCCATGGTGCCGGCGAGCGAGCTCGTCACCCAGAAGACCCAGAGTGTCACCCCGGCGCCGGCCATGAAGGCGGCGTCGCGCCCGCCCCGCTGCTGCTCGGCCATGGCCATGCCCCAGCTCTCGTCGGTCATGAAGTAGAGGCTGGCATGCGCCCGCCAGCCGCCGAGCGGCCGCAGCCACGGCATGATCGCCGCCCCCATCAGCACGTGGCGCAGGTTGAGGACGACGACGCCGACCAGGAGTGTGATCACCGGCAGGGGCTCCTGCCAGAGCTCGAGCGCCAGGAACTGCGAGGCGCCGGCGAAGACGAAGGCGGAGAAGAGGCCGACCTGGAGCACCGAGAGCCCCGCCTGGATCGCGAGAAAGCCGTAGAGCAAGCCGAAGGCGACGACCCCCGGCAGCAGCGGCAGCATCGCCACCGCCCCCCGCCGCGCCCCGTCCCGGGTGAAGACGATCGGTCCGTCACTCACAACCACGACACCCGGCCACGCGCAGAAAACCGAGGGGGCTGCGGGGGAAATCATTTCCCCCGGCCCTTCCGTCGCCTTCGCTCAACCCACGGTGACCAGCTCCGCGAGGAGCTCGATCGGGGCGATATCGGCCGGCAGCGGCGGCTGCTGCGCTGCCGTGAACTCGGCGATCGCCCGTTCGGTGCGCTGGCCCGGCAGGCCGTCGACCGGCCCCGGGTCGTAGCCGGCGCGGGCGAGCTCCTCCTGCACCGCCTGGACGACGGCGCGGGCCGGCAGATCGGCGAAGCGGGCCCGCGCCTCGGCACCGGCGCCGCCATAGTTCTGCTGCGCCGCGATCCGCCCCTGCACGGTGTCCAGGCGCGCCCCGCGTGCGAGGATCTTGGCCGCGAGCACCGGATCGGGGCCGTCGCCGAGGAGGCCGTCCCAATAGAGGGCCGCCAGGTGCACGGAGCCCCAGGCATTGCCGCCCTTGGCCGCCTCGGCGAACCAGAAGGCCGCACGTCGCGGATCGGGCTCGAGACCGGGGGCGCCGTTGCGGTAGAGGAAGCCCAGGTTGATCGGCGCGTTGGGCTGGCCGCCCTCGGCCGCCTTCTCGTACCAGCCGATCGCCGCGTCGATGTCGGTCTCGACGCCGAGGCCGTTCTGGTAGGCGTAGCCCATGTTGTTGTAGCCGTAGATGTCGCCGCTCGCGGCCGAGGCCTGGAAGAGCGGGAGGGCGCGCTCGGCCTCGCCGGCCTCGGCCAGCATGTAGCCGAGGTTGTTGTAGGCGAAGGTGTGGCCCTGCGCTGCGGCCTTGAGGAACCAGTCGATCGCCTGCTCGCGATCGGCCTCGACACCGGTGCCGTCGCGATAGGCGCGGCCGAGGCTGTTCATGGCATAGGGGTCGCCCTTGGCCGCCGCGTTCTCGAAGAGGGCCACGGCCTTTTCCGGATCCTCCGGCACGCCGAGGCCGATCAGGTGCAGATAGCCCAGTGCATAGATGGCGGTGTGGTGGCCATGGGCGCCGGCATACTCGTACTCCTCGGCCGCCTCGGCCCCGTTGCCCGCCGCCTCGAGGGCCCGGCCGAACTGGAAGCGGAAGCGCGGCACCTCGGGGAACCGCTCGACCGCCGCCCAGCAGGCCGGCACCGCCGCCGCCGGGTCGATCTCGTTCGGGAACCGGCCGAGCACCACGCCCTGGCGATCGAAGCGCGCACCGGCGAGCTCGTCGCAGGCATCCACCTTGATCTCGAACTGCACCGTCCAGGGCTCGCCGGCGATATCTTCCGCCGTCACCGGCCCGTTGGCGGCGTCGCCCGCTGCACGCACCACGGTGTCGCCCTCGGCCGGGGGGGCCGCCAGCTGGGCGACCAGCGCCTCCGCGGCAGGTTCCGGCATCCCCACGAGCGCGAGGTTGGCCTCGTCGATCCCCTGGCGCAGCACCAGGGGCGGCATGTAGAGCAGCTCTGCCGGTCGCACCGGCGTGTCGCCCAGCGGCAGCTCCATGCCGTTCGCGTCGCGCGCCACGAGCCGGCCGTGGCGCAGGGGCTCGCGCAGGACGATGCCGGCGTCGCCCTGGGGCAGCGGCACCTCGACCGGGCCCGTGCCGACCACGACCGGCAGCAGCAGGGGCTCGCTCGACCGTGTCGTCGGGTCGTCGGCCGCAGCGGCGACCGAGGGCGGCTCGAAGCTGGCGAGCTCCGCACCGGCCTCGGCCGAAGCCCTGAGCGGATCGTTCGGGAAGAGGGCCGCGAACCGGTCATAGTAGTCCGCCCGGTCGGCGGCCACGACCAGGGGCCAGAGCAGCGTTGCCGCGTCATCCGGCATGTCTGCGCCACCACCGTCCGCCGCCGGCGGGACGACGTCCTCGGGGGCCGGCGCCTGCGGCAGCCCGGCCAGAACCGGAGCCGCGGCAGGCGCCTTGGGCAGATGCACCTCGGCGAAGCTGTCGGCGGCGAGCGTCGCCGCCGGGCTGCCGGCCAGGAGATCGACCCGCTGGCGGTCGACCAGCGTGCCCTCGAGGCTGGCGAGCTGCACGCCCGGCCGGGTCGGGGCGCGCTCCAGCCGGTCGACATAGGCGAGCGCCAGCCGCGCCAGGGGCGACTCTTCGTGGTCGCGGCTGAAGCGCACGAGCGCCCAGCGCTGCTGCAGCGGATCCTCGAGCTCGAGCGCCTGGTTGAAGGCGGTGATCGCATCCTCCGGCATCGCCTCCTCGGGCGCCGGGTTGAGGACCAACGGGTCGCCGGTGAGCGAGGCCTCGGTCCAGGGCACCTGGGCACCTGCCGTGGCCTGCCGCACGCGGGCGCTCACCTTGCGGAAGAGCAGCCCGACCTCGAGCCCCGGCTCGCGCAGGAAATGGGAGAGCGCCTCGGCATAGGGGCTGTTGCCGCCGGCGGGACCGTCGAGCGCCACCTGGCCCGGGGCCGTCGCATAGGCGACGAGCAGGCCGGTGGTCGAGATGGTCGGGGCCAGGCCCTCGCGCGGGGCGAGCGAGCGGCCCTTCTGCTGGGCCAGCTCCGCCTCGAGCTCGGCCACCGGGTTGTTGCGGCAGGCATCGAGGACGAGGATGCCGAATTCCGGGGCGAGCGCCTCGATCTCGTGCAGAAGCAGGGCCAGGACCAGCCCCTGCCGGCGCAGGTCGTCCCGCCCCTGCACCACGGCGTCGACCGGCAGGAGATAGTTCACCCCGTCGACCTGCACGCCGTGCCCGGCATAATAGACCAGCGCCACCTCGGCATCGCGCGCCTCGCGCCGGAAGGCGTCGATGGCCGCACGCATGCCGTCATAGTCGGCGTCGGTCACGGCGCTGACAGCGAAGCCGAGCTCGCCCAGCGTCTTCGCCAGAAGCCTGGCATCGAGCGACGGGTTGTCGAGCGGCGGCAGGGCCGAGTAGGCCGAGTTGCCGATCAGGAGGGCGTGCCTGCCGGCGGCGAGTGCGGTCGGCGAGACGCTGCCGAGCAGGGCCGTGGCGAGAACCAGGCAGCCGGCCAGGCGGCTACCCCGTCGCGCCAACGCGCTGCATGGCGGCAACATCGGCAAGGGCCGGCGAACCCGGATCGACGAGCTGCGGCGGCGCATCAGTTCCAGCCTCCTCCGCCACCGCCACCGCCGCCGCTGTTGCTGCCGCCCTGGTCGGTGGTCGCCGTGGGGCCGACGCCCCAGTTGCGCCCCTGCGACCGCTGCCGCTCTTCGACCACCGGCACCACGGCCGTCGCGGCCGGCGGCGGGGTGGGTGCCACGGCTGGCGCGGGAGCAGGCGCCGGGGCTGGTGCGGGAGTCGCCACGGGAGCCGGGGCGGGAGCGGGAGCCGGCCGGGACGTGCGGATCGGTGCCACGCTCGGCGCGGCCGCCACCGGCTGGACGGCCGGCAGTTGGTCGATGAAGCGATAGGCGCCGATATCCGCGAGCAGCTCGTCCGGGCCGACGCTGAAGGCGCCAGTCGGCCGCAGGGCCTGCGCCCGCTCGCGCACCGCCTGGGACTGGCTGCGCTCGGCGATCATGTCCGCGATCACCCTGGCCGCCTCGGTGCTGCCGCTGCTGTTGCTGCTGCGGTAGGCCACCAGCCCGCTCACATCCTGGGCCATGGCCGGCTCGCCCAGGGCCAGGATGGCCAGGGCAAGTCCCGCTGCTCGCTCGATTTTCATGACATGAAGCCTTTCCTTCATGGCGCGGCACACGTGCCGAGCACATCGCGCAGGCCACTCTCGACCACGGCCACCTGCGATGGTGCGATCGAGCACTGACCGATGGTCGACATCCGGTCGAGCACCGCCAGATCCACGGCCTCCGTCAGTCGCGGGCCGTCGATCACGGCGCCATAGCGCTGGTCCAGGCCCTGCAGCACGGTGAAGCGCAGGGCCGCGAAATCACGGTCGTCGCGCACATAGTTGCAGCGCGCGGCCACCGCCAGCGCCCGTCCGCAACGACGTGCCTCGACCAGGGCGCTGCCCGGATCGACGGCGGTCGTCTGGCTCGCCCCGGACGAATTGAAGAGGTTCGCCGGATCCAGGGAGGAGATGGAGCCGTCGCTGCAGGCGGACAGAAGAAGGACCGCGACAAGGGCGGCCCGACGGGGTCGGTCGAGCATTCCATTTACTCCACGGCCAAAGCCGAGCCTCGGGTCTTCTCGCCTCGACTTGCGCTTCATCATAGCTGATCTCATGGCATTCGCCCATTGTCGCTGGGTGATCACCGCGGCCGTCGCAAGGCGTCAGCGGCAGACGGGGCCGCCACCCAGGGTCCCAAGCTCGACGCAGGCCCAGGCGCCGTCGCCGATCGCCACGTTGAGACTGGTGCCCAGGGCCACGATGCTGGTCAGGTCGCCGCCGGTGCTGACGTCCTCGATGGTGCCGATGACGGTGATGGCCGTGGCATCGCGGCCCTCGGCGCGCTGCGTCAACTGGCCGACCTCCGTCGTCGCCGTGAGATCGCCACCCACCGTGGTGTTGGTGATCCGGTTGGTCTCGACGACCGTTCGGGCATTCCTGCCGCTGGCGGAGCTCTCGAGCTGGTCGATGGCGACGGTGTTGGTGAGCCTGCCGCCGACCTTGACGCCGGGGCAAGTGGAGGACCCGGAGCCCGACGCGGCACCGGATGAGGACGCCGCCTGGCCCGGCGCGAGCACCACCTCGGCCCGGGCCGGCATGGCAAGCAAGAGGGCCGCAAAGCCGGCGAGCAGCGCCGGGCGCAGGGCGGAGGTGCGGCGGTCGGGCTGGAGGCGGCGCATCCTGGGTCTCCTCGAAGGGCGCCAAGGACCGTTCCTTGCCGCCGAACCGAGACTGCCCGGCCGACGGCACCGCGCCGAGGGTGGAAAAAACCTACCCTTCCGGCTACCCGAGCACCGCACCGCCGAACCGGCGCCTAACGCGAGATGCTTTCACATTGTCGTGATCGATCGCGGCCGCAGCCTGGCTACGGTCGGAACCGGCCCGCTCCTTGTCCTGCCGGCGGGGGCGATCGGCGACCCTTGGAAAAACCCTGCCTTACGGTGATGGGGATCGCTGACAGTTTCGGGGTCACCGAACGGCAAGACCCGACAAAATGTGAGTTCTGCCACCGACGAGGGTCTGACCGGGCGGCACGATCGACCCCGGCAGGAATGCGGCCAATGCATTGGTCACCTCGTCGGGCAAGTGATAAAACCCGGTGAGGCCTGCGACAGACTAACGCGGTTTCACCCTTACCCACAGGAGACCGACGATGAAGACCTCGAAGCTCACCGCAGTGGCCCTCGGCATCTCGCTCCTTACCGCCACCGCCCTCTCGACGGGTGCGCTCGCCCAGCAGGGCGGCGTGCAGATCGGCGGCAACGCCAACAACACGACCCTGCTCAACCAGAACACCAACGCCGCGATCGGCCTCGGTGCGAAAGCCAATACCCGGGTCGGCAGCATCCAGGACACGAGCGTCGGCGGCAATCTGAACAACACCACGCTCGTCAACCAGAACACCAACGCCGCCATTGGCCTCGGCTCGAAAGCCAACACGCAGATCGGTGCGGTCACCGGCTCCGACGTCGGCGGCAACCTGAACAACACCACGCTGGTGAACCAGAACACCAACGCCGCCATCGGCCTCGGCGCGAAGGCCGGCTCGGCCATCGGCACCGTCAACAACGCGACGGTCGGCGGCAACGTCAACAACACGACGCTGGTCAACCAGAACACCAATGCAGCCATCGGCCTCGGCACCAAGGCCTGCT
>Ga0116151_10004350_pt1 | contig 12429 bp, 13 predicted proteins | sample AD_UKC117_MetaG_FD_89893 | JGI IMG/M metagenome (GOLD analysis project Ga0116151, IMG submission 89893) | Active sludge microbial communities of municipal wastewater-treating anaerobic digesters from Hong Kong - AD_UKC117_MetaG | ecosystem: Engineered > Bioreactor > Anaerobic > Digestate... | reverse complement strand
GACCCGTTCGCCGGCCGGGGTGAAGCTGTTGGTCTCGGCCATGGACGACAAGCTGGCCGCGATGCAACGCCAACTCACCACCACCCAGGAACAGAACCGGCTCCTGGCCCTGCGCATGCGGCAACTTCTCGGCGCATACAGCGGGATGGGCGGCGGCACCGGGTCAGTAATTGGGGCTGGAGGAATGAGCGCCCTCGGCGGGGGAGGGTCGATGGCAAGTCCAGCAGCGGGGATGGGCATAAGTGGACTCGGCGCAGGTCCGTTCGCGGGACTCTCATCGGCAATGAGTAGTTTCCTGCCCCAATCGCTTTCCCAAACAGCGGATGCAATCAGCGGCACGAATGACAATGTGTCGGCGGGGCCGGGGACCGGAACGCCCTGGGGCCGACTGACAGCGAGTTCAGGGCCGCGGGAAGTCGCTGCCGCGATCATTAATGAGGCGCATCGCCGCGGCTACTCGCCGCAGCAGACAGTCGCTATCTTGTCGACTGCCATGCAGGAATCGGGACTCAGGCCACACGCGGTATCCCCAAACCGAGCCTGGGTAGGGGTCTTCCAGCAAGACGCCTCCTATCCTGGCCGCGGGAACCCCAACTCCTCCATCGCGGAGTTCTTTAATCGCCTCGACCTGAAAGGCGGCCGGCACGCCGGCGACATCTGGAAGACGATTTTTTGGCTGCAGCAGGCACCCGGCCATCCATCAGCGGGTTATGCGTATACCCATGGGCGCCAACACTATTTGGCTGAGATTCAAAGCCAACGAGGCCGGGCAGCTGAGTTGTACCGATCCATAACTGCTGCTGCCGCAGATGTAGGTTCCGCTTTTCGGTGGCAAAATTCCGCTTTCGTTGGCAAAGCGATGGCAATTTTGCCGGAAAGTTGTTAGGTCGGCCAGTCAACTGTTAACGGTGGAGCGGTCCGAGTGCGACGCTGACGATGCGGTGGTTGCTTCACCGCGCGGAGCAAGCGATGTCGGTTCCTATCCGCGTGGACTTGAATTCCGCGGTCGTCACCTACCGACCAGCGGCGGGTGAAGAGCGGTCGGTAACCGCCCACGAGGCGACCCCAAAGGGTTTGTTCGAGGGCCACCCATGGCGCACTTTCCGAAGCTACAACGGCCAGAGGCACTACTCGAGAACGAAGTCGGCGGCGGTGGTTTCGCCGTGCGGAGCAAGCGATGAAGAGTCCCGTGAAGGTGGACTTGAGTTCCGCGGTCGTGGCCTGCCGACCAGCGGCGGGTGAAGAGCGGTCTGTTCTCGCGCATGAAGTGAAACCTAGCGCGCTGTTCGACAGCTACCCGTGGGGCACGTTTCGGAGCTACGACAAGCAGAGGCACTATTCGGGGACCTATTGGTCTTCCACGCTTGGCGACCATGTCATTTACGAGTCGGGCGGTCCTAGCACCGATTCAAATCGCGGCGTGAGGCCCAGCCGCCCAGGTTTATATAGTATGTGTTGTGTAAACTATGACGGATGGCCTACGTGATCGGCAAACCGTGTGTCGATGTGATGGATCGGGCGTGTGTCGAGGAATGCCCGGTGGATTGCATCTATGAGGGTGCCCGGGCGCTTTACATCCATCCCGACGAATGCGTGGATTGTGGCGCGTGCGAGCCGGTGTGTCCTGTGGAGGCGATTTACTACGAGGACGACTTGCCCGAGGACTTAACTCCTTATCTTGCCGATAATGCCGCGTTCTTCTTTGAAGCTCTGCCAGGTCGTGAGGGCCCGTTGGGATCCCCGGGCGGGGCGGCCAAGGTGGGGGCGCTCGGTGTGGATACACCGCTGGTGGCTGTACAACCGAGACATGGCCATGCCGATGGAAAATGAGGGAAGACCTGTGAAGTCGGCGGAGGTCAATCGTCGTCGGGAGGTTCTGCGGGCCTTGCGCGCTGCGCCTAATCCCCTGAGTATCGTCGCGATCGCCGACTCCTTGGATGTTCACCCAAATACCGTCCGTTTCCATCTCGAGCACCTGGTCCGCGACGGCCAGGCGGAGCAAGTACAACCTGACTACAGAGGACCCGGCCGGCCCCCGCTGATGTTCCGGGCGACCTCTCGGATGGACCGTGGCGGAATCCGGCAATACCGGCTGCTCGCCGAGATTCTGACTACGGCGTTGGCCACTGAACGCAACCCCCGCGCTAAAGCCGTTGCGGCGGGCCAGGCATGCGGCCGGCAGTTGGAGGCAGTGCCGTCGACGCGGCCGGGAGCGCGCGCTCGCGGCGGAAGATCAATCGAGCGCTTGGTCGATGTTCTCGATGAACTCGGCTTTGAGCCTGATCGCAGAAAATGCAAGGGGCAGGAACTGATCGGGCTGCGGCACTGCCCTTTTCTTGAGCTCGCCGAGAAACACGCCGACGTGGTGTGCGCGGCTCATCTAGGGCTCATGCAAGGGGCGATGCAAGCCTGGGGCGCGCCGGTCTCGGTCGACCGGCTGGATCCCTTGGTCGAGCCCGATTTGTGCCTTGCTCACTTGAGCTTGAAGGAAGTCACTCAATGAACATCGGAACCGCGGTAGCCATCGGTATCACGTTCGTCTGGATCGGCATGGTGTTGGCCATCTCGTTCCTGGAAGCTCCGCTGAAGTTCCGTGCGCCCAATGTGACTTTGCAAATCGGTCTCGGCATCGGGCGCTTGGTATTTCAGGCGCTCAACACCATCGAGGTCGGCTTGAGCCTGGTTCTCGCGGCGATCGTGGCGACTGGTTTACTGCCGATGCGGGCGGCCGTGGCGCTTGCCGTCCCGGCCGCTGCCTTGGCCGTCCAATTGATCGCGGTACGCCCCCGCCTGACCCGGCGGTCCAACACGGTGCTCGCCGGACTCACGGCGCCGCGTTCGCAAACCCATTACGTGTACGTCGGCCTGGAAACGGTCAAAACGGTGGGGCTGTTCGTAGCCGGAATACTGCTGCTCACCTGATGTTGGACACGCCGTGGTCGCGACGTTTGGGTCTGCGGGTGCCGATCGTCAACGCTCCGATGGGCGGTGTGGCGGGTGGCCGCCTGGCCGCTGCGGTCACCGCGGCCGGTGGTCTGGGCATGGTCGGCATGGGCAGTACGGCGACCCGCCAACAGCTGCGTAGCGAGTTGCACCTCGTTCGGGGAACCTTCGGAATCGGCCTGGTCGACTGGGTGCTGCGCGCGGATCCGGGACTGCTCGACGATGCTCTGCGCGCCCGGCCCACCTTATTGTCGGTCAGCTTCGGCAGCGACTGGTCATGGGTCGACAGAGCCCGAAACGCCGGAACCCTGACGGCCACACAGGTTTACGACAGCATCGAGGCCCGTCGGGCGGTCGACGCCGGAATCGACATCGTGGTCGCGCGGGGTTGCGAGGGCGGCGGCCACGGCGCATCGAACCTCGCCACCCTGCCTCTGCTCGACACGGTGCTGGCCGCCGTCACCGTACCCGTCCTCGCCGGAGGCGGGATCGGTTCGGCTCGAAGCCTGGCCGCAGTCCTGGCCGCCGGAGCCAGCGGAGCCTGGGTGGGTACCCGCCTGGCCGCCTGCACCGAGGCGCTCACCAGCGACGGCAGCCGACAGGCGCTGATCCAGGCCCGGGCGACCGACACCGCGATTACCCGGGTGTTCGACGTCGCCCAGGATCTGGCCTGGCCGGCCCGGTTCCCGTCTCGGGTGCTAACCAATGATTTCGTATCCCGGTGGTCGGGCCAGGAAGAGGGTATTGACGCATCGGCCCGCGCCGAACTGGCCTCAGCCGTGGCCGGAGACGATCCGCGGATCGCACCCGTGGACGCCGGCCAAGCAGTCGAGATGATCACCAGCGAGTCGTCGGTGGCCGAGGTGATCGACGAGATGTGCTCGGGCGCGGAACAACTGCTGACACCCTGGGGCGCACAGGGCATTACCGCCCGAGCACCTCGATAACGCCATGAGCGCCGCGCTCGGCGTCGACCATCGCGTGTGACACGAAGGGGTACCGGCCGGGCTCGGGGAAGGTCAATTCGACGAAGCCGCCCTGGGCCGGCAGCAGACCGAGTGCCTGGGCGCCGCCCGCGCCGGGACGCAGTCGGTAGTCGCCCTCGGACCACAACGTGTCGAACTGCCCTCCGACGACGTGGAAGGAGGTGGCCCGATTGGGTCCGGCGTCGAGCACCCAGATGCGGACACGTTCGCCCGCCCGGGCGGTCAGCGGGGCGTGGTCGTACTGCCGGGCGTAGCCGTTGAACACCACCAAGTCGGGCTTCTCCGCTGCGACCTTGTCCGCGTCCGCCTCGCCTCCGGGGCCGCCGAGGTACATCTCCGACTGGACGATCAGGTATTCGCGGTCGACGCGGGGCAGGCCGGGCGGGTCGATGATCACCGCCCCGAACATGCCGTTGGCGATGTGCAGTGACATCGGCATCGTCGCGCAGTGGTACAGCCAGATACCGGCTCGCGTCGCGGTGAATCGGTACACCAGACGCTCGCCGGGCTGGATGGTCCGCATCGGCCGGTCCGGGGCCAGGGCCCCGGCGTGGAAGTCGATCGAATGCCCGGTGGTGCCGTCGTTGACCAGGGTGATCTCGAAGACGTCGCCGACCCTGCCCCGCAGCGTGGGCCCCGGCGCAGTGCCGCCAAAGGTCCACAGCCGTTGGGTGATTGCGGGAGAGACTTGCCGTTCGATTTCAGTCACCGGCAGAGTGAGGCGGTGATCCGCCGTTGCCGGTGCAAGCGTGGCGTCGCGGGGGCGAAAACCCGGTCCCGGGTCTGCGCTGAGGCTGCGGGCGATGTCGAGGCTGGGGATCGGCGCGCCGGCTGCCGGGTGCTCGTGACCGGGCGGGCCGGGGTTGGGCGTGCCGGTGACCCGGACTGAGAACGTCATGCCCATCTGCCGGTGGCCGGCCACCGCGCACCAGCCGTCGAGGTTGGCACCGATCACCCCGGCGTCGAGGACTGCCGTCTCACCCGGCGCTACACGTCCGGTCCGGGCGCCGTTGGACAGCACCAGGTCGTGGTGATCGGTGCCGCCGTTGGTCAGCGTGATCAGCAGCCGGTCCCCGGCCGGGACCTCGACCGTGTCGGGCACGAACCGCATGCCCTCGATTCGCACCGACGCGGCCGTGGTGTGCCCGCTGGCAGCCACGGTGACTCTCGGGGATGTGGCGATGCCCAGCGCCGCCGGATCGGCGGCCACCCCGCCCGCGGCTGCCAGCACGACGACCCCGAGTCCCGCGGCCGCCGCGCCGAGCCACCGCCGTGGTGCGAGCGGCTCCGGCCGGCTGGGAGTGGGGGACATGCCTCGAGCCCGATGTGCCCGCCACACCGTCCGGACCAGCAGCGGCAGGAAGGCCGCGTAGGACGCCAACACCAGCACTGACGCCGCCACCCGCACCAGGCTCGGCGAGGGCAGCACACAGAGCAACAGCCCGCTGTTGGCGACCGTAAGCCGCCACGGCGCGCCGCGCTCGAGCTCCGCGCGCGCAGCCAGCGCGGCGCCACGCCCGCCGATCACGACCGGGGTCAGGTAGGTCATCGAGCCGAGCAGCACCTGGACCAGGAAGCCCGCGAGCACCGCCGCGGTGAGGCGGCTTGCCGCGGCCACGGCCGCCGGCCATGTCGGCGAGATTGCCACCGCGACGGTCGCGAAGGCCAGCGATCCGAGCAGCCAGGCCAGGCCGGCCAGAACCGACAGCGTCGCGAAGTCTCCGGGTCGCTTGCGCCGGACTTCGTCGAGGTGTGGCCACAGGATGAACCCGACGACACCGAGGTAGCCGAAGGCGCCCGCCCCGGTAATCAGAGGCGAGCCCGCCACCGCGCCGCCGGCCGCGACGGCCAGGGCGGCCACCAGCGGGGGGAGACCGTGGCGGGCGGCCGCCTCGACTCCGGCCGCCATCCGGGTGCGCAACATCGTCGGCCACAGCGTCACGAGGGTGCCCAGCACGGTGAATCCCACCCAGCCGAAGAGGTTCACCGCCGCGTGCGCGATGACGAACCGCTCGTGGATGTCGCCCGACAAAGTCGGAACCGCCATCGCCACACCGAGGCCCGCCCCGACCGCCAGGCACTCGGCCGCGGCGATGTAGTAGCCGATGGTGACCCCGAAGCGGGCCGGCAACGCGGTACGCAACTGCCGCACCAGCACCGCCGCATGGATCAGCGCGACGGCACCGACCAGCACGCCGCCGGCCAGCGTGACGGGCCACCACCGGCCGAGCATGCCGGCGACCACGACGACGGCGCCGGCGTTGAACGCCGCGATGGTCCACGCTTGTGCGGTCCGTGTCGGCTCCGACGGGCGGCGCAGCAGCGCGTCGGTGAAGTGCCGGCTCCAGATCAGGATCGCGTTGCCGGCCGCCCCCAGCCCGAGCAGATGGATCAGCAGCCAGCCGGACAGCGGGACGAACCGGTGGGTGGCCGTCACGACGAGAAGCGCGGCGAGCCAGGCGAACACGACCGACCCGGCGCGCAGGTGCCATCCGGAGCGGTTCACGCCGACACCGCATCGACGGCTCTGGTCGCCGAGTAGACCGCGACGGCGACGAACCCGAGCACCGCCGCGATGTTCAGCAGGCCTCCCGTCTGCACGGCCCATGTGAGGCCACGGGCGTCCCCGACCGCAAGCCGCAGCGCCAGCGACAGATGAAGAAGTATCACGGGGCAATACAGCGCCGGGATGTAGGGCAGGGGGCGACGCACCACCGCAGGCATGATGACCGGTGCGTGCCCCATGATCATCGACAGCACAAAGCCGAGCATCACCGCGTGCACCACGGCGTCATAACCGCGGCCCGCGTCCCCGGGCCCGACCCGGCCGAGCAGCAGCCAGACCAATGCCGGCACCAGCAACCACCCGTATCCGGCGAGCAGGCACACCGCGATGTATCGGGTCAGGCCCGTTGCGCGCACGGTGTGGCGAGCGATGTCGAAGCGCCCCAACCACCCCACCGCCGCCAGCAGTGCCACGCCCAGCAGCGGGTACCCGACCGGCGGCCACAGCAGTGCGGCGACGGTGCCGGCGACCGCCGTCGTCGTGATCGCGACCAGCAATGGCTCAGCGCGGGTGCCGAACATCGTCACGCGGGCCAACTCGAGGCGCTCGCCGACGATCGTGAGGATCAGGAAGCCGGACAGCCAGGGCAACAGATCCGGAACCGGTATGCCGCCCAACCACAACAGCGCGGCGCCCGCCGCCAGCACCGCTCCCACGGTCTGGATCACAACCGCGACGTCTGCGGTTCTGCGCCACATCGCGACATAGGCCGCGATCAGCACCGCGGAGCCGGTGAACAGCATCGTGCCGCCAAAGTGGCGGGGTGCCGGGGTCGCCACCAGTACGGCGCCGGCACTCAGCGACACCGGGCCGAGGTAGGCCCACCACCGATGCGCGGCCACGGCCCGCTCCAGGGCGACCATGGTGCCGACGAAGCCGAACACCAGCAGGAGGCCGTGCACGGCGGTGAGCCGGGCCGTGTCGATCGGCGCGGGCAGGCCGACCAGCACCAGCGCCGCGTCCAATCCGGCCAGAAGCGCGAAACCAGCGGGTACCAGCAGCAGTACCCGCGCTGGGATGCGGCGGTCAGTCATCATGTCGCACAACCGGATCGGGCAGGAACAGTCGGCAGGCGCCAGGTTCGGCGAAGGCCACCAGATCAAGTCCCCGCCCCCCACGAGCGCCGAGCCTCTTCAGGATTCCCTCGACGATGCCCAGATGGACCTGACAGACGATGGCCGGATGCCGGCGGGCCGCTTCGAGCAATGGACAGCGTCGCAGTGCGATGCCGCCGCCGCAACCCGGTGTCTCGACGTCGTCCGGAGCGAAGCCGAGCCGGGTCAATACATTCAGGACGTATCGCCGCGGATCGGTGTCGTCCGGCGCGTACTCGTCGACCAGCCCACGTCCCCATTCGATGCCGGCGCTGCGCGCGTCACGCTCCGGGCGGCTGCTGGTTCGGGCGAGGTGACCGGCCAACGCGATCGCCAAACCTGCGTAGTCGCGGGCGGACACGCCCGGATCGGCGGCAGAAGCCCGATACGACGTCGCCGGACGTCCGCGTCCGAGTGCCGCCCCGGAGCAACGTTCGACGAGGCCCAGCGCCGCCACCGCGTCGAGGTGTTCGCGGACCGTGTTGGGATGCAGATCGAGACCGGCCGCCGCTTCGGCGACCCGGACCGGAGAGTGGGCGCGCACATACTCCAGCACCCGCAGCCGCTGAGCGGACAGCGCCACCGGGACCCCGAGGGCCGGCGACGGTTCGGGACCCAGGACCGATGGGGCTTTTTTCACGGAAATAACTGTAGTAAATTGGACCCTGCTGCGCCAAGGGCACTCAGGCACATCTCGAGCAGTGAGGTTTCAACGGAAAGGAAACCCGACCATGTCATCCAACGACGTCTTCGTCGCGTCCACAGCTGCCGATGCCGGGGCGGTCGAGACCATCGTGAATCATCATGCGCACCTTGCCGGGCGGCTTGTCGTGCTCACCGACGCGATGCTGTCGGCGGTCGAGAGCGGCGCGGACTTCGAGCCGGCCCGGCTGGCGGCCCTGGGTTTCCTGACCGGCGAACTGCTGCCACACGCCGCCGCCGAGGAAAAGAGCCTGTACCCCGCAGCCATCCGCACCGAGTACGCCCGACCCCTGGTCGAGTCGATGATCGCGGCACACCGCATCATCGGCTCACTCGCCGAGCGCACCCGCACCGAACCACCTGTGCGCGCGGCTGCGAGCGGTCACGCTCTGCGGGTGTTGTTCGACGCGCATCTGACCGATGAGAACGAGCGGATCCTGCCGATCGTGGCCGCTGATCCCGACGTCTCCCTGGTCGAGGTGACCCACGGTATGCACGAACTTATCGGCCACCACCCCGAAATTCAGCCGGAGCCGACAGGTTCATGCGGCTGCGCGGAATCCGATACCGAGGATCCGGTGCTCGACGTTCGCGAGGTGCCGCATTCGATTCGGCACGCCACGGTGTTCGGTGCGTTCAATGCCATTCCGGTCGGCGGCACGCTGGTGCTGGTGGCTCACCATGACCCGATTCCCCTGCTGCGCCAGCTCGCCGACCGGGCCTCGGGCCGGATTGACGTGGGCTATGAACAGCGCGGACCAGAGGCGTGGCGGATCCGGCTGACCAAGCGGTGACGGAAGGGTGGCGAAGGGACCGCCTCACACCCGCGCAAGCCGACACACCCATCCATCGGGAGTGTGGCCGCTCTCGATAAACCGGGCCAGTTCCGTACTCTTCTGCGGTGCAAGACTGTGGTCGGCCTGCGGATAGATGACCGGCTCCTCCTTGGAGTTGTGCTGGTCGAGTTGATCCAGTAGCTCTCCGCACGTATCTGCCAGCCGCCGAACGTCTTTCGCGTCAGTGAGCAGACCGCGCAGCGTGTCCATGGTGCGCCACAGCCGGCCGTGCTCGCGCAGCATCACGCCGATCGCCATAACCATCCGGTCGTCAGGGATGGCCGGGAATAGGAAGACCTCCTCAATGTAGATGTGCCGGCGCAGCGCCTCCAGCGCAGTGGTCAGCAGTTCGGGCTGCACCCGGCCACCGATGAGTTTGTCCATGAATATCGCTAACGCAGTGTCGATTTTGCGATGCTCGCTCTCCAGAACGGCAGAGACCGTCAAGCCGGACATTCGATGCTCCTCCATGTCACTCGGCTAGTTGGGCGGATTGCGCAAGCTCGGCATCGACACTGATCTGGGCGCCGGCGAACAGCCGGGATACCGGACACAGTGCGGCAGCCTCGTCGACCACCCTCGCGAAGGCTCCGGCGTCCAGGCCGGCCACTCGCGCCGTGACGTGCAGACTCGAGGTGGTGATCGTCGGGACGCCGTCGACGGCGTCAAGAGTCACGGTTGCTGTGACATCAAGCCGTTGCGGAGGTGTGTGGTTATCGCCCAGGCTCAGCGCCAGCGCCATGGCGAAACAGGATGAGTGCGCTGCTGCCAGCAACTCTTCTGGACTTGTCTTTCCGGCCGGTCGCTCAGTCCGGGAGGCCCAGGTGATCTGCTGGCCTTCTAGCGCTGCGCTGCTTCCCTGCGACAGCGTGCCCTCCCCTGAGGGCAGCGGACCCTCCCATCTGGTGCGCGCAGTCCGTTCGGCAATACTCATAGTCCTCGTCCCCTTTCCGGTGGGCTTATTCAGTTGTTTCCTAAGTCTTTTGGCCTCGACACCCTTGACCCGGTGTGTAGCTCCCTGCGCATCCTGTCGACCATGTGCGGATAGTGCAGCTCGAAAGCGGGCCGCTCGGAGCGGATGGGTGGCAACTCAACGAAGTTGTGCCGCGGCGGCGGGCAGCTGGTGGCCCACTCCAGCGAGTTGCCGTGCCCCCACGGGTCATCGACGGTGACCACTTCGCCGAATCGCCAACTCTTGAACACGTTCCACACGAAGGGCAGCATTGAGGCGCCCAGAACGAGTGAGCCGGCGGTGGAGACAACGTTCAGCGTCGTGAAGCCGTCGGTGGGCAGATAGTCGGCGTAGCGGCGGGGCATACCCATGTCGCCCAGCCAGTGCTGGGCCAGGAAAGTGGCGTGGAAGCCGATGAGGGTCAGCCAAAAATGCAGCCTGCCCAACTTCTCGTCGAGCAGGCGCCCGGTCATCTTCGGGAACCAGAAGTAGATACCGGCGAAAGTGGAGAACACGATCGTGCCGAAGAGCACGTAGTGGAAGTGCGCGACGACGAAATAGCTGTCTGTGACATGGAAGTCGAGCGGTGGGCTGGCGAGCATCACTCCCGACAGCCCGCCGGCGAGAAACGTCACGAGGAACCCGAACGCGAACAACATCGGCGTTTCAAATGTCAGCTGCCCTTTCCACATGGTGCCGATCCAATTGACGAACTTGATCCCGGTCGGCACCGCGATAAGGAAGCTCAGAAGAGAGAAGAAAGGGAGCAGCACCGCCCCGGTGGCGAACATATGGTGTGCCCATACCGCGGTCGATAGGGCAGCGATGCTGATCGTCGCGTAAACCAGAGTGATGTAGCCGAACATCGGTTTGCGGGCGAAGACGGGAATGACCTCGCTGATAATGCCGATGAACGGCAACGCGATGACGTAGACCTCAGGGTGTCCGAAAAACCAGAACAGATGCTGCCACAGCATCGCCCCACCATTTGCCGCGTCGTAGATGTGGGCGCCCAGGTGGCGATCAGCCGCCAAGCCGAACAGCGCCGCGGTCAGCAGAGGAAAGATATCGAGAACCATGATCGACGTGACCAGGATGTTCCAGGTGAAAATCGGCATCCGGAACATCGTCATACCCGGTGCGCGTAGACACACCACGGTAGTGATCATGTTGACCGCGCCCAGGATGGTGCCCAAACCACCGACAGCCAGTCCAAGAATCCACAGATCGGCCCCGGCACCGGGACTGTGACCGACGGTGGATAATGGCGCATAAGCAGTCCAGCCGAAGTCGGCGGCACCACCCGGGGTGAGGAATCCCCCGATCGCGATCAACGCGCCGAAGACAAACAACCAGAACGACAAACTGTTCAGCCGCGGGAACGCAACATCGGGTGCGCCGATCTGCAGTGGCAGAACCAGATTGGCGAAACCGAACACGATCGGAGTGGCGTAGAACAGCAGCATGATCGTGCCGTGCATGGTGAACAACTGGTTGTACTGCTCGTTCGAGAAAAACTGCAGACCCGGCGCGGCCAGTTCAGCGCGCATCAGCAGCGCCAGCAAGCCGCCAATGAAAAAGAACACGAAGCAGGCGACGCAATACATCATGCCGATCGTTTTGTGATCGGTAGTAGTGATCAACCGGTAAATCCTGGTGCCCCTCGGCCCCAGCCGGGCCGTAAAAGCCTGGTGCAGATCCGATTCCCGCTCTACGACTTTCGTCGCCATCGCCCCTCCCACTGTCTGTGTGGGCTTGCACTCGGCCCCGCATGGAGTCTGTCCACAGTTCGATCAAGGACCGCAACACAGCGCACTCTTCAGCCATTTGAGCCGCCCTCCATAGTTTATACAACTAGCCCTGTAAAAACCAGGACATCGGTAGCCTGGGCCGCCCGTGGCGGCGCTCGGGCGTCGGGGAGGCCCATCCGGCCCTGGTCGAGTTGATGTTCCAGCCCGCGCACGACAACGCCCTGCGGTTCGCGGCCGGAACTGATGCCGAGGCCGGTGTCGATCTGGCAGCCACCTGACAGACCGGTTCGCGGGCTACGTCGCAGAAGATCTGCGCGGCGGGTAGCGCAACCCCGGGAATGCTAAAAACGAAACAACCGTACGGTTCTAGGATTCGCCACGAATTCCGGAAAATGCCCTTTGCCATTGCGAGCGGAATTCCACTAACGGCGCACGTCAGCGACCTAGACGTTCGCCATCGAAAAACGGAACCTACACGAGAATAGATACCCGAACTAGCAGTGGTCGGCCAGCGGCCAGCCCACCAGCGCTAGTCGCGCGGCGACCTGGTTGATCTCGTTGATGTTGGGTTCCTTGGCGATGACTGCCTGGACGGTCTG
>Ga0116151_10004348_pt1 | contig 12431 bp, 8 predicted proteins | sample AD_UKC117_MetaG_FD_89893 | JGI IMG/M metagenome (GOLD analysis project Ga0116151, IMG submission 89893) | Active sludge microbial communities of municipal wastewater-treating anaerobic digesters from Hong Kong - AD_UKC117_MetaG | ecosystem: Engineered > Bioreactor > Anaerobic > Digestate... | reverse complement strand
GCGAAGACGATGAAGTGGCAGGTCATCCCGGACGCCGCGACCCGGACCAACGCGATGCAGTCCAAGAGCGTGCAGGCCATCGACTCGGTGCCCTACCTCTCGATCGACCAGCTCAAGGCGACCAGCCAGGTCGACTCCGTGCAGGGCTTCGGCCTGCTCTTCGCGATGTTCAACCAGACGCCGGGCAACCCCTTCGCCAAGAAGGAGAACCGCCAGGGCTTCATGTACGCCATCGACATGGCCAAGGTGGTCAAGACTGCGATGCTCGACCAGGCCGCCCCGGCGACGAGCTTCGTCCAGGAGGGCCACCCGCAGTACGTCAAGGCCAAGACGGTCTACGCCTACGACGCGGCCAAGGCCAAGGAGCTCTTCGCCAAGGGCGGGCTCACGACGCTGCGGCTGCTGTGCACCGACCACGACTGGGTGAAGAAGTGCACGCCGATCATCCAGGAGTCGCTCAAGGCCGCCGGCCTGCAGGTGGAGTTCGCCGAGAAGAAGTCCGCCGACGTCTACAACACGATCGACGGCAAGCCCGAGGCCTACGACGTCGTCATCGCCCCCGGTGACCCGTCGGTCTTCGGCAACGACCTCGACCTGCTCATGCGCTGGTGGTACGCCGGCGACGTGTGGACCGACAGCCGGATGCACTGGAAGGGCACGCCCTCCTACACCGAGGTCCAGTCGCTCCTCGACGCCGGTCTGCAGTCCAGCGACCCGGCCAAGGCCAAGGAGGCGTGGGGCAAGCTCATCGACCTCATCGCCGACGAGATCCCGCTCTACCCGCTCTTCCACCGCAAGACCCCGACCGCCTACGACAAGGCGAGCCTGGTCGACTTCAAGCCGATCTCCCTGACCGGCCTGTCGTTCGTCGGCGTCGGCACCACGAAGTAGCCAACGCCCACCCCACTGCGCCGGTATGCCGCGCGCGCTCCTCAGCGCGCGGCATACCGGGTGCACGGCATGGCAACACCGCTCTCTCCCAACGCCGCCCACGCTGTCACGAAGGAGTGACTCGACGTGTCCAACCTGCTGCGCCTCATCGGTCGCAGACTGGTCGCCCTGCCCCTCATGGTGCTGGGCGTGACCTTCCTCGTGTTCTTCGTCATGTCCTTCTCGCCGGCCGACCCGGCCCGACTCGCCCTCGGCGAGGCGGCCTCGGCCGAGGCGCTGGCGGCATACCGGACCGAGCACGGGCTCGACGACCCGATGCTCGTGCGCTACGTGCGCTTCCTCGGTGGCATGCTGCACGGTGACCTCGGCACGACGAGCGGCAACACGCCGGTCACCGAGGTCGTCGCCAAGGCCTTCCCGATCACCCTGCAGCTCACCCTCCTCGGGCTGGTCATCGCCGTCGTCGCCGCCCTCGTCCTCGGCGTCGTCGCCGCGCTCTACCGGGACCGGTGGCCCGACCAGCTGATCCGGGTCGTGTCGATCATGGCCCTGGCGACCCCGTCCTTCTGGCTGGCGATCCTGCTCATCCAGTGGCTCGGCACGGTGCCCGGCGGCTGGGGGACCTTCCCGGCGCTCGTGCTCGGCTGGGTGCCGTTCACCGAGAATCCCGCGACGTACCTCAACAACGTCGCGCTGCCGGCCTTCGCCCTCGGCGTGCCGGTCGCCGGCTCGCTCACCCGCGTCGTGCGCACGGCGATGGTCGAGGAGCTCGACAAGGACTACGTGCGCACCGCCCTCGGCTCGGGCATCCCGCGCCGCGAGGTCATCGCCCGCAACGTGCTGCGCAACGCGCTCATCACGCCGATCACCGTGCTCGGCCTGCGGGTCGGCTACCTCATGGGTGGTGCGGTCATCATCGAGATCATCTTCAACATCCAGGCGATGGGTCAGCTCATCCTCGACGGGGTGACCCGCAACGACGTCTACCTCGTGCAGGGCGTCACCCTCACCGTCGCCATCGCCTTCATCGTCGTCAACATCCTCGTCGACCTGCTCTACGTGCTGGTCAACCCGCGGATCAGGAGCATCTGATGCTGCGCTCTGGACTCACCCGCCGTCTCGAGGGCGCCCCCGGCGCCCGACTGCGCAGCCTGCGCTCACTGCGGCTGCCCTCGAAGATCGCCCTCGGCGTGCTCGGCCTGATCGCCCTGCTCGCGATCTTCGCCCCGATCATCGCCGGCGATCCGCTGGCCACCGGCACGCCGGTGCAGGCCCCCGGTCAGGGCGGTCTGATGGGCACGGACGCGATCGGCCGGGACATCTTCGCCCGGGTCGCCAACGGGGCGCGCTCGTCGCTGCTGCTCGGCCTCATCGCCACCGGTGTCGCCCTCGCCGCGGCCGCCGTCCTCGGCTCGATCGCCGCGACCGCCGGCAAGGCCACCTCGGAGGTGCTCATGCGGGTGCTCGACATCGTCATGAGCTTCCCGGGCATCGCGCTCGCGGCGGTCTTCGTCGCGGTCTTCGGCAACGCGCTGCCGGTGCTCATCTTCGCGATCGCCTTCCTCTACACCCCGCAGCTCACCCGGGTCGTGCGGGCCAACGTGCTCGCGCAGTTCGGCGAGGACTACGTGTCGGCGAGCAAGGTCATGGGGGCGCGGACCTCGCACATCCTGCTCAAGCACGTCGCGCGCAACTGCCTCGCGCCGATCATGGTCTTCGCGACCGTCCTGGTCGCCGACGCCATCGTCTTCGAGGCCTCGCTGTCCTTCATCAACGCCGGCGTCAAGCCGCCGGACCCGAGCTGGGGCAACATCCTCGCCGACGGCAAGCAGCTGCTGCTCGCCGGCTACTGGTGGCCGACCTTCTTCCCCGGCCTGATGATCCTCATCACCGTGCTGTGCCTCAACATCCTCTCCGAGGGCCTCACCGACGCGCTCGCCTCCCCGGTGATCACGCGGACCGTCGACGTCGAGGCCGACGAGAAGGCGTTGCAGGCCAAGGCGACCGGCTCCGCGAGCACCGTCGAGGCGGCCGGTGGTGCAGCCGAGACCGGCGAGCCGCCGCAGGTGCTCGGGCAGGTCGACGAGCAGACGGCGGCCGCCCTGCTCGCGACCAGCCTCACGACGCTGCGCGAGCGCGAGCTGGCGCGGACCGACCGGCTGGTGTTCGGCGGCCTCCCGAAGGACGGTGCGACCGGTGCCACCCACGCGGGCAGTGCCGTTGCCGTCGAGCCGCTGCTCTCGGTGCGCGACCTCACGATCCGCTTCCCGCAGGCGCACGGTGACGTCGCCCTCGTCGACCGGGTGTCCTTCGACGTCCGGCCCGGCGAGACGATGGCCCTCGTCGGCGAGTCGGGCTGCGGCAAGTCGATCTCGTCGCTGGCCATCATGGGCCTGCTCCCGGACACGGCGGTCGTCGGGGGAGAGATCCGCTTCGACGGGCGCGACCTGCTCACCCTGCCGAAGAAGGAGCGCCAGGCGCTGCTCGGGCACGACCTCGCGATGATCTACCAGGACGCGCTGAGCTCGCTCAACCCGTCGATGCTCGTGCGCTCCCAGATGGCCCAGCTCACCCGGCGCGGTGGCAAGCGCACCGCAGAGGAGCTGCTCGAGCTCGTCGGTCTCGACCCGGTGCGGACCCTCAAGTCCTACCCGCACGAGCTCTCCGGCGGGCAGCGGCAGCGGGTGCTCATCGCGATGGCGCTGACCCGAAACCCGCGGCTGCTCATCGCCGACGAGCCCACCACGGCGCTCGACGTCACCGTCCAGCAGCAGGTCGTCACCCTGCTCAACGAGCTGCGCGAGCAGCTCGGCTTCGCGATGGTCTTCGTCAGCCACGACCTCGCGCTGGTGGCCCAGCTCGCGCACCGGATCACCGTCATGTATGCCGGTCAGGTCGTCGAGCAGGGCCCGACGAGCGAGCTGCTCGCCAACCCGCGGCACGAGTACACCCGCGGCCTGCTCGGCTCGGTGCTCTCCATCGAGGCCGGCGCCCAGCGGCTGCACCAGGTGCCCGGCACGGTGCCCTCGCCGCGCGAGTTCGTCGACGGCGACCGCTTCGCTCCGCGGTCCAGTCATCCCGAGGTCGGCCTGCACGAGCGGCCCACGCTGCGCCCGGCGGGTCCCGACCACGTCTACGCCTCGACCGACGCGCTCGAGGCCGTCCTTGCAGGATCGACCCAGGGAGGTCAGCGATGAGCGCCCAGCCGGCCGAGCGGCATACCCCTGCCGACTCTGAATCACGCACTCCAGCAACGGGATCGGGCAAGCCGGTCATCGAGCTGCAGGGTGTGCACGTCGTGCACAGGTCGCGGACCGGCAAGCTCTTCCGGCCGGACACCGTGCACGCCGTCAAGGGCGTCGACTTCCAGGTGAGCCGCGGCGAGACCGTCGGCATCGTCGGGGAGTCGGGGTGCGGCAAGTCGACCGTCGCCAAGGTGATGGTCGGCCTGCAGAAGCCGACCGAGGGCCGAGTCCTGTTCCACGGCAAGCCGATCGGCCACAATGCCGCAGCCCGGCGCGAGCTCGGCCGGGCCGTCTCGGTCGTCTTCCAGGACCCGGCCACCGCGCTCAACCCACGGATGAGCGTGCGCGACCAGCTGCTCGACCCGCTCGGCGTGCACGGCATCGGCACCGAGGCCAGCCGGCTGTCGCGGGTGCGCGAGCTCGTCCACCTCGTCGGGCTGCCGCAGTCGGCGCTCGAGGTGCTGCCCCGGCAGATCTCCGGCGGTCAGCGTCAGCGGGTGGCGATCGCCCGGGCGCTGGCGCTCGAGCCGGACATCATCGTCGCCGACGAGCCGACCTCGGCCCTCGACGTGTCGGTGCGCGCCCAGGTGCTCAACCTGCTCACCGACCTCAAGGAGCAACTCGGGCTCGGGCTGGTCTTCATCTCGCACGACATGAACACGATCCGCTACGTCTCGGACCGGATCGCCGTCATGTACTTCGGCGAGATCGTCGAGACCGGTCCGGCCGAGCAGGTCTTCGGCAGCCCGCGCAACGACTACACCAAGACCCTGCTCTCGGCGACCCCGTCGCTGCTGTAGAGCAGTCGCGATCCGACCTGACGATCCCGACCTGACGACAAGGACCAGCGCCATGACCACCGGGCCCACCGGCATCCCCTCGGCAACCACCGGCCTCACCGGTGTGGTGCCGCCGCTCATCACCCCTCTCACCGTCGACGGCGACCTCGACGTCCGCTCGCTCGAGCGGCTCGTCGGCCACCTCCTCGACGGGGGCGTGCACGGGCTCTTCGCGCTCGGCTCGACGAGCGAGGTCGCCTTCTTCGAGGACCGGATGCGCGACGAGGTGCTCGACGCGGTCACCGGCATCGTCGCGGGGGCCGTGCCGATCCTCGTCGGGGTCATCGACACCCAGACCCGGCGGGTCCTCGAGCACGTGCGCCGCGCCGAGGCCCGCGGGGTCGCCGGTGTCGTCGCGACGGCGCCGTTCTATGCGATCACCGGGCCCGAGGAGATCCGCACCCACTTCCGGGTGCTCGGCGAGCGGGCCGAGGCGCCGGTCTACGCCTATGACCTGCCGCAGTGCGTGCACAGCAAGCTCGACGCGGCAATGCTTGTCGAACTCGGCCTCGAGGGCCGGATCGCCGGGGTGAAGGACTCCTCCGGCGACGACGTGGGCTTCCGCCGGCTCATCGAGCGCAACGCCGACGCCGGTGCGGGGCTCACCCTGCTCACCGGCCACGAGACGGTCGTCGACGGGGCCTATCTCGCCGGCGCGCACGGCAGTGTGCCCGGGCTGGGCAACGTCGACCCGGCCGGCTACGTGCGGCTGCACGACGCCGCGATGCGCGGCGACTGGACCGCGGTGCGCGACGAGCAGACCCGGCTCTCCCGACTCATGGCGATCGCCTGGGCGCCCGTGGGCAAGGTCGGCCCGGCGGCCGGCGTCGGGTCGTTCAAGACGGCCCTCGCGCTGCTCGGCATCATCGAGAGCAACGCGATGAGCCTGCCGATGTCGGCCCTGGAGGGCGACAACGTCGCGGCCGTCAAGGCCGTGCTGCACGAGGTCGGGTTGGTGTGATCCCACGGGGTCCGGTGCTCGCCCTCGACATCGGCGGCACCAAGATCGCGGCAGCGGTCGTCAGCGCCGGTGCCGATGTCGGTCCGGTATGCCGCGTGCCCACCCCCGCGCGCGACGGCGCCGCAGCGGTGGTCGCCGCGGTCGTCGCCGCTGGGCGTGCGGCCCTGCTGGACGGCGCCGGCGGGCAGCCGCCCGCGCTCGTCGGGATCGGCTCGGCCGGGGTCATCGACCCGGTGACGGGGACGGTCACGCACGCGACCGACGCCCTGCCCGGGTGGGCCGGGACCAGGCTGGCCCAGCAGGTGGCCGCGGGCCTCAGCGCACCGGCATACGCGATCAACGACGTGCACGCGCACGCCCTCGGCGAGGCGCGCTACGGCGCGGGCCGCGGCCAGCGCGACGTGCTGGTCGTCGCGGTCGGCACCGGTGTCGGCGGCGCGCTGGTCCGCGACGGGGCGGTCGTCGTCGGGGCGCATGCCGCTGCGGGGCACGTCGGCCACGTCGCCGTCGCGGCGGCGGCCGGTCTGGTCTGCCCGTGCGGGCGGACCGGGCACCTGGAGGCGCTGGCCTCCGGACCGGGCATCGCTGCGGCCTATGCCCGGGCGGTCGGCAGCACGTCGCCCGGTGCGGCGCCGCTCACCGGGGGCGAGGTGGCCGCGCTGGCCGCTGGGGATGGGCCGGACAGCGCCAAGGCGCGCGAGGTCCTCGAGACGGCCGGTCGAGCCTTGGGCCAGGTCGTCGGCGGCCTGCTCAACGTGCTGGACCCCGACGTCGTCGTGCTCACCGGCAGCGTCGCGGACGCGGGAGAGGGCTGGTGGGACGCGGTCCGGGCCGGGGTCGCGGAGCAGGCGATGGACCTTGTGGCCTCGACGCCGATCGTGCCCGCGACCGCGGGATCCGAGGCGGCGCTGCTCGGCGCCGCCGCGCACGCCCGAGCCGCCGCGAGCTGATCCTCGACGTCCCGTCCGCGCACCCGCACCCCGTGGAGGTATTCCGCGGGGTCCGGTGCCCAGGGATCCACCTCCATCCGCGGGCGGTCGGCCACGCGGCATACACTCGCGTGACGACGAAGGAGGTGTGCGCCGATGGCGGGGCGGATCCGCGCCGAGGACATCCTCGCCGTCAAGGAGAAGACCGCGATCGAGGATGTCGTGCGCGAGCACGTCACGCTCCAGCGCAAGGGCGCCAACCTCGTGGGCCTGTGCCCCTTCCACGACGAGAAGACCGGCTCCTTCAACGTCAACCCGACCAACGGCTACTACCGGTGCTTCGGCTGCGGCGAGGGTGGCGACGTCATCTCCTTCGTGTCCAAGATCGAGCACCTCACCTTCACCGAGGCGGTCGAGCGGCTGGCCGGCAAGGTCGGCATCGAGCTGCGCTACGAGGACGGGGGAGCGCGACACGACGACGGCGTCGGCGCCGGTCGGCGCCAGCGGCTGCTCGAGGCACACCGGGTCGCCCAGGAGTTCTACGCGGCATACCTGCTCGACCAGAGCCAGCCGCAGGCCCGGGCCGGTCGCGACTTCATGCGCGAGCGCGGCTTCGACGGCGCGGTGGCCAAGCGCTTCGGCGTCGGCTTCGCCCCCCGGGGCGGTGAGGAGCTGGCAAACCACTTGCGCCGCAAGGGCTTCACCGACGACGAGATCGTGCTCGGCGGGCTGGCGGGGCGCGGCAGCCGCGGGCTCTACGACCGCTTCCGGGGCCGGCTCGTCTGGCCGATCCGTGACATCACCGGCGACGTCATCGGCTTCGGTGCGCGCCGCGTCTTCGACGACGACCGGATCGAGGCGAAGTACCTCAACACGACCGAGACCCCGATCTACAAGAAGTCGACGGTCCTCTACGGCCTCGACGCCGCGAAGAAGGCGATGGCCAAGGAGCGCCAGGCCGTCGTCGTCGAGGGCTACACCGACGTCATGGCCTGCCACCTCGCCGGCGTCGAGACCGCGGTCGCCTCGTGCGGCACGGCCTTCGGCGTCGAGCACATCAAGGTGCTGCGGCGAATCCTGCGCGACGAGCCCGACCTGGCCCCCGCCCGGGTCGTCTTCACCTTCGACGGCGACGCCGCGGGCCAGGCGGCCGCGATGAAGGCCTTCAAGGAGGACCAGCGCTGGGCCTCGCAGTCCTTCGTCGCGGTCGCTCCCGGCGGTCAGGATCCGTGCGAGTTGCGCCAGTCGGCCGGTGACGGGGCGGTCCGCGCGCTCGTCGAGGATGCGGTCCCGATGTTCGAGTTCGCGGTGCGCACGACGATCGCCCGCTTCGACCTCGACACCGCCGAGGGCCGGGTGCTCGCGATGCGCGCCGCCGCGCCGATCGTCGGCGGCATCCGCGACGGCTCGCTGCGCCCGGAGTACACCCGGATGGTCGCCGGGTGGATCGGCGTCGAGGTCGAGCAGGTCGGTGCCGAGGTCAGGCGCGCCGGGCGCGCGGGCAGTCCAGCCGGCCCGTATGCCGCGACCGTCGAGCGCCGCTACGCCGAGCCGTCCGAGGCGGCCGTCGAGCCGAGCGCGAGCGAGCTCGCCGCGGCGCTGCCCGCCCCGGACCTGCGCGACCCGGTCGTCCAAGCCGAGCGGCAGCTGCTGCAGTGCCTGCTGCAATACCCCGCCACCTTCCCGCCGGGCTCGCTCGACACGGTCCGACCCGAGCAGCTCACCGCTGCTGCCCACCAGGCCGTGTATGCCGCGGTCGCCGCGGTCGGGCTGCCCACCCCGGGGCAGAGCGCCGCGGCCTGGCACACCGCGGTCGCCGAGCTCGCGCCCAGCGCCGTGCACGCCCTGCTCACCGAGCTGGCCGTCGCGCCGCTGCCGGTTCGGCTCGACCCGCTCACCGGCCGGCCGGGGGAGCGCTACGTCGAGTCGCTGCTGCTGCGGATCCGCGAGGTGCAGGTGACCCGGGCCATCGCCGACGCACTGGGCCAGCTGCGCCGACTGGATGCGGCGCCGGACGCCGACCCCGAGGGACGACGATCGCTGTCCGCCCGGCTCCAGGACCTGCAACGCCAGCTCGCGGCGCTGCGCGCAAGAGAGGACTCGTGATGCGCTGGCTGCGTCGACGGGGCGGTGACAACGGCGAGAGCGAAGGCCGACCGGAGTCGGCGGGTGGGCGCGCCGAGCGGGCGCGGCATACGGCACCGCCGTCGTCCGTCGTCGCTGCCCTTGAGCTGGCTCGCGGCGACCGGCTGCTCGCTGGCGCGCCGATCGCGCAAGGGTCACCGGCCTGGCTGCTCGCGACGACACACCGGTTCGCGGCCGTCCAGGAGGCGGACGCGGCGATCGTGTGGGACCGGCCCTGGCACGAGGTCGACCAGGCGGCGTGGGGGCGTGAGGCGAGCACGCTCACGGTGACCTTCGTCGACGCCCCGCGCCCGGTGGAGCTGCCGTTGGGCTTCGAGGAGCGATTCCTGCAGGTGCTGCGTGAGCGGGTGCACGCCTCGGTCGTCAGCGTCGAGGAGGTGCCTCTGGGCGGCCGACGCTCCGCACGGGCCGTCCTGCGCAAGGACCTCGCCACCGGTGCCGTCGTGGAGCAGCTCGTGCTGCCGCGCGGTGGCCGGGCGAGCGAGCAGACGCAGGCGGCAGCGGCCGAGGCCTTCGCCCGGCTGCGCGAGGAGATCGGCCTGCCGCCCAGCCGGCCTGCCGGCGACCCGCCGCGTGAGTGAGCCACGCGCCCAATCGGTTTCGCCTCGCCGTGCCGGGTGCGCTACCCTGTTCGGGCACCATTCCTCCATAGCTCAATTGGCAGAGCAATCGGCTGTTAACCGATAGGTTCTTGGTTCGAGTCCAAGTGGGGGAGCCCAAATGCACTGGCTCGCCGTCACCGAGGCACAGGTCCCCGCCGGCACCGCGTGGTTGTCGCCCGTCGAGGCAGCGCGAGCGGCCGGCATGCGATTCACGAAGCGCCGCAGCGAGTATCGCCTGCGCCGGTATGCCGGCAAGCGGGCCGTGAGCGCGCAGTTGCGCTGGGATCTGGATGAGGGCTCGCTCGCCGCCGTCGAGGTCCTCAACCGCCCGGGCGGTGCCCCGTATGCCGTGGTCGCCGGCGCCGATCTCGGGCTGGACATCTCGCTCACCGACCGCGCGGGCGCCGCGGTCTGTCTCGTCGGGCCGGCCGGGACGATGGGTCACGGCACGCTCGGGGTCGACCTCGAGATCGTCGAGCCGCGCTCGGCCGGGTTCGTCGCCGACTACCTCACCGCGAGCGAGCAGGTCTGGGTGCGCGAGGGGGGACCGGTCGGCAGCATCGGCTGGGACGTGCGAGCCAACCTGCTGTGGTCGGCCAAGGAGTCGGCTCTCAAGGTGCTGCGGGTGGGCTTGCGGGCGGACACCCGCTGGGTGCAGGTGCAGGTGAGCACCGAGCTGCGTCCCGACGGCTGGGCGCCGCTGCAGGTGCAGCTCGTCGAGCCCGGGCACGCCGCCAGCGGCGAGGTCTTCCCTGGCTGGTGGCGGCGGGACGGCGCCTACCTGCTCACCCTGGCCGCGCGGCATACCGCCGAGCCACCTGCGCTGCTCGCCGGCGGCGCCGACCTGGCGCACGCCCGGCCGGCGCACAGCTGGCTCACCCAGCCGCTGGCGGAGTAGGCCGATGGGCTGGCGCAGGTCACCGCGAGTGAGCAGCAGGTGGCCGCCGGTCGACGGTCGCCGACCGGCTGCGCGTCGGCGGCAGGGTGTCCGGCCCGTGGGGTGGCAATCGGCGACTGATCTGACGATCGGCGTCTGGGGCAGTCGTCGGTTGCGGATTCAGACGGCGATGGGCGGCTGTTCTGGCGATCGGCGACTGGGGCAGTCGTCGGTTGCGGATTCAGACGGCGATGGGCGGCTGATCTGACGATCGGCGTCCGGGGCAGTCGTCGGTTGCGGATTCAGACGGCGATAGGAAGACACCTCGCTGCCTCGCCGTGGCACGCCGACACGTCAGCGCCGGCCGTGGCTCGCGGACGTGACCGCGACTCCGGTGCGTTGCGGCGGCGCGGCAGGCACGGCGGTGCGGCAGGCGCGGCAGGCGCGGCAGGCCGGGCGACAGCCGCGGCGTGGCGGCGCTGCTGGCACGGGGCCAGCAACGCCGCACTCGCGAGCGACGCCGTGGTCGGACCGACCCGGCCGGGGTGGCCACCCACCCCGACGCCCCGACGCCCCGACGATCCGTCCAGCCGTCCGGCCGTCCGGCCGACGGGCGGCTCAGCCGGTGAACTTCGCCATGCCCCGCTCGAGCGCGTCGATGACCCAGGGCCGCAGCCGCTCGGCGGGGATGATCGTGTCGACCGAGCCCATCCGCAGCGCGCGGTCGATGGTGTGGATCGAGTCGAACTCGTCGGCCACCTCGCCGAGCTTCTCCGAGCGGACCGTCGCCGCGATCGTCGCAGCCTGCGCCCGCAGCCGACCGGCCTCGGGACCCGACGCCGCAGCCACCGCCGCCTGCGCCTCGAGGACTCGCGGATCCTTGTCCGTGCGGATCTTCACCTCGCGGGCGAAGACCGTTGCGGCAGCCGGGGCCCCGCCGATGACCGAGGCATAGGCGCCCTCGACCGCGGCGATCTCCATCGACTCGTTGAGCTTCTTCGAGAAGACGACGAACGCCCCACCGTGGTAGCGCGACACGACGACGAAGACGATCGGGCCGTCGAAGTTCGTGATCGCCCGGCCGATCTCCGCGCCGTACTCGAGCTGCCACTTGCGCATCGACTCCGGCGAGCCGTCGAAGCCGGACAGGTTGGCCATCACGACGAGCGGCCGGTTGCCGCTCGTCGCGTTGATCGCTCGGGCGGTCTTGCGCGAGGCCTGTGGGAAGAGCGTGCCGGAGGTCCACGCCGGCGGCCCGTCAGCGGGCACGAAGCCCTTGCGCTGCAACGTGCGCGACGACAGACCGAGCATGCACACCGGTATGCCGCCCACCGTCGCGTCCCACACGATGGAGTTCTCGCCGTCCTGCCAGTGCAGCCATCGCTCCAACGGCTCGCAGTCCGTGTCGGACACCGCCCGCATCACCGAGCGCATGTCGAAGGGCTGCTTGCGGTCGGGGTTGGTCGTGAAGTCGAAGACCTCGCCGACCGTTGTGAACGTGGTGCCCGGCACTCGGTCGTGCACGGAGCTGCGAACGTCCCGGTCGTGCGGGTCATCGCTCGGCCGGCGCCGCGGGAAGCGTTCTCCCGGAACGACATACGTGTAGTCGTAGTGCTGCAGGAGCAGGCGACATGCCTCTTGGAAGGACGGTGCCCAATACTGCCCCTGACCGTTGAGCCCCATGACCCGGTCGTAGCCGCCGATGCCGAAGTTGTCGTCGGCCGACACGGCGCCGGAGAAGTCGAGTGCCTGCTTGCCGGTGAGCACCATCGTCGAGGCCGGGGTCATGATGAGGATGCCCTTGGTGTGCATGAGCATCGTCGACTCGGCGTTCCAATAGGGCTGGCCGCCGACGTTGATCCCGGTGACGATGATGTTGATCTCGCCGCCGCCCTGGGTGAACTCGATGATCCGGCGCAGGGTGAGCGCGATCCAGTCCATG
>Ga0116151_10004345_pt1 | contig 12435 bp, 6 predicted proteins | sample AD_UKC117_MetaG_FD_89893 | JGI IMG/M metagenome (GOLD analysis project Ga0116151, IMG submission 89893) | Active sludge microbial communities of municipal wastewater-treating anaerobic digesters from Hong Kong - AD_UKC117_MetaG | ecosystem: Engineered > Bioreactor > Anaerobic > Digestate... | reverse complement strand
TCGTGATCACCGAGATCATGTACAACCCGGATTCGCTCGAAGAGAACCCGTCGCTGGCGGAGTGGGTCGAAATCTACAACACCACCTCGAGTGCGGTCGACCTCGGCGGCTGGTACCTGGCGGACAACCTGTCGCGCAGTGGGGATTTCCCGGCGTACATCCTCGGCGCCCACTCCAGCGTGACGGTGATCCCCGCGATGACGGATGCGGGTGAGTTCTCCGCCGCCTGGACCGCACCCTTCATCCAGGCCACGACCAACGGGCTCGTGGGCAACGGCGGCGTGTCGGGCACCAACCTCAGCAACGGCGGCGAAACGCTGCAACTCGTCGCCCCGGGCGGCACCGTGCCCCGCGTGCACGATGCGGTCGTGTACCGCAACGGGTTCGACGATGCCGCCTGGCCGAAGCTCAGCCCCGACGGACCCAGCATCTACGTGCTGGCCTCGGCGGGTTACACGGCAGCCGCCAACGACGCGCCGGAGGCGTGGGCAAAATCATCCGACGCCGGCCTCGACGGCGCCCGGATCAACAACGTGACGACCACCTTCGGCGGGGCGGACTTCGGCTCGCCGGGCTACGTGCCCAACGTCGTGCAGGGCGCCTGCACCGCAGCCGGCCCCGCCCGCGACGGCAACGGCGACGGCATCATCGATCTGGCCGACCTGCAACAGTTCGAACTATGCCAGCAGGGCCCCCAGCAGACCATGCCGCTCAACTGCGCTTGCTTCGACGCCGACTTCGACACCGACGTGGACCTGCGCGACTTCGCCGTCATCCAGGGCGAGATCAACACGGCGCCGGCGTCCAACGCGCTCATCATCAGCGAGATCGTCGACGGAACGCTCACCAACGGCGAGCCCAAGCTGCTCGAACTCACCAACTGCGGTGGCTCTCCCGTCAACCTGGCGCAGTACCGCGTCGCCCTCTACGTGAACGGCAGCACGACCGAGAACTTCCTGAGCATGACGTACGGCGAAATGAGCGGCATCCTCGCCGCGGGCCAGTCGTATGTTATCGCCAATTCCAATTCGGGCCCGGCGGATTCTTACCTGTCCGTCTACGGCGCGGAAGCCGATCTCTACCATGGCGTCGCCAACGGCAACGGCAACGACGCCTTCCGGTTGCTGCGCAGCGATGGGCTGGGCGGCGATACGGTCGTGGACAGCTTCGGCGTGGTCGGCGTCGATGGCACGGGCCAGGCTTGGGATTACGTGAACAGCTTCGCCGATTCGAACGCCGGGCGGGCACCCAACGGCGGCGCCTTCAACACCGCGAACTGGACGTTCGGCGGTCCCGAGGCGCTGACGGGGCTTACCCCCGCCCAGATCGCCGCCGCCACATCGGCCGGTACACATACCTGCAACTAGGGCTTTCCCTGAGGACAGCACGGGCGTTTCCCAGACGGCCTTGTGCCGTCCGCGGACTAGGAGTATGTTTTTTGATCAGCCGCACGCGTAGTGCCGGAGAAGGGACGACAACCATGAAACTTTCCAAGCGCGTTCTTGCGCTGGCCGAATCGGAAACCCTGGCGGTCACCGCCAAGGCCGCAGCCATGCGCGCCGCAGGCATCGACGTCATCAGTTTTGGCGCCGGCGAACCAGACTTCGACACGCCCGAAAACGTCAAGGAGGCGGCGATCAAGGCGCTGCGCGAGGGGCAGACGAAGTACCCCAAGCCAGCCGCCGGCATCCCCGCCGCACGCCAGGCCGTCTGCACCAAGCTCGAACGCGAGAACGGCCTCACCTACACGCCCAACCAGGTGATTATCACCACCGGCGGCAAGATGGCCTGCACCATGGTCGTCCACGCGCTGATCAACCCCGGCGACGAGGTGATCATCCCCGTGCCCTACTGGGTGAGCTATCCCGAGTTCGTGCGCCTCGCCGGGGGCAAGCCGGTCTTCGTCCGCGGCGACGAGGAGCGTGACTTCAAGATCACGCCGGAGCAACTGGCGGCTGCAATCACCCCGCGCACGCGCATGCTCATCTTCAACTCGCCCAGCAATCCGGGCGGTTTCACCTACACGCCCGACGAGGTGCGAGCCCTGGCCGCGGTCACCGCCGGCAAGGACATCGCCGTGCTCGCCGACGAGATCTACGACCGGCTCGTCTACGGCGACCAGCGCCCGCTCAGCTTCGCGGCGTGCTCGCCGGAGGCGTACGCCCAGACCCTCACGCTCAACGGCGGCTCGAAAACCTACGCGATGACCGGGTGGCGCGTCGGCTACGTCGCCGCCCCCGAGCCGGTGATCAAGGCGCTCAGCAAGCTGCAGAGCCAGGGCACCAGCGGGGTCTGCACCTTCGTTCAGTACGGACTCATCGAGGCGCTCACCGGTCCGCAGGACGAGGTCGAGCGGATGCGGCAGGCCTTCGCCCAGCGCGGCGCGCACATCCACCAGCGGCTCACCGCCATGCCCGGCGTGACGTGCTGTCCGCCAACCGGGGCGTTCTACGTTTTTCCCAACGTCTCCGGTACGTACGCGCGGCTCGGCGTGACCACCTCCGGCGAATTCACCGCCAAGGTGCTCGAGGAGACCGGCGTGGCCGTCGTCCCCGGCGGCGCCTTCGGCAGCGATCAGCACGTGCGGCTCAGCTTCGCCTGCGGCATGGAGCAGATCGACGAGGGCATGAATCGCCTGGAGAAGCTGCTGAAGGGGGCTGCCGCCACCAGCCGCAGCGCACCGCCAGCCGAGCCCGCTTCTGCCCGGCGCTGAACGCCACGCGCAAACGCGCCCGCACCGCTGGCTTCATCAGCACAATCCGCCTTCGGCGCGGCATCCAAGCGGCCTCTTCGTCACGAGCGGGTCACTAAACGCACTCCGCTTGATAACGCGACGGGCCGCGCCTGAAATGTCCGCGAGATTCGCCGCCTGGAGGCCGGGCTCCGGCGCGGACCTGGTGCGGCGCCTGACCGCCCGCCAGCCGGAGACGGATTGCCCTTGAATATGTTCCACCCAGTCAACGGACGCTTTGTGCCCGCGTCGCAGCGAACGTTCGTCCTGCACGCCCTCGTGGCTCTTGTCGGCCTCGGAGCGGGCGCGGCCCACGCCCACGCCCAGGACACGGGAACGCCGGCGGCAAAACTACCCGGCAACAAGGTCGTCAAGGCTCGCCTGGCGCTCGAGCGCACCGCCATCGCGCCGCAGGGCACGACCGACCTGGCGATCGTCTTTGACATCTCCCCGGACTGGCACCTGTACTGGCGCAATCCCGGGGACGCCGGGCTTCCGCCGAAGATCGCGTTCACGCCGATCCCCGGCGTCACGTTCGGGGATCCGCAATGGCCCGCGCCGCAGCGCGACGTCGCAGCCGGGGGCTTGGTCAGCTTCGTTTACCCGCACCAACTGGTTCTGATCGTGCCAATCGCTACGGATCTTCCGGCGACGCACACCGGACCGCTGGAGATTTCCGCCCGCGTCGACTGGCTGGTCTGCAGCAAACGCTGCATCCCCGGCCGGGCGAACCTCTCGGCGTCGTGGCCGGTATCCGCCGACGCAGAGCTCTCGGACGATGCGGGACTGTTCGCCGAGACGCGCAAGCACCTGCCGCAGGCCGCATCGACCGACACCTGTTCCTGCCGGATCAACTGGGAAGACCACGATCTGCTCCTGCACGTGGACGGCGCCACCCGGTTGACCTTCTTCCCGTACGAGAACGACGCGAACGTCTATCCCGACAACATCCTCTCGGGCGGGCAGTCCGACTCCGCCGCGCTGCGGCTGCAGTACGGCGCGGACGTCGCGAAGCTCGCTCAGGTGACCGGCATTCTCGTTGTGACGCGCGGCGGCAGCACGACCGTCTGCGCGATCAACACGCCTCCTCCTTCTGCAGCGGACTCTGGCGGTCCGGCGGAATAATCGTTGGTACACAGGTTCCAGGTGTTTTTTGGAAAGGGAGAACACCCCATGACGAAGAAAAACGCGAAACTCTGGTTGTGCGCCGCAAGCGCCCTGGTCTTCACCTTCGCCGGCGCGGACCGGCTGCTCGCCGACGGCGGCGGATCGCGTCACGGCGCGATGAAGGCGCCCGACGGCGCCAAGGTCGGCGAGAAGGCGCCGGACTTCACGCTCAAGGACACCGATGGCAAGGAGCATTCGCTCAGCGACTACACCGCCCAGGGCAAGATCGTGGTGCTCGAGTGGTTCAACTCCGGCTGCCCGTTCATCCAGATGCATCACCAGAAGGAGTCGACGCTCGCCGACCTCTACAAGGATTTCAGCGCCAAGGACGTCGTCTTCCTCGCGATCAACTCGACGAACTCTGAGCACCCCGACTTCGGCAAGGATGCGCAGGCCAAGAAGGACTGGAACATCGAGTACCCGATCCTCGAGGACACGGACGGCAAGGTCGGCCACGCCTACGGCGCCAAGACCACGCCGCACATGTTCGTGATCGGCAAGGACGGCAAGCTGGTCTACTCGGGCGCGCTGGACAACGATCCGCGCAACACCAAGTCAGGCAGCGAGAAGGTCAACTACGTGCGCAGCGCGCTCGACGATCTCGAGGCCGGCAAGCCGGTCGCGACCGCCGAGACCAAGCCCTACGGCTGCGGCGTGAAGTACTGAACCGCACCCGCATACGCTTGCGACGTGTAGCTTTGATGGAGTCCCGAAGAGACGAGTGACGCCGGTCGCCGGCGGCCGTCCCTTCGGGACTTCTCTATTTCTGCTTGCGGAAGTCCTGATTCCGACTTGAGTCCCGCAGGACCGACCGAAATCGCCCCGGGGACCAAGGGCCCGACCCACGCCTACTCCAGCAACTGCGTCTTGCACAGCGTGATGTACACGCCGCAGCGCTCGAGCAACTCCTCGTGCGTACCCGTGTCGATCACCCGGCCGCCCTCCATCACGATGATCCGCCGCGCAAAGCGGATCGTGCTCGACCGGTGGGCGATCAGGATCGTCGTGCGGTTGGCCGCCAGCTCGCGAACCGCGTCCTGAATCTTCTGCTCCGACTCCGAATCGATCTGGCTCGTCGCCTCGTCGAAGATGAAGATCGGCGCGTCGCGGTAGATCGCCCGCGCAATGCACAACCGCTGGCGCTGCCCGCCGGAGAGCGTGCTGCCGCGCTCGCCCACCATCTCCGCGTAGCCGTCCGGCCGGGCCTGGATGAACTCGTCCGCGTGAGCGCGGAGGGCCGCGGCCTTCACCCGCTCCTCAGCCGGGTGCCGCGACCCGTAGGCGATGTTGTCGGTGATGGTCATCGCGAAGACCACGGGGTCCTGCGTGACGATGCTGATCTGCCGCCGCAAGCTGCGCAGCGTGGCCTTGCGCAGATCGACGCCGTCGATCGACACGACCCCGGCCTGCGGATCGTAGAAGCGGCTGATCAGCCGCGTCAGCGTCGTCTTGCCGCTGCCGTTGGCCCCCACGATCGCGACCGTCTCGCCGCGCTCGATCTGCACCGACACGCCGCGCAACGCCGGCGTCGTCGTATTGGGATAAGTGAACGTGACGTTCTCGAAGGAGATGTCGCGCGACAGCGGTGACAACGTGACGGCGCCCTCCTGCAGCTCCGTCTCCTCCTCCGCATCGACCACGTCGAAGATGCGCGTGGCCGCCGCCCCGCTGCGCATCACCCGCGGATAAACGTCGGAAAGCTTGCGCAGCGGATCGATCAGCATGCCCAGCAGCACCACCAGCGTCACGAAATCCTCGAGCTGCACGTGGTTCAGAATTACCTGCCCGCCCAGCCAGATGGTGACGGCTGCGATGCCGATCACCGCCAGCACCTCCAGCAGCGGCTTGAGAAACGCCTCGAGCCGCGCAATCCGCAGCAGGTGCTTGAACATCTTGCGGTCGATCTGCCACAACCGCTTGCGCTCGACGCGCTCCGCCCCGTACGACTTCACCACGCCGATCGCGTGCAGCGTCGAGCTCAACGCCCCGATCATCAGGCCGTAGGCCTGCAGCAGGCGCTTGTTCGCCTTGCGGATCTTGCGCCCCACGATCCAGAACAACAGCATCGCCAGCGGCGCCACGATCAGCAGCAGCAGCGTCAGCCGCGCATCCAGCCACAGCGCCGCGATGAGCAGGAAAAGCGCCTTCACCGGCTCGCAGAGCAGCTTGCTGTACAGCGCCAGCAACCCACGCTGAATCTCCTGCGCATCCTGCACGAATCGCGACACCAGGTCGGAAACGTCCGTCGCGAAAAAGTCCATCGGCAGACGCAGCACCTTGCGGTAGAGCGTCCGCCGCAGATCCATCACGCCGCGAAAAACGCCAATCGAAAGGTAATACTCCGCGAAAAACCGTCCGACGCTCGACAGGATCGCCACGACCACCACGCCGCCCAGCAACCAGGCGAGCGTGCGCACCCGATCCTCCGGCGTCCGCGCCCGCGGAATGATCGACGTCGCCCCGCGAATCATCCGCCATTTGAACGGCGCGTCGCGCAGCGGAACCGTCACCGTCCGCCGCTCACCGATCGCACCGTCCGCGGGCTCGATGCGCAGCTCGATCGCGACGGCGTCGCGATCCTTCGTTACGAGTTCCTGCAGACGTGAGGCGTCCTCGATCGGCTGATCCGCGGCCGCCGGAGCAGCCCCCGGCGCCACGAGCCGAAAACTCTCGATCCGGTCGCGGTAATCCAGCAGCGCGGGCTTCCCATCCTCGACCTTGGGCGGCTTGGTCACCCGCAACGATCCACGCTCCCAGTCGAGCTTCGCGTGCATCCGCGCGTCGGTAACCGACTGATCCACCCAGCCGTGCAGCCCCTCCTCCGTCAGCATCACCTTGAGGACCGGCAGCACGCCTACGATGCTCACCGAGTGCAGCAGGCCGTACACGATCGAACCGATCAGCCCGATCAACAGAAAACGCCGATGCGGCCAGACCAGTGCAACCATCCGCCGGAACTCCGGCGTCATGATCCGGCCGCCTGGGGCGCGGTGCTTCTCGTCAGCAGTGATAAGGACGGGGTCCATGATCGGTCGGTGGTTCCTGGCGTGCCGCGACTAGGACGTGGCTGCGTCCGCTGAATCGACTCCGTTCGAGGAGGCTGCCGCAGCCTCTTCGCGCTCGCGGGCGTACCGGGCCTTGAGGGCCTGCACTTCCTTGCGCGGCGGGGTGGCGACGCGCCATGCGCCCGTCTCCTTGCGGAGCAGCAGGACGATGTCCCGCTTGGGTTGAGGCACCTGCTTGGGATCCAGTTCGACGAGGCAGTGCACGAGGTAGACGATCTCGTCGTCCGGCGTACGTCGCTTCATCACGTCCAGGATGGTCACCTTCTGGGTTGCGGCGAAGCCCCGCTCGAACTCCTGCTGTCCGATGGGCTCCTCGAGGGCACTCCAGAGCAACCGAAACGCCTCGTAGTTGGGCTTGCCGTGCTTGTCCTTGGACATGCAGACCGAGATGGCCTTGCGGATGAACGCGTTCACCTCGGGGTCGTCCGCCTGCACATCGGGCGGAAAGGAGACGAGCGCCGCCTGCGGCGTGGCAGCTGGGCTACGGCCGCCGGACGACGCAGACGCTCCGTCGCTGCGTTCGCAGCCAGCCATCAGCGCTGCGGTGAGCAGGGCTGTCAGCAGGGTCGCGGCGCGGGCGGAGTCGTTCATAAGTCCAGAAATCATAAGCAATTCCCGATAACATCCAGGGTGGCGGCATGATAGCCGCGGGTGCGGATGGCGGCAAACACGCCCGCCGGTGGCTGCTCAACCCAGTTCGAACCGGGCGACGCGAGGTTCGCCCGTGGTGACAAGACCCGACAGGCGGCGACGAATTCCGACCGCGGCGACGGGCGCCTTGCGCTAAACTGCGCAGTTTGGGTGCAGTATAGCGGCCCACATTCGATATTCCCGGACCCCGAAGGAGTTTCTTCATGTACGAGTCCCAACGGATAGCGCTCGCTCGCGGCTGGCGCGTGATGCTCGCGGCAGCGCTGGCGGTACTGGTGGTCGCGGCTGTCCCGGCGGCGCGGGCCGCCGACGAGCCGCAGGAAAAGCCCGACTATCCGCCGTTCGACAAGGTCATCGAGGACTACGAGGCCATCGATGGGTTCTTCCCGCTCTACTACAAGGAGAAGACCGACAGCCTGCTGGCGGTGATCCCCAAGAGCATGATCGGGCAGGACTTCCTGATCTCGCGCAGCATCGCCGCGGGCGGCAACTTCACCGGCTACCAGTTCGGCCACACCCTGGTGCGCTGGGAGGAGTTCAACAAGAAGCTGCTGCTCGTCGAGCCGGAGCTCCGCCGTATCCGCAACAAGAAATCCGAGATCGAGGACGTGATCGACCGCACCTACACCGACCACGTCATGCTCGTCACGCCGATCGTGACCAAGCGCGGCAACGATCCCGTCGTCGATCTCGACACGGTGTTCAAACGCGACCCCGACAACCTCGGCCGCATGTTCGGCGGGCGGATGGACCCCTCCATCAGCAAGTGGGCCGAGCGCAAGGCGTTCAAGGACAACCTCGAACTCGCCGTCGAGGGCGTCTTCATGAACGGCGACGGCGGCGACAAGGTCACGATGCACTACAGCATCTCCCGCCTGCCCAAGAGCGACTACGAGCCGCGCGAGGCCGACGAACGCATCGGCTTTTTCCTTACTGCCCGGCAGGACTGGACCGCGCCCCACGACGCGGACACGACTTTCAAACGCTACATCAACCGCTGGCACCTGCGCAAGGCCGAGCCCGACAAGGCCATTTCCGACGTGCACCCGGACGACCAGATCGTCTTCTACATCGAGAAGACCGTGCCGGTGAAGTTCCGCCGCTACATCCGCGAGGGCATCCTGCTCTGGAACAAGGCGTTCGAGAAGGCCGGACTCCGCAACGCGATGGCCGTGCGCCAGCAGACCGACTCGAACGAGTTCGCCAACCTCGACCCCGAGGACGTGAACTACAACTTTTTCCGCTGGATCGTCAGCGGGCGGTCGTTCGCGATGGGGCCGAGCCGGGCGAACCCGCTGACCGGCGAGATCCTCGACGCCGACATCATCATGGACGACTCGATGGCGCGCGTCTGGTACAACCGCTACGACAACCTGCTGGCCCGCGGGCCGGCCAGCGCCGACGACGCCAGGCTGAACGCATTCCTCGACACCCACAGCCAGTGGAACTACGAGCCAGCGGCTGAGCGGCTGATGCCGGGCCTCATGGGCCTCCAGGACGAGCAGACCGGCTTCGAGCCGGAGGCGCTCAAGCTGCTCGCGAAGTTCCAGCCGCAGGGCCTCTGCACCTACGCCAACGGCGTGGCCCACGAGATGTGCCTGGGGGCGGCGCTGCTCGCAGCCAGTCCCGAGCCGGGCGTCGGCCGCGACGAATTCGTCGGGCAGTGGATCAAGCTGGTCGCGTGCCACGAGGTCGGCCACACGCTCGGCCTGCGCCACAACTTCAAGGCCAGCTCCTGGAAGACGCTCGACGAGATCCTCGCCAACAACGACCCGAACGTGCCGACCACCGCGTCGGTCATGGACTACAACCCGGGCGTGTACAACGTGGACCGGTCGATGCGCAAGCTGTACCTGAGCCAGACCGTCGGCCCCTACGACGAACTGGCCATCGAGTACGGCTACCGCGTGCCGGCCTCCGGCGAGAAGGAAGGCGAGATGCTGTCGAAGATCGCCTCCAAGGTCGCCGAGGAGGGGCTCGATTTCGCGACCGACGAGAACGCCAGCTACCTCGCCCCGGACCCGCTGGTCAACACCTACGACAACACCAGCAATCCGCTCGAATGGGCGGAATACCGCATGGGCCTCGTCGACAGCCTGCGCAAGGACATGACCGACTGGGCGGTGAAGGACGGCGAAAGCTACGAGCATCTGCGCCGCACGTTTGACATGCTCATGTTCGAGTACAGCCGCTCCGCCCGGTTCGCGGCCCGGCTGATCGGCGGGCAGTACCTGCACCGTGATTTCCGCGGCGACCCGAACGCGCGTCCGCCGATCGAGATCGTCCCGGTGGCGCAGCAGCAGGCGGCCCTGGACTTCGTGAATCGGCGGGTCTTCGCGGCGAACGCGTTCGAATTCGACCCCGGCCTGCTCAACCACCTGGCGCCGGGGCGCTGGCGGCACTGGGGCAGCGACGCGTACGACGCGCAGGAGGACTACCCCCTGCACGACCGCGTGCTCGCCGTGCAGTACTGGGTGCTCTTCCACATCACCAACCCGGTGACGGTGCGGCGCGTCTACGACGCCGAGCTGAAGGTACCCGCCGGTGAGGATGCGCTGACGCTCAACGACCTGCTCACCGACGTAACCAACTCGATCTGGTCGGACCTGGATGTCAACTGCGGCAAGCAGTGCACACCGCGGACGCCGTTCCTGCAGAGCATCCGCCGCAACCTGCAGCGCGAACACGTGCGGACGCTGTCGCGGATCGTGCTGTCGCAGGAGAACGGGGAATACCCGGCGGACGCGATCGCGGTGGCGCGGATGACGCTCACCAAGCTGCAGGAGCGGCTGAGCGAGCGTGCGGGCGACAAGTACCTGGACCCCGCGACGCGGGCCCACTTCGTGGACACCCAGGCGCGGATCTCCAAGGCCCTCGACGCCGGCTACGAGCTGTAGGTTTTTCCCATATTCAACCGTGCTGATCTTCGCCGGGTCCGTCAAGCTCCTGACGGGCCCGGCGTTTTGCGCGCAGCAGCCGGGCGCGGGCGTCGCCCGCGTCGGCGGGCTCAGCCGTAGCGGATGTTGGCGTGTCGGGCCGTGGCGGCTTCACCGGCGGAGCCGACGGTGCAGGTGGATCGAGCGTTGTGAACGGCAGGTCGGTGGCCTCCGCGGGTCGCGGACCGGGGCCGCGTTCGCCCGCGACATTACTACCCGCGACGCTGCTGCCGGGCGGGCTGGCTTGTGATCCGGCCAACTCCGCAGCGCGACGCTCGGCTGCCTCGCTGCGCAGGCGTCGGCGCGTGCGCCGCAGGGTCGCGGTCGTGGCAGCCGCCTCGGGCGCGCCGTGAACCAACCCGGCGATGAAGCGGCGGCTGAACGCGACGACGTCGGCGGGCTCGACGGCGATGCGGCGGACCGCCACGTCGGCGAGGAAGCACACCAGGGCGAGGCGCACGAGCAGCTCCCAGACCGGTTTCGTGATTTCCACGGTGCGGCGGCTCCACGGCTCGTAGACCGCCTGCGGCGTCTCGGGGTAAAGCACGCGGCCGCCCGTGGCCCGGGCCATCTCCGCAAGGGCCTGCTCGTTCGATTGCCGATCGCGGTACTCGGCTGCATACGGCACGGTCACGCTGGTCTGTACGCTGCCGGTGCGGTTGGCGCCGTCGGCGTGCCAGGCGTAGGCGGCGCGGACGATGTAGCTGCCGGCCTGCCCGGTGGGGAATTCCCCCTCATAGCGGCCGAGGCCGACGGGCTTGAGGTCGAGCGGCCGCGGCTGGTGGTCCGGGCCGACGACCGCGCCGGTGATGCGCAGGCCGCCGCGCACCAGTCCGATGGCGTCGTACGCCTCGAGCGTGACGCGGGCCCGGTCCCCGTCGCGCGCCACGCGCACGTCGAAGTCGGTCGCGTCGGGGGAGCGGGCGGTCCAGCGGGCAGCCTGGCTCCAGAACTTGGAAAAACCCGACCAGGGCGTCCAGTCGCGGCCCCAGCGCGGCCACATGCCGCTGGTGAACGCCACGGACCTCCCGAGCCCGACCTGCCAGTGCGCCAGGATCGGATCGACCCCTTCGTCGGTCGCGCGCAGCAGCGGCACGGTCGCGAGCGGGCGGGCGGAGGTCACGTCGTAGCCGTAGAGCGGAGGCAGATCGGTCGCCGCAATCCCGCTGACAATCGGCGACTGCAGTCCGCCGCGCAGGGCAGGCACGAACTGGCGTTGGTACGTGCCGGAGCGGCCGGCGAGGACCGTTTCGCGGACGAAGATCTGCGGCAGGGGGGCTGCATCGCTGGTGGCGTACATCCGCCCGCCGGTGATCTTCGCGATGCGCGTGAGCAGCGCCGTGTCCGTGTCGGCCCCGATGCCGATCGCGCTGACCGTGATGTTGTCGGCGGCGAGCTGCCGGGCGATCCCGTCGAAATCGCCGGGGATCGACTGGCCGTCGGTGAGCAAGATGATATGGCGGACGTTGGTGTCCGCGCCGCGCAGCGCCCGGGCCGCCTCGACGAGCGCGGGGTACATGTCCGTGCCGCCGCCGGATCCGATGTGTGTGAGCCGGCGCTGAATGCCCGCCTTGTTCTCGCAGGGCATGAGGGGAACCACCCACTGCGTGTCGCCGGCGAAGGCGAGCACCCCGATGCGGTCGAGCCCGCCGAGCAGGCCGATCGCGCCGCCCGCAGCCTGCTTGGCCCGCTCGATCTTCTCGCCCATCATCGAGCCGGAGCGATCGATCACGATCACCATGCTCAGGCTGAGCAGTTGCAGCTTCTTGCGATCGGTGACGACGGGCAGAACCTCCTCGAGCGGGGCGCGGTAGTAACCGCCGACGCCGAAGGCGTTGTCGCCGCCGACGGTGATCAGCCCGCCGCCCAGGTCACGCACGTAGGC
>Ga0116151_10004344_pt1 | contig 12435 bp, 12 predicted proteins | sample AD_UKC117_MetaG_FD_89893 | JGI IMG/M metagenome (GOLD analysis project Ga0116151, IMG submission 89893) | Active sludge microbial communities of municipal wastewater-treating anaerobic digesters from Hong Kong - AD_UKC117_MetaG | ecosystem: Engineered > Bioreactor > Anaerobic > Digestate... | reverse complement strand
TTTTTGTATATTTAGGATATAATCTTTCAAAAGTATTATAATGGATAATGTAGAATATTCAATATTAAGAATATATGCAAGCAGCACCGATAAAGTGCATGGAAACTTACTTTACGAAGACATTGTTTACCGGGCAAAAGAATCAGGTATTTCGGGGGCTACAGTATTCAGAGGTGTATTAGGATACGGTGCCAGTAGTACGATACATACATCACGATTCTGGGAATTAACCGAAAAACTTCCCATATTGATTGAGATTATCGATGAGAAGAATAAAATTGAAACATTCTATTCGCAAATAGAGCCTGTTCTTAAGAATATGCCTAAAGGTTGCCTGGTTAGCATCGACCCGACACAAATACGTTTTTATAAATCGGGAATAAAGAAAACCGATTAATAAGCAAATCTTGCTAAAGGAGCAACATCCTGGCTGGCAAATTCTTTATTTAAATACTTATAATACCCTGTGATGGCTACCATAGCCGCATTGTCGGTAGTAAATTTAAACTCAGGAATATATGTTTGCCAACCATACTTATTCGCCCTTTCCATAACAGTATTTCGCAAACCAGAGTTAGCAGAAACACCTCCCGCAACAGCTATATGTTTAATCCCAAGTTCTTTTGAGGCTTTAACCAGTTTGTTCATTAATATTTCAATAATAGTGTACTGAAGGCTTGCACATAAATCCATCATATTATTTTGAACAAACAAAGGATCTTCTTTAACCATATCGCGAATAAAATACAGAAACGAAGTTTTTAATCCGCTAAAACTATAATCCAGATCTTTAATTCTGGGCTTACTGAACTGAAATTTTAAGGGATCACCCTGTTGTGCATTTTTATCAATCACAGGGCCTCCGGGATAGGGCAAGCCAATTACTTTTGCACATTTATCAAAAGCTTCGCCTGCGGCATCATCAATAGTTTGGCCGATAATTTCCATTTCGAGGTGGTTTTTAACCACAACCAGTTGTGTATGGCCACCAGAAACTAATAAACATAAAAATGGAAATTCGGGCATTTTGTTATCTTTTTCAAGTTCCTTTATAAAATGAACCAAAATATGTGCTTGCAGATGATTTACCTCCACCAAGGGAATTTCCATAGCCAATGCAAAAGATTTAGCAAAAGATGTACCTACCAGCAATGATCCCAGTAAGCCAGGGCCGCGGGTAAAAGCTACCGCACTTATCTCTTTCTTGCTTACTCCTGCCATTTTTAACGCCTGATCTACAACGGGGATAATATTTTGCTGGTGTGCCCGCGAAGCAAGTTCTGGCACAACACCACCATAAGCTTTATGAACACTCTGATTAGCAATGATATTCGACAATAAATATCCATCCCTGATAACCGCTGCAGATGTATCGTCGCACGAAGATTCTATACCTAAAATTGTAATGTTCATTTATTCCCCGTATTTTGAGTATTTTATATTTTTTTTTGCTTTTTTTGCGTTATAGAAACATGGGCAAAAGTATTAAAAAAATATCGAAAATAGTTTTTATTTTCTTGTTGGCAATCATTGCAATTCCAACCATATTGTATTTTGTCCTTAAAAACCATAAGGTTCAGACCTACCTTACACATAAAATTGTAAAACAAGTTTCAGAAAACCTGAACTCTAAATTCGAGATCGAATCAGTTAATTACAGGTTCTTTAACAAAATAGTACTTAAAAAAGTTTATATCGAAGATCAATTAAAAGATACTTTGCTCTATTCTGATGAATTAATCTGTTACATAAAAAATGTTGACAGGAAAAAACAAGTAATTGAAATAAGTACAATTAAACTGGTTGATGCCAAATTTTACCTTCACAAGTTCGACACGTTACAATCGATGAACCTTGTTTTTTTAACCAAAAGCCTTGCTAAAAAAGATACAACAGCCAAAGATTCTGCAAAATGGCAAATTGTATTTCGCAATGTTAAGCTAGAGAATACTGTTTTCTGGTACAAATCGGTTAGAAAAAGAGAAATGGATTTTGGTGTTAATTTTAATGACCTGGTTTGTTATATTGATGATTTAGACATCAGAAACCTAAAAGTAGAAAATGGTGAAGTCCAGTTTTTTACCAAGAAACTGGTTTTTAAGGAAAAATCGGGTTTTTCAGTGCTTAGAATGAACTTTGGAATGCATATAAGTCCAACATTTATGAAATTTAATAATGTGGTTATTCGTACTCCATATTCATACATAAATGCAGATTCACTGGTATTTAAGCATAAAAATTTTGATGTATATAAGGAATTTGCAAAAAACATTTATCTCGATTTTAATTTACAGGAATCCAATCTGAGTTTAATGGACCTGGGGTATTTTGTACCCGTCTTTAAAGATATTAATTTAAACGCAGGAATATCAGGAAGAGCTTACAGCCGGTTAAGTAATTTTAAAGGAAAAGATATCAAAATACAAGTAGGACAACAAACCGAACTCATTACTGATTTTGACCTAAATGGTTTGCCCGACCATCGTCAGATGTTTATATATGCTGATTTTAAGAAACTTAACACTTGGGCTTCTGATTTTGAGATAATAAATAAATTTTTAAAATCCGGAAAAAAAATTACCATTCCTGAAAGCTTCGAGAAAATGGGTATCATAAGTTACAATGGTGTATTTACAGGTTTTTATGATGATTTTGTGACTTATGGAAAATTTACATCTGACCTGGGTAAAGTAGCAACCGACTTATCATTAAAACCAGATACATCTCAAACGATTGCTTTTAGTGGAAACCTTAAAACTATGGATTTTAAAGTTGGTGAATTGTTCCCAGGAACCAAACGAATAGGTGAAATAAGTGCAAATGCACAAATAAAAGGGTCGTTAAATAAAAATAAAAAATTAAAAGCAACAACAAAAGGAACAATTCAAAGTATTCAAATCAATAACTATAATTACCAGAACATTATAATTGATGGTTACCTTACCGAAAAAACATACGATGGTTTCCTAAGTATTTCTGACCCAAATATTGATTTAAACTTTAGCGGAGGAATTGATTTCTCGAAAGAAATTCCAAAATTTAATTTTAATGCAAGCGTTCCAAACGCTAACCTTTACGGACTTAATATTGATAAAAAAGATACTACCAGCAATATCTCATTTAATGTGAATGCCAAATTTGAAGGTATTGCTATAGATGATGCTGTTGGAAGAATTGTTTTTACCAATTCTAAATTATGCAAATTCAACGACACATTAAATATTGATACACTTATTATAAAAGCTGAACACTTTATTAGTGATACAAACAAACTAATCCTTGAATCGGATTACATTGATTTATTGATACATGGAGATTACAAGTCATCAACATTAATCCAATCAATAAAAAATCTTTATTATACATATGCACCAGCATTAATTAATGAAGCTACAGACACCTTGCCCCTTGATTACAACAATAATTTTTCATTAAATTTATCATTAAAAAATACTTCTTTAATAAGCAAATTCTTTTTCCCTTATATTTATTTTAGTGATAGCACCTTTTTGAAATTTGATTATAACGCTAATAGAAAAATTTTTGTACTTAAGGGCCATACCAAACAACTTAATCTTAAAGAACATACTTTAAACAACCTAAGTATTCAAACATTTTCGAATGATACATTATTTACTATTTTAACCAAATCGAGCAGTTTTGTTTTAAACAACTTTTTTACATTAACCGATTTTAAAACCACTTCTATTATTCATAAAAATAATATTGATTTTAAAATAGACTGGGATAATCATAAAATGAACAGTTATAAGGGTAAGATTCTGGCATCAACAAATTTCAAACAAATCAAATCATTTGAGGCCCCCTCAACACAAATCACAATCTTACCTTCTGAAATTGTAGTTAACGATTCGGTTTGGCATATTGATAAATCGATTATAAATATTGATTCTTCCTCTTACAGGGTAAGGAATTTCTCCATAAGCCATGGCAATCAATACTTTAGTGTAAATGGAACAGTATCAGAAAATCCGGAAGATACTTTATTTGTTGAAACAGGAAAAATTAACCTGGCACATCTGAACATATTAACTAAAAAAAGTAATTTACATTTTAATGGTTTTATAAACGGAAAAGCAAACATTTCAGATTTTTATCATTCGCGATTGTTTTTTGCCGATCTTACTATAAATAATCTCGAATTAAATAACGAATCGTTTGGAAAAACACAAATAAATAGTACCTGGCTTAAAGAAAAGAAAGCAATTCGGTTGGAGGCAAGAACATTCTACAATAATAAAAGTACCATTCATCTTACAGGAGAGTATTTTCCTGAACGTAAAAATATTGATGGAGAGATTATTATCGACAGCCTGGGTTTGCAGGTAATAAATCCTTACTTACGTTCATTTGCATCAAATGTGCAGGGATATGGTTCGGGAGATATTAAAATAAACGGGACGCTTAGAAACCCACTTTTTAATGGAGTACTTTTATTGGAAAATGCAGCAATGACCATTGATTATATTAATTCGAGATACTTTCTTAGTACAATGGCCAAAGTGGATAATAACAATCTTATTTTTACCAATGTTGAAACATACGATATATACAAAAACAAAGCCATAACCAATGGCAGGGTTAATTTTAACAATGGTATAAGCTTTAACTTTGGTATTGATGCAAATAATATTCTAGCTCTCAATACCAAATCAGTCCAAAATGAAACTTTTTATGGAACAGCTTATGCCACAGGACTTATAAGTGTTGTGGGGGCAAATAATAATACAAATTTGAATATTTCGGCACGTACCGAACCCAATACAAAAATCAGCATCCCTTTAGAGCGCAAGCAGGCACAAGAAAATCTGGGATTTGTAAGTTTTATTAATTCTACTTCACTTCATGCTGAAAACAAAGATGAAGCTATTGATTTCTCGGGATTTACTCTCAACTTCGATCTTGAAATTACTCCCGATGCAGAAGCTCAGCTTATTTTCGATTCCAAAATCGGAGATGTTATCCGTGGTAATGGCGAGGGTAACATTAAAATGAGTATCGACGAAAAAAATGATTTTAAAATGTATGGCGATTTTACCATTGAAGACGGGGACTATCTCTTTACCTTGCAAAATGTTATTAATAAACGTTTTAGAATTAAACAGGGAGGCAATATACTGTGGAATGGTGAACCTTACGATGCAGATATTGATATTGAAGCTGTATATAATCTAAAAACCTCATTAAATACTTTGGTTGATTCATCCTATACTTCATTTACAAAGACTGATTATAAAAAAAGAATCCCCGTTGACTGCCAGGTGTTTTTGAGTAATAAATTAATGAACCCCAACATCAGTTTTAATATCGATTTACCCACTGCCGATGAAGATACAAAAACTCTGGTGCGTTCCATTATAAACACCGAAGAAAAACTAAACAAACAGTTCCTTTCGTTATTGGTACTTAACGCTTTTATGAAAGAACAGGAAGGTTCTGAAAATTTTTATACCGGAACAAGCACCACAGGACTTGGAACAGTAACAACAAGTGAGTTATTATCGAACCAGTTAAGCAACTGGTTATCACAAATTAGCGATGAGTGGGATATCGGTATCAATTACAGGCCTGGCGATGAAATTTCAAAAGATCAGGTGGAGGTTGCATTATCGACTCAAATATTGAATGATCGCGTAAGTATTAACGGAAATGTGGGTTATGGAGGGCAAAATCTGGAACAAACAACTACAAATATTGTAGGTGACTTTAATGTTGAGGTAAAACTTAATAAAAGCGGAAAGCTAAGAGTTAAGGCTTTTAACGAATCGAACGATAAACTTATGTACGAAAACGCCCCATATACACAAGGTGTTGGTATTTTTTACCGCGAAGAATTTAATACATTTAAACAGTTGATGAATAAATTTTGGTACAAAATTAGTGGTAAGGATACTACTAAAGTAACACCAAAGAATTAATGTTTTTTGTAACTTTGGATCATTATTTTTAAAATATAATATCATTATAAACGTTAAATAACAAGCAAATAATAATCAGGATATATGTTTACAAATCTTTTATTACAGATAAATGTTGCCGACAGCTTAAATACTGTGGCTGAAACAGGCGAACTGGAACTTAAATTTTGGGAACTTTCTTTAAAAGGGGGATGGATTATGATCCCTATTGTGGCACTTTCAGTTATTGCCGTTTATATTTTTCTCGAAAGATACTTTGCCATAAAGAAAGCGTCTCAAACCGATTTAAACTTTATGAATAAAATAAAAGACTATATACACGACGATAAGCTGGACTCTGCCTTGGCCTTATGTGCATCAACGCAAAGCCCCGTGGCGCGAATGATTGAGAAAGGCTTACAACGTATCGGACGTCCGTTGAACGACATAAATGCCGCCATTGAAACAGTTGGAAACCTGGAGATCTCCAAATTGGAAAAAGGTTTACCTGCGCTTGCTACTGTATCGGGTGCTGCTCCCATGATCGGTTTCTTAGGGACTGTAATGGGTATGATCAGGGCATTTTATGATATGTCGAATGCCGGAAATAATATTGATGTTAGTTTATTATCGAATGGTATTTATACAGCCATGGTTACAACCGTTGCCGGATTAATGGTAGGTATTGTAGCTTATTTAGCATATAATGTTTTGGTTGCAAAGGTCGAGAAGGTAATTTTCCAGTTGGAAGCTAATACTTCTGAGTTTATGGATTTATTGAACGAACCGGTAGAATAAATTACGAAGTAAATTATTATGGCACTTAAACGAAGAAATAAAGTAAATCCTAATTTCAGCATGTCGTCGATGACTGACATTGTATTTTTGTTACTTATATTTTTTATGGTAACCTCAACACTTATAGCACCGAATGCGCTGAAACTGCTTTTGCCTAAAAGCTCGCACCAAACATCGGCTTCGGCAGTAACAACAATTTCTATTACCGAAGATTTAAATTATTATATAGAATCAACACAAGTTCCATTTGAAGATATCGAAGGAATTTTACAACATAAATTTACTTCGGATGCAATAGCAGAACCAACTATCTCGCTCCACTGCCATCAGAATGTACCCGTACATGCTATGGTGAGGGTTATGAATATAGCAAAAGATAATAAATGGAAACTAATTTTAGCCACACAGGCTAAATAAACAGTAATTATGAGTAGTTATATCCGCGAACATAAAAAAGGAATAATAGGCACAATAATTTTTCATGCAATTATTGCTGTCCTGTTTATTTATTTTGGATATTCTACTCCTCTTCCACTACCCGACGAGGAAGGTATTTTAATAAATTTTGGTGATAGCGAAGATGGCTTTGGTGCTGAAGAGCCTCGGTTTACTGAAACGCTTGAACAACAAGAAACTATTCAGGAGCAGGAAGAAACAAGTACAGAAACCAATGCATCGGAATCTGTTGATGGAAATATAACCCAGGATTACGAAGAAGCGCCGGCTGTCGAAGAACAGGGTAAAAAAGAAAAAACAGAAGAAAAAAAACCTGAGCCAACTCCACAACCTGTAAAAGAAGAAAAAACAGAAGTTAAAGAAGAACGAAAAGTTGACGAAAGGGCTCTATTCCAAGGGCGTAATAGAAATACAGATACCGGCAATAGCGAAGGTGAAACTAAAGGAGAAGGAAACCAGGGTTCTACTACAGGCTCGATAGATTCGGATAATCACACCGGAGGAAACAGCATGGGTACTACAGGTACCAGTTTTAGCCTGGCAGGGCGTAACCCGGAATCACTGCCAAAACCAGAATACCAGCAACAAATTGAAGGAAAGGTTGTTGTAGAAATTACGGTTGATAAATATGGTAACGTAACCGATGCCACACCAGGCGCAAAAGGAAGCACCACGCTTGACGCTAATTTGTTGTCTGCAGCAAAGAAAGCAGCATTAAAAGCAAAATTTGATAAAAAACCCGATGCACCTGCTTATCAAAAAGGGACTATTACTTACCATTTTAAATTGCAATAAAGCTTAGAATAAACCCAATAATTTTAAAGAAGATACAACCAGGGCAATAAGCAACACATACCGTGCAAATTGAGGCCCTCTTTTTACAGCTACTCTAGTTGCCACAAAAGCACCTATCATATTCCCAATAGCCAAAGTAAAACCAATTTTATAATCGACCTGGTGATTAACAGCAAAAACTATAAATGCCAAAATATTGTATATTAAAACGATAAATAACTTTAATGCATTTGCTTTTATTAAATCTACGCCAACTATTAAAACTAAAGCAGACACCAGGAAGAAACCTATTCCGGCTTGAATAAATCCGCCATATACACCTATCAAAAAAAAGATTACAAACTGCAAAATAGTTGGCTTAACAATCTTTTTCTCATCCGGCTTTTGAATCCACTGTTCGGGTTTTAAAAGGATAAAAACAAACATAATAACTAATAATCCCCCGATTATCTTCTCCAATATTCCATTGTTAACATTTACTGCAATAAAAGCACCAATTATTGAACCAATACCTGCAGGAATAAGTAAAAAAACACCTTGCTTAAAATCCAATACTTTTTGTTGCCTGAAGCTTCCTGTAGCAACAATATTCTGCATAATAAGCGCTATGCGGTTAGTCCCATTGGCGATATTAGCCGGTAATCCCATAAAAATTAATAGAGGTAGTGTTAATAATGAACCACCACCGGCAAAAACATTAATAAATCCGGCTAAAAATCCTACAACAATAGAAATAAAGGGTAAATACTCTTCCATGTTCTAGAAGATATAATCAAATACACCAAAAAGTTTAAGTGCCGAACCTAGTATAGCAAACAACAGCACAAAACGCACAAATTTAGCCCCCCAGCTTACAGCTACCTTTGCCCCAACATAAGCACCAGCCATGCTTCCAATAGCCATTACAAAACCCAGTATATAATTAACCTGGTCGTTTAATATAAAAACCAATAATGCAGGAATAGTAAACAGAAGAGTGATAAATACTTTTATGGCATTTGCTTTAACTAAATCATATCCAGCACCAAGAACAAGCCCTCCTAAAAGAAAAAAACCTACTCCAGCCTGAATAAAACCACCATACAAACCAATTCCGAAAAAAATAATAATCTGCAAAACTGAAGGCTTCTCCTTAACTTTTCCTGCTTGCCCCTTTATCCAAGCTTCAGGTTTATATAATATTACGAAAAACATAACTACAAGTAAAATTCCTATAAAAACTTTCATAATTTCGTCGGTGAGATTTACAGCCCAAATAGAGCCTGCAATAGCCCCAATAATACTTGGAATACCCAACCATAAACCAACTTTTAGGTTTAATACCTTTTTTTGCTTAAAACTACCGGATGCCACAATACTCTGAAAAAGTATACCTATACGATTAGTACCATTGGCAACATTTGCCGGTAAACCTAAAAACATTAATAAAGGCAGTGTTAACAATGAGCCACTTCCTGCCAAAGTATTTATAAAACCGGCTGCAAAACCAACCGCAATTACAGCTAAAATTGTATACCATTCCATATTTAATAGTTTATAAGTTGTGTAAATATAATAGTAAAAAATAGTATAAAAAAAGCTGCCTTAACGGGCAGCTTTCAGAATGAAATATATCATACTACATCTTAAACAAAGGATATTTACTCATCAATTCCACCACTTCTTTTCCTACCTGTTCAATAACTGCTTCGTTTTCGATATTACTAATTACTTTATCAATTAACTGAACAATATATGGTATCTTATCTTCTTTTACACCGCGTGTGGTAATAGCAGGTGTACCCACTCTTATTCCTGAAGTTTGGAATGGAGAGCGTGAATCGTATGGTACCATATTTTTATTGATAGTAATGTGAGCTTTTACTAAAGTGTTTTCTACAACCTTACCTGTAATTTCGGGGAATTTGGTTCTTAAATCAATTAACATGGAGTGATTATCAGTTCCTCCTGAAATTACTTTATATCCCAATTTAATAAACTCTTCTGCCATAACAGAAGCGTTCTTCTTAACCTGCATTTGGTAAGCCTTAAACTCAGGAGTTAGTGCTTCGCCAAAAGCAACAGCTTTAGCAGCAATAACATGCTCAAGAGGCCCGCCTTGTATTCCGGGGAATACACTTGAATCAAGAAGCTCCGACATTTTTTTCACAACCCCTTTAGGTGTAGTTTTTCCCCAGGGATTATCGAAATCTTTGCCAATTAAAATAATACCACCACGGGGCCCACGCAATGTTTTGTGGGTTGTTGAAGTAACAATGTGAGCATATTCTAATGGATTTTTTAACAAACCGGCAGCAATTAAACCTGCAGGATGAGCCATATCTATCATTAAAATAGCGCCAACTTTATCAGCTATTTCGCGCATACGCTTATAATCCCATTCACGAGAATATGCCGATGCACCACCTACAATCATTTTAGGTTTTTCGCGCAATGCAACCTCTTCCATCATATCATAGTCAACCATGCCGGTGTCTTCTTTAACACCATATGATACTGCACGATATAAAATACCAGACATATTAACAGGCGAACCATGCGACAAGTGTCCACCATGAGATAAATCCAATCCTAAAAATGTATCACCCGGCTCCAAAACTGCCATAAAAACAGCCATATTTGCTTGCGCACCTGAGTGAGGTTGAACATTTACCCATTCGGCTTTATATAATTCCTTAAGCCTTTCACGGGCGATATCTTCAGTTTGGTCAACAATCTGGCAACCACCATAATACCTTTTACCCGGGTAACCTTCCGCATATTTATTAGTCAATACAGAGCCCATTGCTTCCATAACCTGGTCGCTAACAAAGTTTTCCGAAGCAATAAGTTCAATCCCGTTAATTTGCCTTTCGCGTTCTTTTTGAATTAAGTCAAATATTTGATTATCTCTATTCATGTCAGTAAGTTTTTATTAAAAATAATTTCCCAAAATTATAGAATTATGTATGGAATAAAAAAAATAAAAAGGTAATTATACTTGGAAAATGCAATATAACATATCATGATATTAGTAAAAAAAATAGGGAACCATTACATTCCCTTATATTTAGTACTATTTTTTAATAAACATCTAATTTTTAACGAAAAGGTAATTTTCAATAATATTTTGAAGTTTTCGAATTTCAAAAGGTTTTGCCAGGTAATCGTCGCATCCGGCTAAATAACAATCCAATATACCTTGTGAGTGTGCATAAGCAGTAACAGCAACAACCGGAACCGTAGGATTAATTTCTTTTATTCTCCGTGTAGCCTGATACCCATTTACTTTAGGTAACCTAATATCCATTAACACCAGATCGGCTGCATGTTTATTGTCCGAAAAATAATTTATGGCTTCTTCACCATTGCTTGCTCTAAATATGATAGGCCGGTATAGGTCAAGAATTTCATTTAGCAGTAAATAGGCTACATCGTCATCCTCTACCACCAAAATTTTATATCCATCTGTATTTTTCAAATCTGTTGGATATTTAATAAGTTCAGTATAATTATTCATTCCCCAATGATAAAAACAACCAATATTAAGTATATGTATATTAATATCCAATTATTTAGCACACTTTTTTTTGACGAATATCTGTTTTTTATCAACAAACATATCTTTAAGGTAGATAAAACGAAGAACTTTGAAGTTAATAACTTTTTATTGTTAATAACTGATAATAAATTATAATTCATTTAATAAATTATTTTTTATATTTTTAATCCATTATTAACTCAAAAATTTAAATCATGGAAGAGCAAAATGTACAAACTACAACACAACGCCCTACTTTTTTAACCGTTTTGTGTATTTTAACCTTTATTGGTAGTGGATTAGGATTACTTTTTGGTATTATTGGATTAGTTGCAGCAGGAGCTATAGAATCAGTTGCTGCATATTTACCAGTAGGTACTGATTCTGGAATTTTTAAATCTATAATCACCCTAATATTAATAGCGGGTTCACTTTATGGAGCAATACAAATGTGGAAATTAAAAAAGCTTGGATTTTACATTTATGCTGCAGCTAATGTTATTTTATTAATTCTGAATTTTGGTATTTTCGGTTTAATAATAACAGCTGCCTTTATTATAATGTACTATTTGAATTTAAAAGTAATGGTATAATAAATTACAATTCAAAGAAGAGCCGCCCTGTGCGGCTTTTTTTTTATTCTTCTGATATTTCTAAAAGCAGGTTTCTATAGGCCGAAAAAAGTTTTGATTTTGACACCATCCCAACATATTTTGCATTCTGTATTACCGGGAGGTTCCATGCCCCGGTTGACTCAAACTTTTGTATTACCTCTTTCATGGTGTCTTTCATACCAATATAAGCAGGAGGTAATATCATAAGGTTGCTAACTGGGGTTTTTTGGTACATTTCGCTATCGAACATTATTTCGCGGATATTATCCATTAAAATTATCCCTATCAAAATACCCTCATCATCAATTACTGGGAATATATTCCGTTTTGATTT
>Ga0116151_10004342_pt1 | contig 12437 bp, 6 predicted proteins | sample AD_UKC117_MetaG_FD_89893 | JGI IMG/M metagenome (GOLD analysis project Ga0116151, IMG submission 89893) | Active sludge microbial communities of municipal wastewater-treating anaerobic digesters from Hong Kong - AD_UKC117_MetaG | ecosystem: Engineered > Bioreactor > Anaerobic > Digestate... | reverse complement strand
TGTCGGTGGCCAATCGCGGCCACTTTCGTGATCGCCATGGGCCGGAATGCGTGATCGGTTTGCGCCGTAATCCGTGATCGGCATCCGCCGTAATTGGTGATCGTTTTGGCCCGGATTATGCAAAATACGAATCTCAGCATCTGTTTTTGCTTCTTGCAAATATTGTTTCACCTGGTAAATAAGATAGTTGATGAGGTTATCCTGAAATTGCTGATAGCGATGGTAGGCAAAACAAATCAGGTAAAGGTAAACCAGGTACTCGTCAAGTTGTTTCAGCCGAAAGACAGTATAGTAACCCACTAGAGAAGCGTAATAATTGACTCCTTCATTGGAAATATCCAGTTTGGGGATGAACTGTTTCCCAAGCTGATAAAGCGGTTGAATTTGCTCACCACGATTAATCTCTCGTTTCATTTCCCGTGGACCAAAATCTTTTGGAGAGCGTTTGAGCAAGGTTATTTCATACAACCCTTGTGGATTTTGCAAGAGGTTTTCGAGTTTTCCAATATCCTTTGCCGTGAGATGTGTCTTCATGAATGCAATCAGACGGCGTTGTTCCTGCTGTAGTACATTACCAATGGCATCTTGCAGATAGGTGTATGGCGGGATGACAATTCTGTTTTCTTCAAGGTATTGGAGGAGTTCGCGGAAAATATAGATAGGCTTCGTTGAGATTTTAGCCAGTTGAAAAGCCTTTAATTCCAACGCGTGTCGTTCCCCTTCCCCACAGGGGCGGTATCGGCAGAGATCAAGAATGATCTTTTGCTGAGCAGCAAGCGTATTAGCAGATACCGTATAATTATCGATGTCATGATTAGGGTAGTGAGCTTGGTGGATATAAATGAGGTCAGTGACAACCTCGTTGAGGTTAAATGAAAAAAATTGCTTTTGTGCTTTGAAGTAACCCAACTGCAAAATGAAATAGATGCGGGTTTTGATAGGTTGCCGTTTGAGGAGCGTTCTTTCACTTTCCGATAAGGCAAAATACAATTTTCGTTCTTCATCGGTAAAGGGTATATAGGTGTAAAGGGAAATCGCCTCATCGTCATCCAGAATTTGTAGACGGTTGTTGGGTAAGGACATCATAATACCTTCAGGGCTATTAGTTCATTGAAAATGACAGTCCCAGGAAGTATACTTTCGGAGACATTTGGAAAATGTCTCCCATTTTATGTCCCATGAGTGCCTTCTTGAATTGACTAAGATGTTATGGGACATTAGGAATGTCTAATGGCGTTAATTGGTTATGCACGTGTCAGCTCGGTTGGACAGACACTTGATGTCCAGCTAGACAAACTGAAACATTGTAATAAAGTGTTTCAGGAGAAGAAGAGTGGCGCTTCTGACAAGCGACCTCGCTTAACCGCCTGTCTGGAATATGTACGGGAAGGGGATGTGTTGGTGGTGACAAAACTAGACCGCTTGGCTCGCTCTACCCTTGATTTATGCCAGATTGCGGCTCAATTGGAACACAAACAAGTTCATCTTCAAGTGCTTGACCAGAGTATTGATACCACCAACGCCACAGGACGTTTACTATTTAATATGCTGGGGGCGATTGCCCAATTTGAGACGGAGATTCGGGCGGAGCGTCAGCGGGAGGGGATCGATAAGGCAAGGCAGAAGGGGATACAGTTTGGACCCAGGAAAAAACTTACCGATGAACAAATAACTGAATTGAAAAAAAGACGAAAAGACGGGGAGTTGATCCGGGTACTTATGAAGGATTATCGGCTTTCCAAGTCGAGTGTGTATCGGTATCTATCTAGCTAAAAAATATTTTCTAACACTGTATCACCCCGCAGGTTGCGTTTTGGCGGGGGATATGCAAAAACCCCCCCCTTGGGTTTTTGGGTGCCAATAAATAAGGATCCCATGCTTCAGATAAATAGATGCACATAGCAATTCCAAATAAAATCCCGATAGGTACTCCCCAATAAAAGAAAGGAGGAATATCTATAACGATTACTAGAATAGTAATAACAAAAAGGTAACTACTCAGGTAGCGGGCTCGTGAGCTGAAGGCAAAACAGGATTGCCGCAGAGAGCCGCTTCAAGAGCCGCAAGAACATTGATCCCCTGTTTGCGCACAGTTGAAATGTAACTGCGAATGGCACAAAAGATTTGTGCACCTTCCATAGTACGAAAAGAACCAGAGATTTTCTCTTTGACCTTTACCATCCTGACATCGCGTTCGGCCAGATTGTTGGTGAACGGAACGCGAAAGTCATACATAAAAGCCAACACTTGCTGCTTGTTCTGTTGTAAGCGGTCAAGCAAATTCTTGGGTGGGGATTGTTTCGGCCGTCCCTTTTGCCCGGTCTTCTCCGGCTCAGGATTCACAGCAAATCCCGCCGCTAGAATTTCGTCATAGGTGTCAGCAAACCGGCGGCATAAACGTGGCGATAAGGACCGATTGGTTGTTGGGGCTCGGGCCACAGCCGTTTTGATAGCCAAAAGTAATTGACTCATTCGTGCCGCCCACTCTTGTTGATATTGGTCGGTAATGAACTGCAATTCACGAAGATGATGAGCATTACAAAAACCATGCAAACAAGTGCGGAATTGTCGTCAGTGGGTAATTCTAATTGTCGTTGGCCGCCCGTCCCTTGAATTCTGGCAAAATGCCCATAGCGTGCATCCCGATTTGTCCCCGTTTCTCCTGAACATCATAGTAGGTCAAGTCAGCTGTACTGGCGACATGAACCCAATGGAGCTTGCCCGACACGCGCAGACCGGTTTCGTCAAAGTGGGCCACGGCTTTCGCTTTGAGTGCCTCTTTGATGGCGCGCAAAGCCGGCTGGATGTGTTGCTGGCACTGCTGTAATGATTCCTGGAGAAAGCCTTCAGCCGGTTGATGACCATACATATCACCGAGGGTTTCACAGGTACGCGCCCAGGGTATCAGTTGGTATTGATTCCAATAGACCGCTTGTGCTTTCAGCCTGGGGCCATACTGCACCGGGGCCGTGATGTGTGCGGGGAAATTGGCCTTGGCTTGTTGGTGGCAATGCGGACACACTTTGATTTCGGCCTGATACTCTGTCACTTCGACCGTGACCGGTGGCAAGTCAAACAGCTGCCGCTTTTCATAGTCGATGACCGGCACGGCACTAAGGTCATGGGCACAATGCGGGCAACTGATTATGGATTGCACTTCCTGATAGTGCGGATTGGACACCATTTTCAATGTTTGTCCTTTATGCCCTTTTTGCCCACCTTTACTTTTACCACTCTGCTGCCGCAAGCTTCTCGTTTTTGGCTTTTTCAAACCATCACTGCTGGGTGGTTTGCCACTATTGTGGCTATTTTTGGCCAATTGGTCGGCCAACTGCTGGATGCGCTCATTTTGCGCAGCCGCCTGTTGCTCCAGTGCATCGATTCGCGCTATGGCGACCAGGAGCAAATCGATAAGGGGTTCCTTATCAAGTTGGCTGAGTTGTTCTCGGGTTACACCCCTCAATGATACATCCATGTAGCCATATTAGTCGGTTTGTTTCAAATCGGCATCTTTTTATCATCTCAGGTCTTGACCTGAGTAGTTACACAAAAAGTACAAAAAGAAAACTAAGTATTCCAATCTTACGATTTTGTTGCATAGTTAATATCTCCCTGCCCAATTACCAACTGAATTAACAAAATCATCTTTCACATTCGTATAGTCCAAAAGCATGTTAATACCGAAACCCACTCCAATTGATGATTTTGGATTTCCGATTAACGATTACACAACTGCGTTTGATGCAAAACGGCCGTTCCCGCCAGCGTATATTGTGCAGAGAAAACGGCCGTTTTCAAAAGCCAACTAAGAGTATTACAGCGAACAAGAAACACCACTGCGATGTGGAATGTTCGTTTCCACATCGCAGTGGTTGGGTGCTTTTATTATGCTCGTGGAGAAGTTATCACTTTATCTAGAACGATGCCACCATGCTTGAAAACCCATATAACTTAGTGAGACGATAACCCAAACAAGTCCAATATTAACAAGAGCCGTGCCTATTTCCGAGCTTAGCTGATCAAGAACTAATCTAGCAAAAAGAACACCTCCAATAACTGCAATTGGCATCCAACGGTGATCAGCCGTACGAGCATTCGGGTTTTTCAACTTAAGATAAACAGGATCCCATACTGCCCGCAGATATAAGCAAGACAATATACCAAGTCCAATACCCGCTAATATACTAAACCAGTAACTCAGAGAATTGATGTTTGCACGGAGATTTAACATGATAATACATACTAAAAAAGCATCAAGACTTATTACTCCCACAAACAACATAGTCCGACTTGGTTCTCTAGATTCCACGTAAAATTCTCCTGAATTAATGACCAAAGTATTGAGGATTGTTGGCAAATATTTTATCTTTCTGTGTTGATAAGACATAACCTACTCCAGCACCAACCGCAAAGCTAAGCCCAATAGCTACCCACGCTGGAGCAGTAAAAGCAACAGCGATTCCAAAAGCAAGCGCCCCAGCTGCACCAGCCACAAGACCCAGCGTGGTAGCAAGTGCAGCTCGACTAAACCGCTTTCCCCAAGTGAAACACGGGTCAGCTGAATCAGAAGCAAACTGAAATACACCGTCAATAATCCCTGCTAAGGCGATAGTACCTCCTATTCCTTTCCATCCCCACTTAGGTATAGGTCTCGTTTGTAATGTATATCTACTTGTTGATCCCGTATAATGGAGGCCATTTCCACGTGGCATTCCTGGGGATACCAATTCATCCAAGTACCCAGATATTGGACGCGATTTCTCCCAAACTTGTACTGTTTTATATCCCCAATTGCCTGGTAAATTTCGTATGATAGGCAGTTTTCGCCAAAAACCTGGCACCTGCTTAGCAACAACATTTTCAACAATTTTTGTTCCATACCGCGCAGCAGGTTCACTGGCATAAGCCCATGCCGCTTGTGGCCCTATTGCTAAGGCACCTACAAGATTAGATGAAGTTCCCTGACAAGAGCACTGATCCTGGTTCGGTACACTATTCCACCAGTCCAAAAACGCCAAACCTTTTTTGGCACCATATTCTATGATTTCATTAGGTACCGTCAGGGTTGGCACAAATGGGAATGGAATACTCCCAGAGTTCCCGCTCAAATCTACAAAATTGATAGGATCATTGTAAACATAGGCGTAGGCATTTAGGGCCTGACCATTGGTGATGTCGGGTATCAAGCTGTCGGGGGTGAGGAAGCGGCCCAATGCCGGGTCATAGTAGCGCGCCCGCAGGTAGGCAAGGCCGCTGCTGCCGTCTTGCTGCTCGCCGGTGAAGCCAAACCAGCTTGCCATGCCCGTGCTGTTCACAATCTCGCCAAACGGGCTGTAATCTACGTGGCCTATGGCGTTGCCCGTCACCCCGCTCAAGTCGCGCACACTGCCCAGGGCGTCGGCGTGGAAGTAGGTCCAATAGCCGCCGCTCTGCTGCTGCCCAATTCCCGGCAGGAAGTTGACTGTCGTCAACGCACTGCCCTGCGACTGCGCCAACACCTGCGCCAGCGCCCCGTTCAAGTCCAGCGTAAACGTCGTCGTCACGCCATCGGTTTTCTGCCACAGCCGGTCGCCGTCGCCGGTATAGCCATACTGTGTTGATGTGATGCCTTGTGTCACCTGGATCAGGCGATCCAGGTCGTCGTAGGCGTAGCTGCGGTTGCCGTCGTTGAGCAGGTTGCCGTTGGCGTCCAGCGTCGTCGGCGCGCCGCCCACGTGGGTGAGCTGGTTAGCGCTATCATAGGTGTAAACAACAGTCTCGCCTGGTTCCTGCTTGATCAGCCGGTTGCCCGCTGCGTCGTATTCGTAATGGTACAGGTTGCCGTTGCTGTGATCGGCGTCTGTCAACCGGTAAAGCGCGTCGTACGTGTAACTGATCGTCGTGCCATTCTCCACCGCGCCCAGCCGTCGCCCAGTCGCGTCATAGCTGTAGCTGTAACTGCCGATGACCTGCCCCGCGTCGCTGGTATGCACAATACTGGTCACGTTACCTGCCGCATCATACGTCAGCGTACTCACCGTTTCGTTGGGTAAGGTAATGGTGATGGGACGGCCGTTTTCATCATATTCATACGTCGTCACGCCCTCATCCCAATCGTTGATGCTTGTCACCTGATTGAGATCGTTATAGGCATAAACCACTGTCTTGCCATCTGGATATATGGTGTGTGTGCGGTTGCCCACCCCATCATACCGGTAGCTCACCGCTTCACCTGTTGCCAGTGTGATGGTCAACGGTCTGCCCAGCGCATCCAGTTCATAGCCGGTGGTTCCTTCAGCATCGACCATGCCGCTGCGCCGTCCCGCCGCATCGTAGAAATACTGCACCAACTGATCCGGCGCTGTTAGCTGCGTCAACTGCCCCAACGGATTGTAATCATAGCTGATGGCCGTACCGTCAGCCTTCGTCCATTGGCTGATCAACCCGCGCGGGTCATATTCATACGCCATCGTCCGGCTCAACGGATCCGTCATACTCAACATCCGTCCCATCGGATCATAACTAAACTGCGTCACATAATTGCGCGGGTCTGTCAGGCTCGTCAAATTGCCCACCCGATCATACCCATACCGGGTACTGATATTGGTATTGACCCCACTTGACTGTCCTGGCTGATAATTAGCAATCACCTCCACCAACCGGCTCAACTCATCGTAGTTATAGCGGGTCACAATACCATTGCCATCTGTCTCTTCAATCACCTGCCCCAACACATCATAAGCAAAGGTGGTGTCATGGCCCAATTTATCCGTCACCGTGATCGGCCGGTTCAGCACGTCGTAATCAATCGTCACGTACTCACCCGCCGCATCCGTAATCCGGGTCACATTCCCGGCAGCGTTGTAGGTGTATGAAATCGTTTGTCCTAAAGCATTGCGTATAATAGCCGGTCTTGACAACGCATCATACTCAATGGTCAGTCCATGACCATTGGCATCCGTGATCACAGTCGTGTTGCCCAACGCATCATAGGCCATCTGTGTCGTGTTGCCAAGAGCATCCCGTACCGTCACCGGACGGCCTGCCAGATCATAAGTGACATGGCTGCTGTTGCCCAGTTGGTCGGTAATCGTTATCGGGCGCCCCGCCCCACCGCATCATACGCCATATGGACCGTTTCCGTCATGGCATTGGTCACGGTGCTGGGCATAAAGCGGCGCACATAATCAATCGTCGTCACGCCCCCCACCTGATCCGTCATCGTGATCACATTGCCCAGGGCATCATATTCATACTGAATCGTACCCGTCAACGGATCCGTCACTTGCAGCAGCCGTCCCGCATCATCATAGTCCAATTGAGTGATATTGTTCAAAGCATCCGTTACAGATGTCAAACGCCCCAGACTATCATAGCCATATTCAGTCAGCTGGTTCAACGGATCAGTCAATGCCACCAAATCACCTGCCGCGTCATAACTGAGCGTCATCGTCAGGCCAGCCTGGTTAACAATGCCGGCGAGCATGTTTTGCCAGCCGTTTTGGTCTTCATAGATAAACTGCACGCTTTGCCCGGCCGGATCAATCACCTCCACCAAGTTAGGCCCATCATACACAAACTGCGTTGTACGCCCTAACGTATCGGTCAGCACGGTGGGTTTAGCCCAGTTGTTGTAAGCGACCTGGATGCTGTTCCCCAAAGTGTCGGTGACAACCGTCGGCCAGCCGCGTTCGTTATAAGCCACCTGGGTCACATGCCCCAGCGCATCCTCAATTTCTGTCGGCCGGCGCGTCTCGGTGTGGCCGCGATACTGCGTCACCGCTCCCAAGGGGTCGATAATCTTTTCCAACTGCCCATCATCCATGCCATAGACGTAGCGGGTAGCCGCGCCTATGTTCTGCTCCGTCACCGTCGTGGTGATCGCTGCGCTCGTGATGTCATAATCGAAGACGAGGAATTCGCCCATGCTGTTCGTTTGCGTAATCACCCGCCCGCCGTTGTCATACTGGTTAGTGAACACCGTATTGCCCAACGGGTCAGTCTGCGAGGTTATGAGGAAGTTGTTGTACTGATACGTGGTGGCTGCGCCCATCGTATCCGTGACTACGTTCAGGAAATAGAATTCATCATAACCATACTGCACGGTGCGTCCCGTGTGGTCCGCGACCTGGGTCAGTAAGTCGATGTCGTAATAATCATAGCCAAACCACAGATAACGGCCGCCGGGTGCATCCACCCGTGCCAGACGGGTCACAGTTTCACTGCCGCGTGACGCGGTTTCATACGTCAACCATATCATATTGCCATTCGGGTCTTGTTGGGCAACGAGCTTGCCATCAGCAGCAAATAAGTCAACATATTGGTTCTCATCGACCAAAGCCCAGCCGCCCGCAGGCAATTTCACCAACATATAAGGCGAACCTGAAAACGAAGCGTATACATCTGTACCCACATCTTTGAAGATGAGATGGTCGCCCCGGCCACGACGCACCGCTACATAGTCTTGTGTAAGCATAATCACTTCCTGGTTGTAATTATGCGTCCAGCCATACCCAAAAGGCGTATCAGACAACAAACTCTGGCTCAGATAAACACGCTCAAAGCGTAAATCAATGCCTTGGCAGCCCGTTGATACACCCAGGTCACGTTCAACCAGATAAAAGCTACCACTGCGAGTATCAATCGGGTCTCCCACAGAAACTGTTTCGCTGTTACAGGAAGCCGGGGAATAGCCATTATTTGAACCAATAATAAAAGGACTTGTGCCTGCATTCCCCCCGGCATGAACGTCCAGATGTACCCCTTCTGTATTGGCCGGGGCAATGCCGGATAATGTCAGACCCAAATGGCTCGGTCCGTGGCTGATAGGCCAGGTATTGCCGGCCGCATTCACCAGGAAGGCGTACTCGTCGCCTGCCGTCGGGCCGCCGTCCGTGCCGCCGCCGCTGGAACGCTGGTCGGTGAGCGGATTCTCCCAACCCAGGTAGTTGACGGTGTAATAAGTGGCCCAGCTAAAGTCATTGAGCGCCCGGTGTGAAAAACCGGCCGAAAGGTAGATGGCGCCTTCACTGGCGGGCACTTTATAGTCCGGATACCCCTGCCAACTGTTGGAAGGCAGCGAACTCACGGCCATCAAAGGCAGGCCAAAGTGATACGGTATGCCGCCGCCGGACGTCAATCCGGGCGGTACGTTGTAAGTGGGCGGCGGGGTACCAGGAGAAGCCGGGGTGGGTGGGGGCGGCTCTGTGACGGTGACATCATTGCTGGTGGCATTCCGATTTCCGTTGGCGTGATCATAGACATAGACGTTTTGCGTGCCGGTTTCATTGAAGGCAAAAGTCAGGCTGGCCGATCCGGCGTCTGCTGCGGTGAAGATATAGTCGGGATAATCGCCGCAGCAGGGTGGTTTGTTGTCCGGCAGTGTGGCAGCCGCGGAGGGGACAAATTCAATATTCCCCCGGTAGTTGGGCCAGAGATTACCGTTTTGGTCACGCGCTTCAATGGTAAGGACAAAATCCTGGTCGCCCCGGACAGCAGTGGTGGGAGAAATAACGGCCGTCAGGTGTATCTCTGCTACTTCCACGTTGTTGGTCGTTACATTTCGGGTGGAGTTTACCCAATCGTAAATGTAAACGTTGTGCACGCCGCCGCTGTTGAAGGCAAAATTAAACGTCGCCCGGCCGGCATTAGCGGCCGTGAACGTGAAATCCGGAGTGTTCTTTAACGTGCCGCTTAAACTCGGCAGTGTTGATGAGGCGGATTCGATAAATTCCACCTGACCTCGATATCCTGTCCAGATGTCGCCATATTCGTCACGCGCCGACAACGTCAGGGTGAGCGTTTCTTCGCCAGCAATAGCTGTGGAAGGGGTGATTTCCGCCCAAAGATACACTTCTTTCACGTCAACATGGTTGCTCGTCGTGTTCATATCCGGATTATAAAAATCATAGACATAAACATCTTGCACGCCTCCCTCATTGAAAGCAAACGTAAAGGTGGCTATTCCGGCATCGGTCTCGGTGAAAGTATAGTCAGGCGCCGGGCCACAGGAGATGGGACCACAAATATTGGGCAAAGTAGAAGAGGCGGATTCAACAAACTCGATGCTGCCACGGTAGCCTGTAGCCCGTCTGCCTTCTACATCTCGCGCTTCGACTACTAACTGTATAATATTTTCGCCAGCAAAGACCGTTGTTGGACTGATAGTCGCATGGAGAGACACAGCTGGGCCTGAATTACGTACCATAACAGTTGACGTGGCCACTAAAGAAGGAGAGAGAACATCTGTCACGGTGATTATATGCTGACCAGGTGTGTAAAAAGCGATGCCATCCGTGAATGTATGACGGCCGTTGTCCAGCAAAGCGCCAACTGTGAACGTGTAATTGGCTGGTAACGCAGCCACGCTATCTGTGCTGGTCATCGTTACTGTGCCGGTGTACGTTTCTACAGGATCTCCATTAATATCCTCAGCGATGACTGTTACGTCAATCGCTTCCGTCAGATCCACTGTCAGGCTTGATAGTTCCACTGACATGGCAGTGACAGGGACAAGAGGAACCTCCTCTCCAGGCAATGGGCCATCATCATAAAGACGGATGTTGCTAACATCAATGTTAAATGTAGCTGCCGGCGGTTTGTATCCTCCACCCCAGACATAAAAGCGCATATAGCCTGGACTGAAGGTGCTGGGAACGACGACGTAATCAAAATGCTCAGTAACTGTAATGGGTAATGAACCATCATGAATCAGGTAGGTTCCAGCCTGATTCACTGGAATAGAACCACTGCAGGCATATGATCCACAATTGTATGGCTTGAAGTACAGCGTACGATTCCCTGTACTGGCTGCATTAATTTGAAAGCCAATGCCATGAAGAACGCCTTCGTAGTCCAAACCACCAGGAGAAACGGAGCCTTCGGCATATTGCCAACAACGAGTTGAAGAACCGCTAGAGATCCAACCATCCATATTCCTATCTACAAAATTGGGGAAAACGGCCGTACAGTTGCTTACATACCAGTTTTGTAAAAGACCGGCAGCCAAAACATCTGCCAAAACAAACCAAGACAAACCTGCTACTCCTACAAGAATAACGATAATTCTCATTAATCTGTTTAACAAGACAGAAGAACCCAAAACCATACTTTTACTAAAACAAAACTGAAAACACGACATGGCTTTACTTTTTCGCCCCCTTACGGATGATTTTTGGCCAATATAATTTTATTCTTCAAACAGTTGTGAAGCTTATCACAAACTTTAGGGCGTAATTTACAAATCAGCTGCAAAAGAACTGCAAACTTTCGACTTTTTCCTTCCTTCACACCTCATTCTGTTTTTCGTGCTTTCGTTTTTAAGATCGGAGGAATCCATTACCAGGTTAAAAGACAATGTCCTTATGGCGTAATCCAATTTGGATGACATTCTGCCATTCCTTGGATGTCGGCAGAGTCCGCCAGGCCGCATAGCCCTGCCCTTCACCCGCATCAAGCAGGGTGATAAGCTGATGCTCACGGCCGTTTTCCCACAAATACCCCGCCCATTTCGGCAGCAGCGGCAGCGCCAGGCATTTGTTTAGCATCGGGTAAAACAGCGGCGGTATCGGCTGCGTGCCATCATCCAGCAAGCAAAAGGGCTGCTCCGGATTCATCTCTTTCAGGCTGGCCTGCTTGTGAATCAGGATGTGGTTGGCCCAGCCACAGGGCAGCGTGGCCTGGATTTTTACGTGCTCTTTCATCCCGTCCAGGCGCATCCGCTTGCGGCCCAGCCAGTGCACCTTGCCCCCGCCAACCAGTGCCGCCCAGTTGGCCTTCACCGACTGTTTGGCCCCCACCATCTCCAGGTAAACCAGCGCCTCGTCCACGTCATCAATGGCTAGCGCCGGCGTCAACACGGCCAATCCCTGAGCCAATGACAGCTTGCGGGTAGGGTCGTTTTTGACGCGCACCTCTTTGAGAATCACGCGCCGGGCCTCATGCCCTTCCCTCTTTGGCCGGAAATGGCAAGGCTGGCACCAGGTCAGATCTGTCTGATACCCCACCTTTCGCAGCGCCTGACTGACACGGCCGTCGGCCACTAACTGCTCCGCCTGCCACTCACTGATGGACGTCACGCCCAAGGCCTCTACCACATCCCGCAGCAGCAAGGCCTGCCCAAATTCCGTCATCACCGGCGAAAGGGCGGCCAGTTTTTCCTGCAGGTTTGTTTCCGCGGCCGCCGCCAGTGTTACCGGCCGCGGTCGGTATTCTCCATCCTGTGGGGTGGGGCGGTAGCCGTGAGCTTGCAGCGTTTCGCTGACGATGGTTTGCAGCAGAGGAGCCAAATCATTGCTGTAAAAGCCGCGGCCGTATGCCCCCAACTGCGCCTGGTAAATCACGCTGCTGACCAGCACGGGACGGCCGTTTTCGCGGCGCAGCAGATCATCCAGGCTGCTGCGGGCAGTCGCTTCATCAACAGGCAGCGGCTTGGTGTAGCTGCCGGTGGCGGTAGGGGC
>Ga0116151_10004338_pt1 | contig 12438 bp, 8 predicted proteins | sample AD_UKC117_MetaG_FD_89893 | JGI IMG/M metagenome (GOLD analysis project Ga0116151, IMG submission 89893) | Active sludge microbial communities of municipal wastewater-treating anaerobic digesters from Hong Kong - AD_UKC117_MetaG | ecosystem: Engineered > Bioreactor > Anaerobic > Digestate... | reverse complement strand
CGAAAAATATGAGGTGAACCCGGTTCTGGCCAAGGCGATGGACCGCATCTTCATCCTTCATGCGGACCACGAACAGAATGCATCGACGTCGACCGTGCGGCTTGCCGGTTCGTCGGGCGCCAACCCGTTTGCCTGTATTGCTGCAGGTATCGCCTGCCTGTGGGGACCGGCCCATGGCGGCGCGAACGAAGCAGCCCTCAACATGCTTTCCGAGATCGGATCGGTCGACCGTATTCCCGAGTACATCGAACGCGCCAAGGACAAGGACGACCCGTTCCGGCTCATGGGCTTTGGTCACCGCGTCTACAAGAACTATGACCCGCGTGCCAAGATCATGCAGAAGACCTGCCACGAGGTCCTCAAGGAAGTTGGCGACGAAAACGATCCGCTGCTGCAGGTCGCGATGGAACTGGAACGCATTGCGCTGTCCGATGAGTACTTCATCGAGAAGAAGCTCTATCCGAACATCGACTTCTATTCAGGCATCACGCTGAAGGCGATGGGTTTCCCGACCAACATGTTCACCGTGCTGTTTGCTCTCGCACGTACGGTTGGCTGGATTTCCCAGTGGAAGGAAATGATCGAAGACCCGCATCAGCGCATCGGCCGTCCCCGCCAGCTCTACACTGGGGCTGCGCAGCGCGATTACATTGCGGTCGAAGATCGCTAGTAACTTCGACATCCATGACGAAGAAAAAGGCGCGGGCTTTCAAAGCCCGCGCCTTTTTTGATTAGTGATTTCCGTATTGAGCTTCCGAACCACCGAAGCTATCAGCGCTCCGCGCTCAGTTCATCGAGCAGTCGGCGCATTTCATCATCCGCGCTTTCTGGCGAAACGGAAACGTCCGGGGCCGCAGAAGCAACCTCGTTGGTGCTATCCGTTGCGGTTTCTCCGGCATCAAGCCCCAATGCGTCATGAAGGCTATCAGCAAGGCTACCTCCCAGATCCACGCCATCATCATCTGCGGTATCTGCAGCAGGCTCGGGAGAAGCTGAAGCAAACTCCGCAAGCGAGGCCCGGACTTCCGAACTGGTATCGCTCACCGTCTCTTCGGACAGAACCTCCGCTTCCGCGACCGGTTTATCCGAACTCGAAACGGTAGGTGCATTGGAAATGGAAGCCTGGGCGTCTTCGGTTCCAAGGTGCGCGACGGCTGCGGCTGCGGCAACGCCCGTGGCAACAGCGCCGGCTGCAACTGCGTCACCCGCACGGCTGGCGGTTGGCGCACTTGCCGGGGCCGGTTCGGTTGACCTTCCGGTGGAAACGCCCGGCGCGATTGGAGCAGTCCCGGTCTGAGAAACCGGATTGCTCTGAGCCGGCGCAGGGCTCGTTTCCACTGGCGTGCTGGCGTGTGCGGGCGTTTGTGGAGTAGCGTTTTGCGGTACAGGGTTCGCTGGTGCCGCAACCGGCGCGGCACGCACGATATTCGTTTCGACAACGATATCTGACGGCCCGCCGATCATGACCAGGTGCTCTACATTGTCACGCCGTACCAGCACGAGACGCCGCTTGTCATCGACGACGGCAGCATCGGTTACCGAAAGGCGTGGCTGGCGGCCTTTGGAGAAACGCGTTTGCCCGCCACCGAAGATCTTCCGGAACAGCCAGAAAAGCAGCAGTAGCGCGACGACGAGCGCCACGAAAATGAGGGTGAGTTGCAATCCCATATTGCCGGAATTGCCGAGCATTTCTTGTAGCCAGGCCATTCAGACGTCTCCTTGTCTGCTTACCGGAAATCAATTCCGCTATTGGCTTCAGGTTCCCGGCCACTATAGGACGCACATTCTAGTTGGTGCAATCATGGCCTGTTGCACGAATAAAATTGGCATCGTTGCGTTAAGGAGTGATTAAACATCGGATTTGGCGATAATTCGCGATGCTGCGCACCTGAATGCGCCAAAGCCGCACAAAGTCTGGAACTTGAGGTTACTTCCAACGCCAATTCGAATATGTTCCAAATTAAACCTCAGTACAGGGATTCGCCGTGGTTTGGGTCAGGCTGGCGCGGCGTCAGTGTCAGGGCAGGGTTCGATTGAAAACGAAAGACGACGCGGATCAGGCGACCGCAGACAGGACCGCCTCGAAGGCGCTTGACAGAAACGCCGCGGCGCAACGGCTTGATCCGATTGTAAACCGGCATGGAAACAGTGCCGGGCCCTGGGGGCTGCTGCTTCTGGGCATTCTGGTGGTCGCCGCTGCCACGGTGCTGGTCTACACGGCCAGAAATGAAATCGGCCAGCCTGTATTGCTCGCTGTCATGGGAGCACTTGCCGGAATTGGTGCGTTTTTCCTGTTCGTCTTTTCACTTGGGTTCATTCAACTCTCTGCCAACCGTCGCAATGACGAGTTTTCGCAGAACCTTGTCAACGGAATGGATTCCGGAATTCTGGTTACCGACCGGGAAGGCAGCATCATTTATGCCAACCGGGCCTATGGCGACATAACGGGAGCGCAAAGCGAACTCGAGATTTCGGGCATAGAGAAGATATTTTCGCGCAACACGCAGGCGGCGGAGGCTGTTTACCGCTTAAGCGCCCGGGCGCACGAAGGCGTGCCGACATCCGAGGAAATCCGTATTCCAGACGGATTTGTGCCCGGACAGAGCGGCGCGCGCTGGTTTAGGCTGCGTGCGCGAGCCATGTCGCATCCTTCTTACAAGGACGGGCTTACGGTATGGCAAATCCTTGATGTCACAAACGACCGCCAGGCTCAGGAAATTGCCTTCAGGGAACTTCAGAACGCGATCAATTATCTCGACCACGCGCCGGCCGGTTTCTTCTCAAGCAGTGAAAATGGGGAGGTCGTCTATCTCAACGCCACTCTTGCCGACTGGATCGGCGTCGACCTTGCCTTGTTCGAGCAGGGCAGCCTGAAGCTCTCCGATTTTCTCGGGCCTCAGGGCACAACTCTTGTTTCGGCCGTCAAACCGGAAGAAAACGAACCCAAGACCGCGGTCATCGATGTCGATTTCACGCCGTCGTCGGGGCACAGCTTCCCGGTCAGGCTCTATCACAAGGTTTCCCCATCCTCGGATGGTTCGCCCGGTACGTCGAGAACGCTAGTCATCAACCGTCTTGGCAAGGAGGAAACCGATAGCGCGCTCCTCGATGCGGAACTTCGCTTCACGCGGTTTTTCAACAATACGCCGCTCGCAATTGCGTCGGTCTCGAGCGCCGGGGAGACAGTTCGCACAAATGCGCCCTTCATGCGCATGTTCGAGAAGTCTCTGGAGAAGCCTTCCAGCGCTAATGGGGTCACCCTTGAGAGCCTTGTTCAGCCCGAAGACAGGGAAACGATTGCAAATGCGCTCAAGGCAGTCCTGAACGGCGAAATGGAGGAGGCGAGGCCGGTTGAACTCGCCATGGCAGCCGACAGGACCAGATATGTCAGGTTTTTCCTCAGTCCGGTTGATGACGGCGTGGGCGACGATTCCCAGCGTGAGGGCGAAAACGAGCGTGTCATAGTCTATGCGCTGGAGACGACCGAACAGCGCGCGCTCGAGGACCAGTTTGCCAAGGGGCAGAAGATGCAGGCGGTTGGCCAGCTTGCCGGTGGTGTGGCCCATGACTTCAACAATGTCTTGACTGCAATAATCGGATTCTCCGATCTGCTTCTGGCCAATCACCGTCCGTCGGATCCGTCGTTCCAGGACATCATGAACATCAAGGAGAATGCAAATCGCGCTGCCAGCCTTGTGCGCCAGCTGCTTGCATTCTCGCGCCGGCAGACGCTCCGCCCGCAGGTTCTTCAACTGGGCGAAGTGCTTTCCGACCTCCGCATGCTTCTCGACCGGCTGCTAGGTGAAAAGGTAACGCTTTCTGTAACGCATGGTCGCGACCTGTGGCCCGTAAAGGCAGACCTTTCACAGCTCGAACAGGTAATCGTCAATCTGGCCGTGAATGCCAGGGATGCCATGCCCGATGGCGGCAAGCTTACAGTCACGACATCCAACCTTCAGGCAGACGGTGTCGCCGCCTATGGCTATCAGGAAATGCCGAACGAGGATTTCGTGCTTCTCGAAGTCAAGGACGAGGGCACCGGCATGCCCAGGGAAGTCATCGAAAAGATATTCGAACCATTCTTCTCGACCAAGGAGGTTGGCAAGGGAACTGGCCTTGGCCTTTCGACCGTCTACGGTATCGTCAAGCAGACTGGCGGGTTCATCTATCCGGAATCGACCGTGGGAGAGGGAACAACCTTCCGCGTTTTCCTGCCGCGCCACATACCCGTGGAGAAGGAAGAGCCGGATGCTGCAGAAAGTGTGGTCAAGAAGGACGCCCCCCGCGATCTGACCGGAAGCGCGACGATTTTGCTCGTCGAGGACGAGGACGCTGTCCGGGCCTTTGGTTCCCGGGCGCTTGCGTCGCGCGGCTACGAGGTCCACGAGGCGGTTAGCGGCGTGGAGGCCCTCGAAATTCTTGAGGAATACGGCGACGAAATCGACCTGATCGTATCCGATGTGGTCATGCCCGAAATGGATGGACCGACGCTGCTCCGCGAAGTGCGCAAGAAGCATCCGGACCTGAAGTTCATTTTCGTTTCGGGTTATGCCGAGGAAGCGTTCGCAAAGAACCTCCCCGAAGAAGAGCGCGACCGCTTCGGTTTCCTCCCGAAGCCGTTCTCGCTCAAGCAACTCGCGACGACCGTGAAGGAAATGCTGGACAGCTGACGTGGCATTGCGGGCGCTGCCGCTGCCCGGCATGACCGTTGCCGCATTACTGGAAGTCTTTGCAGGCAAGGGGTTGGGGCAGAATCAGCGTCATCCGATTCGCGCAAAAGTGGATTTGCGAAGTGAAATTCACCCTTGTTGGGGCTCGACATCGCATCGCTTGCTCGAAAAATCACAGGCAATTCGCCCAAAACCGGACTTTTCCGGGCTTTTGAACACTTTTTGGTTTGTATTTGGCGCTTCAAAAGGCGAATTTACCGCCGTCTCTTGCAGAAACGACTGCATACATATTGGAGGACAATATCATGAACAAGAACGAGCTTATTGCAGCCGTGGCGGACTCCGCCGGCCTCACCAAAGCGCAGGCATCGGATGCAGTTGATGCGGTGCTCGACTCCATAACGAATTCGCTCAAGGGAGGCGACGATGTGCGCCTTCTCGGTTTCGGCAATTTCGTTGTCGCTGATCGCAAGGCCACCACGGCCCGCAATCCTCAGACCGGCGCCACCGTTGATGTGCCCGCAGCCAAGGTTCCGCGCTTCAAGCCGGGCAAGGCGCTCAAGGATGCCGTAAACGGCTGAACCGGTATCTCCCGGCATATGCCGGATGTTCACCGGAACTGAATGGACCCGCTTCCTGCGATGCAGGAGGCGGGTTTTTCATTGCGTGAAATTCGCGCGCGCAATTGCAACGGTAAAAGGCAACCTGCTCGAATTTCGTGCAAGCGTATTCTGCCTGTGAAAAAAGTGGCGGGCGCCGGGTTGTTTAAACGTAACGCCACTGGACATGAGGAATTATTTGTCGTCCTATCTTCAAAATGGGCATTGCAGATCACAACTCCGTTACCGCTTCCAACACCACCCCGCTTCTTGATGTGAGGGGGATCACGAAGGTATTCGGGTCGCTGGTTGCAAATGATCACGTCAATCTGACTATAGCGCCTGGTGAAATTCACGCACTTCTCGGAGAGAACGGCGCTGGCAAGTCCACGCTCGTAAAGATGCTTTTCGGTGTTCTGGACCCAAGCGAGGGCTCGATCATCTGGAAGGGCGAGGAAGTACGGATTTCGTCGCCAAGTGAGGCGCGAAAACTCGGCATCGGAATGGTGTTCCAGCATTTCTCGCTGTTCGAGGCATTGACCGCAGCAGAGAACATTGCGGCCACCACGCCTATTTCCCAGATCGCCGACACGGCCCGCAGGCTTTCCGTCGATTACGGTCTGCCGCTCGATCCGGATGCGATGGTTGGAGACCTTTCGGTCGGTGAGCGCCAGCGCATCGAGATCATTCGCTGCCTGCTGCAGAAGCCGGACCTGATCATCCTCGACGAGCCGACGTCAGTCCTTACGCCGCAGGAAGCCAACAAGATGTTCGAGACCCTTGAGCGTCTCAAGGCCGAGGGCAAATCCATTCTCTACATTTCCCACCGGCTGGACGAAGTCAAAAGACTTTGCGACACGGCGACGGTGTTGCGCCATGGCAAGGTGGTAGGGCACTGCAATCCGCAGGAGGAAACGGCCACAACGCTTGCCAACATGATGGTTGGCGCCGATGTGCAGAATGCCAGCCGAGAGCTTTCACAGGCTGTCGAGCCCGGCGAACCGCTCATTGAGATCAACTCACTCGATCGCCCGCCTGCCACGCCTTTCTCGATACCCTTGCGGGGTATAAACCTGAAAGTCCGCGCCGGTGAGGTGGTTGGAATTGCGGGTGTAGCCGGAAACGGCCAAGGCGAATTCTTCGAAGCGGTATCGGGCGAGGCACTGCAGACCCAGTCGGACAGCGTCCGGCTCAACAAGGTTGATTGCGGACGTTTGGGCATTTCCGGCCGGCGTCTTGTCGGTGCGGCTTTCGTTCCCGAAGAGCGGCTTGGTCACGGTGCAGCTCCGGGCCTGAGCCTCTCGGACAACATGCTGCTTTCGCGCCACACCACCGACAGCAAGACAATGCTCGGTGCGCTCGGCTACGTTGTCACAAGCGCAGTCACCGCGGCGCGCAAGCGCGTCGTCAAGGAGATGGACGTCCGCAAGAGTGGCGAAGATCCTGAGGCCGCAGCACTCTCGGGTGGCAATCTGCAGAAATACCTGATCGGGCGCGAACTCGACCGCAAACCCAAGGTTCTCATCGTCGACCAGCCCACATGGGGCGTCGATGCAGGCGCTGCGGCGCGCATCCGCCAGGCGATCATCGAACTGGCACGGTCCGGTTCGGCGGTTCTCGTGATCAGCCAGGATCTCGATGAACTGTTCGAGATATCCGATTCAATCGCCGTCATGCATGACGGCCGGATATCGGCTCCGCTCCCGATCGCGGAGGCGACTTTCGAGAAGATCGGCCTTCTGATGGGCGGCGCAGAACCAGGCCACATGGCATATGAAGACGTAAAGACTGCGGAAGAGACGGAGGTCTGATGCGGCTCGAATTGATCAAGCGCCCTCAGCAATCGGCCTTCTTTTCGGCGGTCTCGCCGCTGTTTGCCCTGCTGCTGACACTCATTGCCGGGGTAATCATTTTTACCCTCCTTGGAAAACCGCCGCTAGCAGCGCTGTATACCTATTTCATCGAGCCGCTAAGCGAGGTCTGGCAGCTTCATGAACTGGCGATCAAGGCAGGCCCCCTGATCATGATTGCCGTCGGCTTGTCGGTGGCTTACCGCTCGAACAACTGGAATATCGGCGCCGAAGGCCAGTTCATCATGGGCGGCATAGCCGGATCGCTCATCCCGATCCTGGTTCCCGGGTTCCAGAACTTCATGACCCTGCCGCTTATGCTCATATTCGGGTTCGCCGGCGGCGCGCTTTACGGTGCAATTCCCGCACTTCTCAAGACCCGCTTCAATACCAATGAAATTCTCACCAGCCTGATGCTGGTTTACGTGGCCCAGCTCTTTCTCGACTGGCTGGCGCGCGGTGTTTTCCGCGACCCGAACGGAAACAATTTCCCCGGCTCGATCCGCTTTCCGTCAGCCGCAAGATTGCCGGAAATCGACCCGGCGCAGGGAGCGGCCCATTGGGGATTCGTGCTTTCCATCGTCGCTGCGGTCATCGTCTGGGCCATGATGCAGTATTCCCTGAAAGGGTTCGAGGTAAAGCTGCTGGGCGAAAGCCCAAGGGCAGGGCGCTTCGCAGGTTTCTCGTCTGCGCGCATGGTTTTCTTCGCCTTCCTGCTTTCGGGAGGGCTTGCGGGCCTGGCCGGCATTTCGGAGGTCTCCGGGGCAATCGGCCAGTTGCGTGAAAACATTTCGCCTGGATACGGCTTTACCGCAATCATCGTCGCCTTTCTTGGACGCCTCAACCCGATTGGCACCATTGCCGCCGGGCTTGTTCTGGCTCTGACTTATCTGGGCGGAGAAGGCGCACAAATGTCGCTCGGTATTTCAGACAAGGTTGCCCGCGTATTCCAGGGGTTGATCCTTTTCTTCGTGCTGGGTTGCGACACACTGATCCACTACCGGATCCGTCTTGTCTTTGGTGACCCGGCGGCGAAGACCGCGGCTGAGGGGTAACGCCATGGACATGTTTCAGAATATCCTGCTCACCATTGCCACAGCCTCGACCCCTCTGCTGATTGCAGCCATTGGCGAACTTGTGGTGGAACGTTCGGGCGTCTTGAATTTGGGCGTCGAAGGCATGATGGTGATTGGTGCCGTGTGCGGTTTTGCAGCCGCGCTCATGACCGGTTCGCCGTGGATAGGTGTATTGGCCGCGATCATCGCAGGAATGCTCCTGTCGCTTCTGTTCGGCTTTCTCGCGATCAGCCTTGCTACCAACCAGGTCGCCACCGGCCTGTCCCTGACTCTTCTTGGGATTGGTCTCTCAGGCATGATAGGAGAGAATTTCGTCGGGCAGGCCGGCATCAGATTGCCCAATCTGGACATTCCGGTGCTCACTGATATCCCGATGGTGGGAAGGCTCATATTCGGTCAGGACCCGCTTTTCTATATTTCACTGGCGCTTACAGCAGGTGTGATGTGGTTCCTGTTCAAGACGCGGACCGGCCTGACATTGCGCGCCATCGGCGACAGCCACAAGTCGGCGCATGCCCTCGGTATCAACGTACTCAAATACCGCTATCTCGCCGTCATGTTTGGCGGTGGTTGCGCAGGTCTTGCAGGTGCGCATCTTTCGCTGGTCTACACGCCACAGTGGGTGGAGAACATGACTGCAGGCCGCGGCTGGATCGCTCTGGCCCTGGTCGTCTTCTCTTCCTGGCGTCCATGGCGGGTCATCGGTGGTGCCTATCTGTTCGGTGCCGTGACGATCGGTCAGCTTCACGCGCAGGCGCTAGGCTTCGGCATTCCGTCGCAGTTTCTTTCATCGTTGCCATATGTGGCGACAATCGTGGTTCTTGTTCTAATATCCCGGAACAGGAGGCTTACGGTCATGAACACGCCGGCCTCGCTCGCTCAACCCTTTGTTCCGGATCGCTAGTGTCCGGACCATCCAGACAATCAAGTAGCCGGTAATCCGGTGAAACAACAGAGAGGTGAATCCATGAAAAAAATTCTGTTTGCACTTGCCGCCAGCGCGGCGCTGACCGTCGCCAGTGGCGCACTTGCTGCCGACAAGTACAAGGCTTGCTTCATCTATGTCGGCTCGAAGACAGATGGCGGCTGGACTCAGGCGCACGATATCGGCCGTCAGATGGTCGACAAGGAACTCGGTGACCAGGTCGAGACCGCCTATGTCGAGAACGTTCCCGAAGGCCCGGATGCAGAGCGCGCGCTTGAGCGTTTCGCCCGTTCCGGCTGCGGTATCATCTTCACCACTTCATTCGGGTTCATGGATCAGACGCTTGCGGTCGCCGGGAAGTTCCCGGATGTGAAGTTTGAACACGCCACCGGTTACAAGACCGCTCCGAACGTAACGACCTACAACTCGCGCTTCTATGAAGGCCGCTACATCATCGGCCAGATTGCCGGAAAGATGTCGAAGACGGGCACTGCTGGCTACATTGCATCATTCCCGATCCCGGAAGTGGTGATGGGCATCAATGCCTTCCTGCTCGGCGCGCGTTCGGTTAACCCGGACTTCAAGCTGAAGGTCGTCTGGGTGAACAGCTGGTTTGACGCCGGCAAAGAAGCCGATGCCGCCAAGGCACTGATCGACCAGGGCGTCGACATCCTCACACAGCACACCGACTCAACCGGCCCGATGCAAGTTGCCGAGGAGCGCGGCATCAAGGCCTTCGGCCAGGCGTTCGACCAGATATCTGCAGGCCCGAACGCACAGCTTACCGCCATCGAGGACACCTGGGGTCCGTACTACGTCAAGGAGATCAAGGCAGCGATCGACGGCACCTGGAAAGGTGGTCAGTCGACTTGGGACGGCCTCAAGGATGGCATCCTGACGATGGCGCCTTACACCAACATGCCCGACGACGTGAAAGCGATGGCTGAGGATACCGAAGCCAAGATCAAGTCGGGCGAGCTGCATCCGTTCACCGGCCCGGTCAACAAACAGGACGGAACGGTCTGGCTCAAGGAAGGCGAAGTTTCCGATGACGGAACACTTCTTGGCATGAACTTCTACGTCGAAGGCGTGGACGACAAGCTGCCCCAGTAAAATTGAATGCCATTCCCTTCGCGAAGGGAATGGCATGACAACAAGTGTCGCCCGGAAGTCACATTCCGGGCGATTTTTTTGAAATGACCTCAAATGACTGATTTCAGTCAATATGCAGGCTGTTTTACTCCAATTTCGCGAGCATATTGAGATTGCTAGCATCAAATTCTCCGGTATAGTCCACACATGCATGGATCATGATGTATGAATCCATCCATGTGGGGAGGCCTCTTTGGGGGCCGTTGCGAAAGGTGAGAACCGTCGCAACGTTTTGGAGGAGCTATTATGAAATTGATGGGGTTTGGCCATTCAGGCCGGGCAGTAATTGCAGCTGCCGCAGTAATGCTGGGCACTTCCGTGGCCACTGAGGCCTTGGCCACTTCAGGCTCGTTTCAGCTGGGCTACAGCGCCAGCCAGCGGGGTGCAGGCGGCACAGGCGTCGCAATGGCGCGTGATGCAAACTCTGCAGCAATCAACCCGGCGCTTGCCTTTGGCGTTGGCCATGAGTTCGACATCGGCGTCGATGTATTCATGCCTTTCCGAGGCTACGATGCCACCGGAACCTGGCTGGTCGCGCCCGGAGAAGTGCGCAGCGAGCGCAACTTCTTCCTCATTCCGAACATTGCCTACAACATGCCCATCGACGACCACAGCGCGATGAACTTTGCGATATTCGGGGCAGGCGGCAACAACACGACCTATACAAGCGGCACGGGTTGCCAGGCACCCGGCTTCCCGACGGGACCGGGCGTGTTCTGCGCAGGCAACACCGGTGTCGATCTCCTACAGGCATTCGCTTCGGCAAGCTATGCCTACAACATGGGTCCGCTGACGATTGGCATCGCACCGACGGTGGCCATTCAGACTTTCGAGGCCAAGGGTCTCGGCGCATTCGGCATGTTCGGCCTTTCTTCCAAGCCCAACCGGTTGACGAATGAAGGCTACGACTGGTCTTTCGGCCTTGGCCTTCGTGGCGGTTTCACGCTGGAGGTAACCGACGCGCTGACGATCGCCGTTTCCGGCAACACCAAGTACGAGATGTCGGAATTCAAGAAGTATGCCGGCCTGTTTGCCGATCACGGCAAGTTCGACATCCCCGCGACTATCACGGCCGGGCTTGCCTATGAGATTTCGCCGGACGTGACTTTCCTGTTCGACTGGACCCGAATTTTCTATGACGGAGTGGCCGCCATTTCCAACCCGACCGTCACCGGCAAGCTCTACGGTGCAAGCGGCGGCCCGGGGTTTGGCTGGGACAACGTCGACATATGGAAATTCGGTCTTGAATGGAAACAGAGCGACCAGATGACCTGGCGCGTGGGCTATGCCTACAACAACAACCCCGTCGGCAGCAATGACGTTACCACGAACATCCTCGCACCGGGCGTTGTCCAGCATCACTTCACGGCCGGTGGCACCTACAAGATCAACGAAACCGATTCAATCGACTTCGCCGCGATCTATGTTCCATCCTCGACGGTCTCCGGTATAGAAGTCGCACCACCACCGGCGGGACCAAATACGGCCTCCAAGATCAAGCTGGAAATGCATCAGTTTGATTTCTCGATAAACTGGAAGCGCGTTTTCTAGGATTGCGCGCTTGCCAGACTGACTGAAAGCCGGGTTTTCGACCCGGCTTTTTCTTTTCCTTGAGCACGATTTTCAATAGGTTGAATTTGCCGTGCATCAGGAGGCACGCATGAACGACTGGAACCCTGCAAGCTACGCGAAATTCGCTGGCCAAAGACTGCAACCGGCATTGGATCTTCTCATGCGGATCGGCGATCTGCCAGCAGGAGAAGTGATCGATCTGGGGTGCGGTACCGGGATCGTCGGGCGGTTTCTGAAAGACCGCTTTCCCGGCAGGCAACTGACCGGATTTGACAATTCTCCTGCGATGCTCGCGGAAGCAAGGGCAACGGGCAGCTATGATGAACTTTCATTGGGGGATGCAGCGGGTTGGCAACCTGAACGGTCGCAGGCACTGATCTATTCCAATGCCTTGCTGCACTGGTTGCCCGATCACGCCTCGCTGCTGAAAAGTCTCACATCATTTCTGGAACCGGGCGGATGGCTCGCGGTACAGATTCCAAACCAGAACAGTGCCCAATCGCAAAGACTTTGGCTTGATCTTGTCGCAGAACTCTTTCCAGGGCGGTTTTACCCTGCGATGGCACCGTCCATCCTGACAGGTAACGAGTATAT
>Ga0116151_10004333_pt1 | contig 12441 bp, 6 predicted proteins | sample AD_UKC117_MetaG_FD_89893 | JGI IMG/M metagenome (GOLD analysis project Ga0116151, IMG submission 89893) | Active sludge microbial communities of municipal wastewater-treating anaerobic digesters from Hong Kong - AD_UKC117_MetaG | ecosystem: Engineered > Bioreactor > Anaerobic > Digestate... | reverse complement strand
TTGCCGTATGCCGTGAGCTCGCCTGAGTGCCAGCCCTCGCCTTCGCTCCACGTCGCCCGGACCATGTGGTCGGTCATGAACTGGCCGAAGCCCGGCGCGGCGAGGATCTCGGCGCGACGCTCGTCGGTGACCGGCGACGGGTTGGGGGTGGCGGCATACGACAGCGACATCGGTGGTGTCCTTCCAGCGGCGACGGCGAAGAGGATGGGCGAGCCTTGTGGGCGCTGGCTTCAGGTTATCGCGGTGAATCCGTTTGGGGATCCGATGCCCATTCAGGCACGGTAGGGCGTGCAGGCGAACCCGGCCCTTGGCCTTCATGCCAAAACTCGAATCACTCACAGGCTGTCGTAATGCCGTCGGATCACTTCGGCCATCAGTTTGCGGCGTCGGGCAAGGAACTCCGGATAGGTTGCAGCGGAGACCTCACCAAGGTCTGCGGGGACGGCGTTTTCGGCAAGGTTGCGGGCCAGATCGTCCGCGTCGGTGATCTCGCCCAGGCGGAGGACTCCCGTTGCGATCTGCTCGCCGAGCTCGGACATGTAGGTCGTCGGCGGCTTGTTGCTCACCGAGATGTTGATCGACGTCTCAGTCAGTGCGTAGTTGGCGACTTGATTGTAGTCCGCGCGATCTGGATAGCCGTTCTTCTGCAAGTAGTCCTTGGGGACGATGTGGTGAATGTCCCCGGACTGCTGATGCATCGCACCCACCGTGATCCTCTTGGACAGGAACCCTCGCGCTCCGGAGGACACTTGCGCCGCGAGGAAGGTCTGGAAGTAGGGGCTTGTCGTGCTCGTCGTTTCCAACGCCGCGGGCAGCGCCACCTGCCAGAAGCCATCGGTCAGTTCAGATTCCTCGATCTGCTTGAGGTAGGCCGCCGCGCCGAGAGTGGAGATTCGCCGGACGTCCTGCTCCCAGGTCGACTCGAAACTTCCCGAGTGTCGGCCCGTGAGCATCGACATGACGAACCAGCGGCGGACGATGCGCTTGCGCTCACCTTCAGCAAGATCACCCTGTGTCCGCAGGCGGAGGTAGAGAGCGTAGGTGAAGTTCAGTGCGTTCTTCGACCCGATCATGTTCGGACTGATGAAGCCCGCCGACTTGATGGTCATGAGGAAGTTTTCGAAGTTGTACTTCTTCACGAGTGCATCAAGCGCGCCCTCCAGACGGTCGTATGCCGCGGGGATGCGGGATTCGTCCACCTTGCGTGTGTCCGGATCGCGTCCCGATAGCTCACTCACGATCGACGATGCCTTGCCCCGGCTGAAGCCCACCAGACCAGCGACCCGGATGACGTCACCGTAGGAGGGGTCGTAGAGGTCCTCCGAATCATCCTTGAGCCAGGCGATGGACTGGAGGTGGCCGCTGGCTGCGAACTCCGTGTCGTTCAACTTGATGTCGTCGTAGGCGTGGGGCGCCACGGCCAAGTGGCAGAAGTAGTCGATCAGCTTGCGTAGGTTGCGCCCGCGATCGCCGTAGGTCGCGATCTTGCTCATCGCGAAGTCCGCGCTGCTGAGGGGAACTCCCTTGGAGTTGATCCGGATGAAGATCTCGCTGACCGTCTCGACATCGAGGTCATCGTTGAGCTCGATGATCCCAATCTGGGCGTTCTTGACTCCCTCGAGACGGCCAATCGTTGCCGCGACGTGCGAGCTGTCCATCCCCTCATTGCGCTGCAGGTACTCGTTGACGAACGCAAAACTAGACGACGCATTGAACAGTTCAGCGATGTCCGGAATCCATTGGGGGTCCTTCTTGATCACCGGGGTCTGCGTGGCGAACTCTTCGGTCAGCGGGTTGAAGCTGATCACGATGCGCACCGACTTGTAGCGCTTGTTCACCACGGGCAGCCCAGCCACGGCCGCGCGCAGCGCGGTGACCCGTTGTTGCCCGTCGATGAGGATCTGTTGATGTGCGGCGACGGCGCCTCCCTTGAGGTGTGCTCCCACCGAGTGCCAAGTGATCAGGTAGCCAACGGGATAGCCCTGATACAGGGAGTCCATGAGGTCTCGCACCTTCACCGAGTCCCAGACGAACGGGCGCTGGAGCTCCGGGATGGCGATGCGTTCACTGCGCACGTCTTCGAGCAGTTGCGTGACGGCCGACTGAGTCACCTTGTACTTGGCCACGGCCACCTCAGCCCTTCACCAGCTGCATGAGATCGGAGTAGTCGGTCACCACGTCGTAGGTGACGTCCTCGCCGCTGAGGGACTCGAAGAACTTGCGAGCGCACTTGATTTTCGCTTCTTCGACCCCCTTCAGCTGGAGGGATGAGAGTGATCCCTTGGTCTCGGCGACGAAGTAGACGTGCTTCACTGACCCCTCCTTGAACGCGATCGCCCAGTCTGGGTTGTAGGTCCCCACCGGCGTGGGGATGAAGAACCCACGCGGCAACTTGGCATAGACCACGACCTCTTCGCTCGTGTCCAACTCCGTCACGAAGGACCGCTCGATCGTGGAGTCGGTCACGACGTAGTCGTAGACGTGTCGCTGCAGCTTGTTGCCGGCCTTGGCGAAGTCCTGCTTGGTCTGGTTGTCCGTGAAGATCGCCGTCCCGTAGGTGTCCTCGAGCGTGTCGTAGGTCAAGTGCTCGACGATCACGGTGGCCTTCTGCTCATTGATCAGCCGCGCGCACTCGGTGATGAAGTGCTCCGGGTTCTGCTTGAACTTCGCGAACGTCCCTGGCTGGACCCTTTGCAGGATCTGACTTGCGGTCCGACGGGTCAACTGTGTCTTCTCGGTGATCTCCCCGATCAAGTCGTACTTCACCTGAGACGACGCTGTCTTCGTCTCGAGCTGTGTCGAGGTTGAGGTCACCGTGAAGCCAGAACCCGCCGAAAGATCATCGACGTCGAGTGTGTCCTTCTGGGTCCCCACCTGCACGACGTACTGCATCTGCGTCACCTTCAGCTGACTGTCCAGCGCTGCAACGCACTTGGCAATCAACTCGTTCGAGTCGAAGTCGACCTGGTAGACCGCCTTGTGGTTGATCCGCCCCCACAGCTCCTGGAACTCCTTCTTGTCGAAGTTCGCCTTGTTGAAAGGGATCGCCTTGAGCCTGGGAGCGGGAATGACCATCGCCCCGATGTTCAGGTAGAGGTCGTCGACCAGCGGCCACAGGAAGTCGATGACCGGCTTGAGCACCTCGGAGGTCGGCACAGCCAGCGTTCCGGCCTCCTTGGCCTCCTTGTAGGCATCCGACACCGTGTCGTCGTCGTTCAGGTAGTCGGCCTTGATCAGGAACTTGTAGAGCGCGTTCGCCAGCGCCTCCTCGACGACACTCTTCGCCCCGTCGGCGCCCTCGTAGGTCAGCCCAGTGAAGTGCTTGACGCTCGCCTTATGCGGCCTCGCCGACAGCGACTCCTTGATCTCCTTCTGCAGACCGGTCACGAAGTCGATGTACGACTCATCGGTCACCACCGTGAGCTGGTTGATCTCGTGCACCGTGTCCGGATGATCTTGGCGCACACCGTCCTGATTGACCGACAGCCGCAGCCCTCGGCCGATCTCCTGCCGGCGCGAAACCGTGTTATCGCTCTTCTTGAGCATCCCCATGACGAACACGTTGGGGTTGTCCCAGCCCTCACGCAGTGCCGAGTGAGAGAAGAGGAACCGCACCGGCTCCTCGAACGAGAGCAGTCGCTCCTTGTTCTTGAGGATCAGGTCATAGGCGCTGACGTCGGTCGAGAGCCCCTTCTCCTCACCGCTCTTCTTGATGTCGCCATCGATGTCGTGCTTTGTCTTCTTGTCGATGGAGAAGTAGCCCTGGTGCGTCTTCCGGACCGGGATCGATTCCAAGAACTTTGCGTATGCCGTGTCGTCGCCATTGAGTTGTAGCCGCTCGGCTTCGTCGGCGACGAGGCTGTCGTACTCCTCCTCGAAGATGCGGGCGTACTCACCCAGGGTGTCTTCCCTTTCGTAGTCGCGGTACTTCGCGACCTCGTCGATGAAGAACAGCGACAGCGTCTTGATGCCCTGGGAGTAGAGGCTGCGCTCCTTGTCGAGGTGCGCTCGGATGACCTCTCGGATCTGGATGCGACGCTTCGACTCTTCGGTCACGTCCTCAGTGACCTGCCCAACGCTCAGGACGTCACCATTGCTCAACTCGATGACGTCTCGCAGCGCGTCAATGTTGTTGACGACCAACGGCTTGCCGTCGGGCTTGTAGGCCTCGAGTCCACCTGACAGGTCGTGAAGGTTGCTGCGCTGGCTGACCCGCTTGGGCAAAAGCTTGATTCCGCTGCCCTTGGTCTGGACCTGCAGCTCGATTCGCGCTTCCGGCTTGGCGCCCGCCTTGATCTCGATTCCGTCGAGGTACAGGTATGCCGTGGAGCCAGCCAGTCCCTTGACCGTGATTCCGCGAACGGCGATCTTCTTCACGAGCTTCTGGTTGTAAGCGTCGAGAGCATCGAGGCGATGGATCTTGTTGTACTCATGGTGCGGCTTGTGGGTGGCCGAGTAGCGCAAGACCATCAACGGTTTGAAGTTGGACAGGGACTCAAGGGATGTCGACGCCTTGGACGGGCTGCCTGTGCGTTCGTTGAACTCCAGTCCGAAGCGCTGAGGCTCGTCGATGATGACGATTGGGCGGTTCGCACTGATAACGTCGATTGGGCGTCGCGACTGGAAGTCATCCAAGACTTCGTAGATGCGCCTGTTGTCCTTGCCGGTCGAGTTGAATGCCTGAATGTTGATGATCATGACCTGGACGCCGGCGTCCGAACTGAAGCCTTCGAGCTCGTGGAGCTGGCGAGAGTCGTAGATGAACGATCGCGGCTTGGTGCCGTAGGCCTCCTGGAAGTGATCAGCCGTGACGTCGAAGGTCTGCTTCACACCTTCACGGATCGCAACGCTTGGCACGACGACGATGAACTTGCTCCAGCCATATCGCTTGTGGAGTTCCATCATCGTCTTGATGTAGACGTAAGTCTTGCCGGTGCCCGTCTCCATCTCTATCGTCAGATTGGGCGTATTGGGCGCCTTCGCTGCCTTGCTCTGCACGAGAACCGTTGAAGAAGTGAGGTTCTGGGTCTTCTGGACGGCCTGAATTCCCTCGAGGACCTGTGACGGAGTCAGCGCGATCTCCGCGTTGCGGAGGCCGGCCTTCGGATCTGCTGCAACGTCGAGCGTGGCCTGTGTCGCAGAGAGTTTCCCCGGATCGATCGCGTAGGTCAGGCCCTCGTTCAGCGGTTGACCCGCGAAGACATCCGCGACCGCATCGACGGCATCGGCCTGGAACTGCTGGACCTTGAACTGGAGCTTCATCGGCTCAGATCACCTTGACGTCGGTCTCCGGTGAGACCTCGGCGAAGATCTGCTCGGCGTTGATGCGGTCCTTGGGCGAGTCAAACGCCGAATCGCGGAAGACTGCGCGCAACGGTTTCAGGTCAGCGATCGCGCGAACAGTCTTTGCGGTCACAGACGACTCAAAGCAGGCGACCAGTGCGCCGCCATCGACGATGAAGACCTCTGGGCCTCCGATATCCGTTTGCTCTATGGGTAGGGACAGCTCAAGTCCCCAATCGAGCAACACCTGGAACAGCAGGTCCTCCCCCGCCCGGTCTGCCTTGACGCTTTCCTCAAGCAAGGCCAGCTCCGCCTGCCCTGTCTCATCAGGGGTAAGGAGGAGGTCGTTCATGCACGTGCTGTCAACCTTCAAACTACGGAAGCCGAAGTCGCTAGGTTCGGCTGCCGGGCCACCTGTCTTCTGCACCTTTGCCCCTGCCCTCACCAGACGCTCTCGGGCAAGCCCGGCGATGGTGGCGAAGCCTGCCGACTGGGCCGGTCCTCCTTCGGGCACTTCCTCGTCTAGTTGGACCAAGATGAACCGTCGAGTACCTCCGTCTATCAAGTTCTGATGCATGACAGCATGACCAGTGGTCCCTGATCCAGCAAAGAAGTCGAGGACAATCCCGTCGCGCGACGGGAGAGACGCCAAGAAAACTCTTATGAGACTTGTTGGCTTCGGGTAGTCAAAGTACTTTGCGCCGTCAAACAGCTCGCTCGTTTCCTTCAGGCCGTTGGACACATTTGTAATCAGATCCTTCAGCGTCGTCTGTTGGAATCCTCGCGTCTTTGTGTAGACCTCATATCCTCCGCGTCGCTGCTCGATCAACAGGTCGTCCTTTTCCGACTCTACCTTTCCGCGCGACCACCTCCACGCATGAAACTTGTGCCTCCCGTCCCCGTTGGCATGCGGCAATATCTCTACATACCCTGCCTTTACGTCACCAATGTCTCCCGGGGTAATATCGCCGCTAGCCGGGTCAAAGAAAAGAGAGTAGACAAGATTCGGCCTAGTACTCTCATTGAACATACGGTTGTGATTCCAGAGCGTGTCACCCACAGCGTAGGCGCCCTTACTGTCCTCGCGTATATCTTTCTTGAACCCCTTGTATCCGTCGGGCATGAGGTCTTTTGCCATCCCAACGTCTATGGACATGGACGGAGCAAATTCCACCTTGCGGGCGTAGCAGAGCACCCGTTCCCAAGTCTTTGCCGCGCCTGACTCACCAAGCTGCCGACCCGTGAGATTCACGACCCAAGCAAATTCGTTGAGGAAGTTGCTACCTCCAAAGATCTCGTCCATCACCTTTCGAGCATTCGCACCCTCATGGTCATCAATAGAGAGGAAGATGACTCCGTCATCGGCGAGCAAACTTCGAGCCAACCGGAGGCGGGGGTACATCATGCTGAGCCACGTGGAGTGGAACCGTCCATTCGACTCTGGGTTGGCTACAAGCTTCGAACCATCTGAATCGCTTTGACCTGACTTCAGGAGGTACTCCAGCGAGGACTCAGCGAAGTCGTCGTTGTATACGAAGTCGTTGCCTGTGTTGTAGGGAGGATCGATGTAGATGACGTCGACCTTGCCGAGGTAGGACTCCTGCAACAACTTCAGGGCATCGAGGTTGTCGCCCTCGATGAAAAGGTTCCTCGTCGTGTAGAAGTCGACCGATTCTTCGCGCATCGGCCGCAACGTCTTGGCGATCGGGGCATTGGCCGCGAAGAGGGCGGCGCGCTTGCCGGGCCAGTCGAGGTGGTAACGCTCCTGCGGTCCCTCGACGACGTGGTCGGAGAGTTCCTGACGCAGGAGGTCAAAGTCGACCGCCCGGATGATCTTGCCCTCCTCATCGGTCGACTCGGTCATCACCTGCGGGAAGATCTCGGCGATCTTGTCGAGGTTTGCCTCGGTGAGGTCCGGCGAGTGCATTTTCAACTTGTCCACGAGGGATCCTTCTGCTGGGTCAGGGGGCCTGAGATCAGTCTTGCGAGTTGTGCTTTGAGGTCAAGGACTTGCCGCCGCAGGTCGACCTTGCGGTTGAACTGGGGCTCGTTGCGTAGTCGCCGTTCCAAGGCCGCGAGATCGCGATCAAGCCGCTTGATCTGATCGGCCCTGTCGAGGGCCTCGCCCACTGATTCGCCCACAGCAGGTGAGAGGGGAAGGAGCGGGGACACCAAGGCGTCGTAGAGGCGACCCAGGTCCACGGCGACCGGCAACGGCATACGAGGAGATGAAACCGGCATCCACGCTGTGGTGAGGTACCCGCTCCTCGCCGACCCGCTCGATGGCTTGTAGGTGGCCGCCAACCGAACCTGCCCCGCATGCTCACCGGCGCCGACGACCTCGAACAGGATGGGCGACGTGACCGCCTTGTCGACGGCTGCCAGGACCGCGTCGCCGACGTCATTGTCCTTCGAGGCCACTGTGAAGACCTGGATCTCAGCGACGGCTGCTGTTGCCGGGAGGTTGACCGTCCGAGGTGCGAGTTTGAAGGCCCAGGTGATCTGTGCGACCTCGTTGACAAAGGCAGCCTTGAGAGCGGTCGACACCTTGAGGTGCTCGTAGAACTTGGTCTTCGGCACCGGTCGACCGAAGGCCGCAGCCTTCGGCCAGTCATAGAGCACGTCCGTCACGCCGAGCCGCCCTCTGGGGTCGTCGAGGTGTCGACGATGGCGAGGAAGGCGATGAGTTCGAAGTCGTCGAGCCCGCTCATCGTCTGGGTGAGCGCGGTCGTCGCGCCAGGGGTGAAGAGGCTGTCGATGTCCCGCTCCTCGGTGACGTCGATCATCGAGCGGATGGCGCCACTGAGCAGCGCCGAGTAGCGCGCCATGTCAGCCCCCTCGTTGGTCGCGTCGTTGAAGACGCGGCATGCCTCAGGGACCGGCTCGCCGCGACCACCACAGCTGGCACGGACGAGGTCAAGGAGGGACTTGATCTCGGTGTGGGCTGTCACGACCTGCCCGGCGTCGTCGACATGGACGAGGTAGTAGGGGTGAAGCCGGTTGTGCAGGTTGATCGTCACCGACTCATCGACATTGCGCAGGGCGAAGATGACACCGGGTTTGAGGCCCTTGCTGGGGTCTGCGGGGACCACGGCGTGGAGCCCCTTGGGGCTGGCCGCGAGATCGCCGTACTCCTTGAGGTAGGCGAGGAGATCCATCCGGAAGTCGTTCAGGCCCAAGTCAGTGATCGAGATCCCGGTCTTGACGTCCTCGAGCTCGATGACCTCGTCCTGGAGCTTGCGGAGCTGCTCACGGCGGAAGGCGGTCTCGCTGCTCTCCTGGGTGAGGACGTTGTCGTCGGCCGTCGCCGCGAGGTCCGCGATGACCATCCGGTTCTCGACGCGCTCCTTGAGGTTGATGTACTCGTCGAGAGAGATGTCCGGCCAGAAGTTCACGAGCTGAATCGTGGCGTTGGTCGAGCCAATCCGGTCGATGCGCCCGAAGCGCTGGATGATGCGCACCGGGTTCCAATGAATGTCGTAGTTAACGAGGTAGTCGCAGTCCTGGAGGTTCTGGCCCTCGGAGATGCAGTCCGTGCCGATGACCACGTCGATCTCGCCGTGGACCTGCGGCAGGATGACGGCCTTCTCCTTGGATCGCGGGGAGAAGAGGGTCAGGACCTGCTGGAAGTCGTACCCCTTGCCCAGTGTCGTCTTGGGGGTGTCCTTACCGGTGACGAGACCGAGGTCGAGACCTGCTGCGGTGAGGGCTGGGGACAGCTCTCGGTAGAGGTAGGTCGCCGTGTCCGCGAACGCCGAGAAGATGAGGACCTTCGTGTTGTCCTCGTTGATGGGGTGCCCGGCCTTGTCGAGGACCACGGCCTTGAGGCGCTGGAGTTTGCGGTCATGCTCAGGGGTGACCAGGTCCATGACCTCGATGAGCTCGCGCAGCGTCTCCCGATCATTGGTGAGGTCGGTGCGCCACCGCTCGGTGTCCATGTCCGCGAGGCTGATCTGGAACTTGCGCCCGACCGTGCCCGGCTGCGGCATCTCGAAATCGTCGTCGTCGGCGTCGATGTCGGCGAATGCGTCCGCGATGTCTGCGAGAGAGGCGTCGTGGTTGTCGAGGGCTTGGATCGCGTGAGCAATGGTGGCGTCGACCTTGCGAAGCGTCAGACGGAAAGCCTCCACGGAGCTCTCGAGCCGCTTCAGCAGGTTGACCGTCATGAGCTGCTGGATGCCACGCTCGCGACTGGCGTGATCGAGATTGCCACGAGCAGTGCCGCCTTCGATGCTCCACATGTCGGTGTACTTATCCATGCGGCTGGCGAAGACGTAGGACAGCGGTGCATAGACGCCGAGGTTGAGCTCTTGGAGTTGCGCGAAGATCTCGTTGAAGCTCGGCGCCTCGGGCAGGTCCGTCAGTGGCTCGCGAATGGAGATCGGAGGGCGCCGCTCCGGGAAAGCCCCGATGTCGCTCATGTCGTAGAACGTCTGGATGTGCTTGCGAGAGCGGGCAATCGTCACCGCATCGAGCAACTCAAAGAAGTCAAAGTCGAGCATCGCCAGGATGCGCTCAGGCGTGCGCTCCCCGGGCGGCAGTTGTGACCACTTCGTGAAGGCGAGCTGTGCCTCTCGGAAAACCTGCTCGACAGTCGTGCTGATGTCGAGCTTCGTGCTGAGATTCTCGGACGCGCCCTCGTAGGCTAGGGCGAGTTGGTTCTTGAGGTCGTTGAAGCGGTTGTTGACCGGCGTGGCCGAGAGCATGAGGACCTTGGTCTTGACGCCCTCGCGAATGACTTGGCGCATGAGCCGCTGGTAGCGACTTTCCTTCTCCTCGGCGTAGTCCGCATTGCGGAAGTTGTGCGACTCATCGATCACCACAAGGTCGTAGTTGCCCCAGTTGACACGGTCGAGCCTGATGCCACCGGACTCGCCACGAGTCCGGGAGAGGTCCGTGTGGGCAAGCACGTCGTAGTTGAACCGGTCCGCCGCGAAGATGTTCGTCGTCAAATTGGCGTTGTAGTTCGTCCAGTTCTCGGAGAGCTTCTTCGGGGCGAGCACCAAGACCGACTTGTTGCGCAGTTCGTAATACTTGATGACCGCGAGCGCGGTGAAGGTCTTTCCGAGGCCAACGCTGTCCGCGAGGATGCAGCCGTTGTAGGTCTCGAGTTTGTTGATGATGCCGGTGGCTGCGTCCTTCTGGAAGTTGTAGAGGCGGTTCCAGATAGCTGTGTCCTGGTATCCCGTGCGGTCGTTAGGGAGAACGTCCTCGCTGATGTCGTTCAGGAAGTCGTGAAAAACGTTGTAGAGAATGAGGAAATAGACGCGTTCCGGGGAGTTCTCGGCATACACGGACGCGATGTGATCGTGGACGAGGTCGGTGACCTCAGCAACCTGTGCCTGATCGGACCAGATCTGGTCGAAGAGGGTTACGAAACTTGCGGCGGTGGGTGCCACCAACTTGTTAACCATGTTGGAGACGGCGTCGCCGGCTTCGTACCCGAGGTCAGCCGACGTAAAGCCCTGGATGGGCATGTAGGCAGCCCTGTCGTCCACCGCCGCGAACTGCTGCATGGGCCGGCCCGTGCGGTTGGACCGGAACTCGACCTTGTCGCGGATCCACTGAGCGCACTCGCGTGCAATGGCGCGCTGGGTCAGTTTGTTACGCAGCCGGATCTCGAAGTCGGTGCCGTAGAGGCTGGATTCTCGTTGCCGCTGCGGGATGAAGAACTCGCGACGCTCCTTGCGAAACGCGTCTGTTGACTGACCGGTGATGAACGTGGGCGCGGTGAAGATGAACTGGAGGGAGTCGACCTGCTCCAGTTCGGCCTTGAGTGCCTCGAAGGCGTAGATGGAAAAGGTGGCCGCGGCCACACGCAACTTGGTACCTGCGCTCAGCTCATCCTTGAGTTCATCGCCGAGGAGACGCGAGACGTTGTCGATCAGCTCCATGATCCGGGCCTGTCACTGCACCAGGGCGGCGACCGTGGTCGTCAACACCCTCGAGTCGGCCACCATACGGAGGACCTTATCGGTGGACCGTGTTTTCATGGCGCATGGCGCGGTCGAGAGAGCAGGCCCCCGGGTTACCTCGACATCAGGCGTGATGGCCGCGAGATGCTCCCCGTCGAACAATCGCTCAGCCTCCTCGCTTGCCCGCGTACTGCCTCTGACCGTCCGGAAGACTACCGACGCACACCGACGCCGCGAGGTCGGCAGCGTGTGAATAGCGCGGCGGGCCGGCCGCGGAGACCATCGGACAGGACCGGCTTGCCCTTGTGCAGCACTGGCTCGACCAAGTCCTTGACGCGCCGGTTGAAGTTTGTCCTTGTGCATTCTCTCCCCCAGCACGGCCTCATGCACCAACCGCAGCTGGTGCAGGGTGAAGCGCTCCTCCCCCAAGAACCCGTCCGGGTCGGCCTCCACTCCGACGAAGCGGCCGAGCACGGCATACCGATCTCGCAAGGCGGCCACCGCCTCCTCCACTATCAGGGCGTGGTCGAAGAGCAGTACCGGCGACCCGGCCAGCGAGCCGTCCGGCAGCACCCGCACCCCCCCGCGCCCCAGCGGCATCGGACTCGACCAGCGACACCGAGTGCGCCGCCGACATCGCCCACGTGCGCGAGTCGCGCTCAGGGTCGTCGAAGATCCGCAGCAGGCGCGGCACCACGGCCCGCGACGGCTCGAGGCCGACCTTCTGACGCAAGACCGCTTCCGTTGTCTGCGCGATCGTCTGCCGGTTGCGCACGAACCTGCCGGGCAGAGCCAGCCCGGCCGGCTCACGTCGTCGCTGAACGAGCATCCGCAGCTCGGGCGCTGCTCCGGCATCGAAGACCGACAGCACGGCCAGACTCACCACACGAAGACCACGGCATGACACCCACGGCAGGGCGCCGCGTCATGCTGGACCGTCGGGACTCCGACGGGACGATGTCTCGCGAGGTCAGCCTCGCCGCCGACGGTCGGCTCAACATCAGCGGTCAGGCCTCGGACCCGGGGTCGAAAGGTACTTCGGAGCCCAGGAGTACATCGGCGACTGATCCTCACCAGGTCGCCGGCGACGGCGATCTGAGAGCAGGTCTTGGGGCCATCGTCCGCACATAGAGCTCGACGACGCCATCGTCCTCGAGGTGGACCGACTCGCCCGGGCGCAGCGCGGCCGAGCATCTCCTCAGGGGCCTCTTCATACTTCCGATCGCCGTGGAGGCGGGCTGGC
>Ga0116151_10004332_pt1 | contig 12442 bp, 8 predicted proteins | sample AD_UKC117_MetaG_FD_89893 | JGI IMG/M metagenome (GOLD analysis project Ga0116151, IMG submission 89893) | Active sludge microbial communities of municipal wastewater-treating anaerobic digesters from Hong Kong - AD_UKC117_MetaG | ecosystem: Engineered > Bioreactor > Anaerobic > Digestate... | reverse complement strand
GTGAATGTTGACCGGCACAGACCAGGGATGGCCGTCGTACATAATAACGTTCATCAGGTCGGCCGGGAAGACATCGGCCCAACCTTCCTCCTCATACAGATCGTCCAAGGGTTGCATTCGACCGGCGATGACATGGCTGTCGACCAACTCGCGGCCCAAATGCACCTGGAAGCTCTCGGGCGGGTCGCCACCCATCATACGGGTTTCGAGCAACGCCTTCATCTCACCACCCTGGCCGGCTCCCTGCGCTGCCAGGGCCGCATTGATGATCTCGACATCGGGATGTTCGCGCGTGTAGATGTCGAACAGGTTATTTAACCCTTCTACCTCACCGCCAGCTGTCCACCAGGAAAAGATCTCTAGCTGACCACCTCCCTCTGCCGCGGCTTCACCACCAGCGGCCGGCGCAGCGCCAGGGGCAGCGCCAGGGGCAGCACAAGCAGCCACGGCCAGTGCGCCCGCGCTCATCGCAGAAAACTTCATAAACTCACGACGACTCAGTCGATTCCGGGATTGCATAGAACACTCCTTGATCTTGTCTAAACGGCCCCCAATGTGCCATTTAGAAATTACGCATATATTTGATTTTGCCTACGTTTGTTGTGTGTTGTTGTGGGAGAGCTAGTGGACATATCGGTGTCACACATCAAGGATATGCCACCTATTCATACTGATTATAGTACTTCCGCTTTATGAATGCAATATTCAAGGGTCCACTATTCAAGGGTCCACTAAGGTGCGATTCAGCCTGCGTGCACGAAATAACGCATGTCTTCTAGGCTGTGACTTACCGAGTACGATCAACGGCCACAAAGTATATTGCTACGCCAGGCATCGCAAGCGCGTTTGGTGTAGCAGCTTGATGGCTACGTTGCGGACGATTCCTCTGCCCAATAATCGAAGACCTGCACTCTTGCCACGTAGGGCCGTACAATCGTTCCAAACTCACGGTGGGCAGGGTGTGGCAAGTAGGTATCACGGTCGGCTTCGCTGTTGAAGGTTAGGAAGAAACAATGGGTGAAGCCGTCGGCCTTCCCCTCAACGCTGACATCCGTGCCCCATTCGAAGCCACGGATGACATCTATTTTGCCGGGAAGCGCACAAAAGGCATCAACAACCTCCTGGATTTGTGCAGAGGTCGTTTCTTCCTTGAACTGGAAGAGGACAACATGGCGTAATCGTTTGGACATCATCTCTTCATTTCCTTTTCTTAGTTCCGTTGGGGCTGACGATGCGGGAACGCACCATTGACGTCAATTCCCATCAGCACATCGATTCACGCAAAGCAGGTATCCCCTAGGTAAGGCAAAAAAACGCAAACCATCTGCGTTGATTGGACTTGGTGCCGCAGGCATCATCCCTGTCATGCAAATAAAGCACAAGTACAAAAAGATCCAGGGCCACAATCTCCCTGGATCTTTTTGACTTTTTACACGCACCGCAACACTTTCGTGACATGCGATCGAAGTGACCCCGATGCCCCAGCGTTGTGGTGGCACAACGGGATTTTGCGCTCCGTAGCCGGAACGCTTACTCATTCTCCAACGCGGTGATACCGCGCTCCCTTCTCTAAACAAGGCAAAGACAACGTGTAACTCATAGGCGTCTCCTTTGCACTGTGACAGTTAGCCTTGAAGGTTATGTAGCACTCATATAGATGGAGCGCTACGTAACTTCATTATAACCGATAAATTTCACTTGTCAAGCATAATTTTTTCTGTTACTGATGCCCCAACCGCAGAGCACTGAAGAGTTTTTGGAACAATGCCGATGTGATCACAATCATCTCCAACACGATCATGACGGCGGCAAAGAGAATCGCCATGGGAAAGATCTCAGCCCGCGCCAGGATCGGGAGCAGCGGCGGCAGTGCGGTGCCCAAATCACCGGTGATGCGGAAGAGTGGCACAAACATGGTGGCCGCGGTCGACCCGGCAATGACACCGGCGGTAGCACCGTAGGCGGTCAGAATCGTATACTCGAGCGCTACCTGCCCGACGACTTGGTTCCGATTCAGGCCAATCGAACGCATGACCGAGAAGAGGTACATGCGTTCATTCATCGAGGCGTAGCTATAAGTCAGCAACCCCAGGGCGGCCATGAAGGTCGCCGCGATAAAGCCAACCGAGAGCGTGCCAAAGACGCCGACGCGCTCCATCTTGGCTTGCTCTTCCACAATTGTCGCCGCGGCATCGGCCCGATCCCGGCTATCGATGCCCAACGATGGCACGGCAGCAAAGAAGGCTTTGCCATCAGCCCCAGGCGCCAGATCGACCCAAATGCGATGCGGCATTGTCACCCCAAAAAAGGAGAAGAGATACTCCAGATTGCCAACCACAGCCGGCTGATCGGGGTAGACGGTGGGGAAATATTCATAGGTGCCCACAATGGTAAAATTCTCGTTGACCGATGCGCCAAAGTCGGTGATCACGTGGATGAAGAGTTGATCGCCGATATTCAACTGGTTTTCGGTTAAAAATTCTTGCGCAACCAGAATGCCATCATCGACCACGGCCAACCGATTCATAAGACCACCCAGCGACTCACGCGCCAGATCGCCACGGAACCACGCCACTTGGCTAAAGGCAACCCGATCAACACCCAGGAACCGGCCCCGAATTCGGCCAGACGCGTTGCTTGTCAGATCAATCTCGGCCCGATAATCACCGACCCGAGCAGCCGCTACGGCGCCGGGCAGTTCAGCAAATTCGGTGGTTGGCGGCACCCAATCAGCACCCACCGCGGGTGTTTCAGCAGTCGCCTCAGATTCCAGATAGGGTGTGAAGGCCAAATCGGCGCCCACGCTGTAGTAGATGCGATCCACAAGCCACCGATCCAGACTGGCGGCCATCGATAACGTGTAGACGCCCAACGCCAGCGACACAATGACAAGTAACATTGGATTGATGTAATTCTGACTGTAGCGTCCGAGCTGTCGCAAGGCCAGGTGTGGCGTGAGCCAGGGCATGCGATGGGCCAACCAATCCAGCAAACGCATGACCCAAGGGAACAGACGCATCGCCAGAAAGGCCATCACAACCACAAAAAGCGCCGGCACAACAATGAGCAACGGATCTTGGTAAAGCTCCTCCGGACGGTCTTGCACCAGCGCACCGAGCGAACCGCGCTGCATCAACTGTTGATAGCCATAGTAGGCAGGGATCAGCAGCAAAAAGTCCAAATAGGCGCGATACCAAAAGGGCCCACGCGGGGGACGTGCGTGCTCTCGCTGTTGGGTCAGCACCGTCTCACCACTCGTGGCTGCGGCTGTCCACAGCTTGGCGACCAAGAGGATCCCCAAGGTGATGGCGATCAGTGGGATGTTGATCCCATTGACGGAGACCGGTAGCGCCAGTCGCGGTTCAAATTCCAAGAAACTGCTGGTATAGCCCATTAAGCGGGCCAACACCATGCCCAGTCCCAGGCCAAGGGGCAGACCAACGACAAAGAGCACAAGCCCTTCCACCAAGGTATAACTCAACACACCCCAACGGGTCATCCCGCGGCTAATCATAATGGCCGTTTCACGCCGCTGCCAGTAGGCCACCACCGCGGAGGTCACCACAAGGAAGTAGAGCAGAAAACCGAGTGCCGGCACGTTGAAGCCCAACAAAAGAGTGGTGAGGACCGTCTGCCGTCCGACAAATTTGCCCAAAGAGACGGTGGGCGTTGTCAGTTGAGAGTCGGGTAAATAGCGGCCGATAACTACCTTGGCTCGCTCAAAGCCATCCACGTAATCGCGCCCGCGTGCCGGTGTTGCCTTGCTTTCATCCAGCACGACATACCAGGTTGCCGCGCGCACCTTGACCTCCAGCCGCGGCTCAAGCTGTGCCACGTAATCGTCACGGCGCACAACCAATTTATCCACCAAGGCACCATTGGGATCGTTAAACCAGAACGCCTCGTCGGCATCGGTGGGTTCCCAAAAACCGGCGATATGGATGGGAATCGGAACATCTTGGTTGGTCAACAGTTGAAAGCGCTCACCGACCTGCACCCCTAGTTCGGCGGCCAACAGATGGTGCAACCACACATCCAATGCATCGGCTGATGGCGTGTCAGCAAAGCTCTGTCCTTCAACGGCAACGTGATCGGCAATCTCCTTCAAGTAGATGACGTTCACATTATCTAGCGCACGTCCGCTTTCATAGCGGGTATCTTCAGGCAGAGCGTGCAATTCAAGCACGCCACTGTCGGCCATCAAGCCCAGTGAGCGCACCGGCAAACCGACCTCGTTGGCGAGCGTATCGGAGACATTGCCCCCGAGTGTCTCCACCCGTTCAATGGTCAGCGGTACGGTACGCGACGACGGCGCGTAGACGCGCGAGGAAAACGGCGGACGCCCCGTAATGCGGCTGTACTCAGCCAATTCCTGGCGCATGATCACCGTGTCGACCGCATTGGAGAAAAAGGCAGCACTGCTCACCAATGCCACGGCCAGCACAACGCCAAAGAGCGACAGGAGGCTCAGCCCCATGTGGTGGCGCAGACGCTTGGTCGAGAGTGACCAGAGATCGTAGAGCGTGTAAACGGGGCGGAGAAAGAAACGCGTCCGGAGCAGAGGATCGGTCGGCAGCGTCACAACCGGCGGCGCGGGTTCCGATGTTGAATGAGAGATTTGGGTAGATGCCATTACTTCACTTTACACAAAACTTTATATACACTTTTGGCCCATCAGCTATGCCCAAGGGATCCGGTGAAAATATGATCATGTTCCAAGAGCAAAATCATCGGTTTTCACACGTTGAGCAGATGAGCCAAACTTTTTAATCAACAAAACAGTTTTGACAGGGCTGAAAAACTATTCTATACTCAAGCCATCCTACTGACAACTTTCAATAAAAGCCCAGGTGCACCCCAAGCATCATGTTGCGAAGCACATGTTGAGCCACTGTTCTCCACATTCATGAATGAAAACACAGTCGGCTCACTGCTGCAACTCTTCCGACAGCAGGTAGCGTGTTACCTGACAAAGGTTTACCAGGTAGTAGCGGTATAGACATTCAGAAAAAGATTTGTGGCATGATCACGAGTCAAACAGAGTTGTAGCAACCCGAAATCTTTTTCTGAAGTTTTAAAACCCATGTTTCTAAGAGATGAGTGGTTAGACTGTCAATGATTTCCTATGGGTAATCAAACCAGGCGAGGGAAAGCCGTTTTCTTCCCCTCACATTTAACCACATCCAACACGCTGTTTAACAACATTAGTACAATCAATGATGGAGGTATCTATGTCTGAAAAGACACCGAAGAACGGATTGGCGAAAATCACCCCAGATCTCAGTCGCCGTGATTTCTTGCGTTTGAGTGGCCTGGCTTCAGCCGGTGTTATGTTGGCGGCTTGTGGCACCCCCCCAGCCCCTGGGAGTGAAGCTGCCGGTGAAGGTGCCGCGGCACCCGCCGCCGGGGAAGCGGCAGCACCGGCGGCCGTGGAAGGGCTGAAGGACGTAGCACGTGAACGCACCCTGATCCTCATGTGGGCCGGTACCGACGGCCAGTTTACCGATGTTGGCCTGGCCAATGGCTATGCGACCGGTAGCAAGAATGGCCATCGCGCCGTTGTCGGTTCGTTTGAACCGCTCTTCTACTACTCCGCCTTTGCCGACGAAGTGATTCCGTGGTTGGCGACCGGCGCCGAGTACAATGATGACTTCACCCAGTTGACAGTCACCATTCGCGAAGGCGTTGAGTGGAGCGATGGCATGCCCTTTACGGCCAATGATGTCGCCTTTACCTTCCAAATGCTCAAGGATAACGAACCATTCTTGCGAGACTCGACGATTATACGCGATTGGGTGGAATCGGTCGAGGTGGTCGATGACCTGAACCTTGTCATCAATTTCTTTGAACCACGCCCCCGCTTCCTCTTTGACAAGCTCTACGGCAAATTCGACACCGGAATCTGGTGGGTACCACAGCATGTCTTTAAAGATGTCGACGAAGTCCAGGGCTTTGGCTTCTATGATCTGGAAAAAGGCTGGCCCGTGGTCACCGGTCCGTTCAATGTCGTCGCATGGACACCACAGCAGCAGATCATTGACCGCCGCGACGACTGGTGGGCCTCGAAGACCGGCTTTGCCGAACTGCCCGAGATTGAGCGCATCATTGTGATCCCGGTGGCCGGTGAAGAGCGCATGTCTCAGATGATGATTAACAACGAGATCGATTCGAGCCTGGATCTGCGTGCCACGACCATTTCACAAGTCGTTGCGCAAAATCCCGCCGTGATCACCCACACGGAGCGCGAAGCGCCTTATGGGTACATCGACTGGTGGCCGACCTCCTTCTGGTTCAACCATGCAGAGGGTCCCTACACCGATGCCAATGTGCGCTGGGCCGTTAGCCTTACCGTCGACCGCGAGCAGATGCTCGATGTTGCACTGGAAGGTTCGGGTATTCTCACACAGCTACCCTTCCCCTACTATGCACCGTTGATGCCCTACATTGAGGCAACAGCACCATTGCTGGAACAGTACAATACCAATGAGCATAACCTTGATAAGGCTGCTGAACGCATGGCTACCGCCGGTTATGACAAGGATGGCGAAGGCTTCTGGATTAAGGATGGCGAACGAGTCCAGGCCTCCATTCATGGATTTGGTATCTTCAATGATATTGGGCCGGTATTGGCCGAACAGCTTCGCAGAGGTGGTTTTGAGGCAGAATACGTAACGCCGGCTGACTCCGGTACACGGATGTCTGACGGCACGGCCAAAATCTGGTTAAACGGTCATGGTGGTAGTATCGCTGATCCCTTTGACACCTTGCAGATGTACCACAGCCGCTACTTCGCACCAGTTGGCGAGCCGACGCAGTACAATTCCCGCTACCAAAATCCGGAATACGATGCACTGATCGATGAGATGGCCGCACGCCAGCCATCACCGGACGATCCCGGCTATATGGATCTGTATCTCGCTGCGGTTGAGATTTATCTGCGCGATCTGATCGATGCACCGGTTCAACAGTGGTTACATCGTATTCCGATGAACACCACCTATTGGACCAACTGGCCGACAGAGAATAATAACTATGTTAACGGTGCCTTCTGGCATGAGACCGTTGGCCTGATCTTCAACAATCTAAAGTCGGTAGGTTAATCGTTTGTAATCAAAGAGACCGGCGCTTCTACGCCGGTCTCTTTGTGTGCTCCGATTGTGGATTTAACACATAATCATTGCGATCAGTGAAGCGCTCATCTGCCGAAAGTGTGAAAGCGCCCCATTTGTGGTGAGCCGATAGCAGTTTTCCCACTTTTCACAGATAAGCCAAGTGAAAATGTGCAATTTGAGCCTGAAGGGATTGAGGTCATTGATGCGTTACTCATGGTCTTTTGTTGCTAGACGTTTTGGGCTGATGCTGCTCATTATTTGGAGCGGTGCAACGTTAAATTTCTTTATTCCAAAGATGACGCCCCGTAACCCACTACGTGAAAAATTGTTGCTTGAAGCAACTCGCAGTGGTTATATTCCCCCTGGCTTTGAAGAAATGGTCCAAGCATATGAGGCTAAATTTGGGCTAGATAAACCGCTCTGGCAACAGTATGCCAGCTATATGGGAGACATGTTACGAGGAAATCTTGGGTATTCAATTTCAAACTATCCTAAAACGGTTTGGGAGTTGATTCTCGAAGGTTTACCGTGGACCATTGGTTTACTATTAGTTACCACAATACTCTCTTTCCTCATTGGATCACTCCTTGGGGCATTGATGGCATGGCCCAGGTCGTCGAACTTTGTGAAGTACATCTTGCCCTCCTTTTTAGTGTTAGGCGCGGTACCGGCCTATGTCATTGCCCTGACCCTGATCTATTTTGTTGCCTTTCGCTGGAAGATTCTACCAATGGGTGGTGGCTATGGTATTGGCACCTTCCCGAGCCTCAGTGTCAGCTTTGCACTCGAGGTGGTCAAGCATTCAATCCTACCGGCTGTCGCAATTATCCTGGCAAGTGCCGGCGGTTGGGCAATTGGCATGCGTGGGATGATGGTCACCGTACAAGGGGAAGATTACATGACCTTTGGGGAAGCCAAGGGCTTAAAGGAAACTCGTCTATTCTATAAATACGGCGTACGCAATGCTCTTTTGCCGCAGGTCACCGGCTTGGCGCTGTCGCTCGCCTTTCTCGTTTCCGGGAATGTGCTCGTGGAACTCGTCATGGGTTATCCAGGCATTGGAACGCTACTTGCCAGGTCGATCAGTCAACTCGATTATTTCATGATCTACGGCATTGTCTTTGTGATCATCGTCGGGCTGGCAATCGCGATGTTTATTATGGATATGATCTATCCGTTGCTCGATCCGCGCATTGCAACGGAAGGGAACTGACCTATGGAACGACTACGCTTGATTGGGGGCTACTTACGCCGCAATGTTCCACTGATCATTGGGCTAACCATCCTCCTTGTCCTTACGTTATTTACGATCATTGGGTATCAGATCATCGATCCCAAAGTCGATCCCTATCCACTGGCCGGACCGGCCAGTGCACCACCGACGTTGAATTACTGCCCACGCAGCGATCCAGAATGTGAAAACACGGAGCCGGTCGCCTATCCCTTTGGCACGGATGCACAGGGCCGTGATCTCTTTGCGGTGGCGGTGGCGGGCACCTGGATGACCATGCAAATTGGCCTGATGGCCGGCGTTATTGGCCTTGCGGTCGGCGCCTTTTTGGGCTTTACGTCGGCCTTTTACGGCGGCATCTACGACATGATCGTGCGTTGGGCGGTCGATGTGTTGCTGACGGTGCCGGGCCTGTTGCTGTTAATTGTTGTCGCATCTTCCCTGGGTGAAACGACGATCAACGTGACCGGCATGGGGCTGATCATTGCAACAATCTCCTGGCGTGGGCCGGCGCGTGTGATTCGATCACAGGTTTTGAGCATGCGTGAACGGTCCTATGTCATGATGGCCAGACTCAATGGGATGTCGGGCATGGGCATTATTTTCCGTGAGATGATGCCAAATCTGTTACCCTACCTGGGCGCTAGTCTGGTCGGTGCCGTCACCGCCGCGATCTTTGCGTCAATGGGTCTCGCAGCCCTTGGTTTGGGCCCGTTGCGTGAACCAACCTTGGGTGTCACGATTTACTGGGTGATCAACCAAAGTGCGTTTCTACGCGGTCTCTGGTGGTGGGGCGCTGTTCCTATCGCCATCGTTGCCCTGCTCTTTGTTATGCTGTTCATGATTTCGATTGGTTTGGACGAAGTGGCGAATCCCCGTGTGCGGCGCTCAGCATAACGAAGTTTTTGAGCTTGGCGTTTTGGTCAAAGACGAAAACTTCAGGTTTCAACAGAACTTGCAGTATTACGAAAGTACCCAAAATCGAGTGAATTGTTATGAGTAAACCTGTCCTACGTGTCAAAGATCTGGATGTACGTTACTATACGGATGCAGGCATTGTTCCTGCAGCCGACAAGATAAATTTTGAACTTAAGCCGGGAGAACGCTTGGGCTTGGTTGGTGAATCCGGTTCCGGGAAATCCACCACCGCACTTGCCATTTTACGGATGATCAAGCCACCGGGGCAGATCAGTGGCGGCGAAGTCTGGTTGGACGATGTTGACTTGGTCAGCCTTTCCGAGGAAGAGATGCGTCAAATGCGTGGCAACCAGGTGAGCATGGTGCCGCAAGGTGCGATGAATTCGCTCAACCCGGTTATGCGCATTGAAGATCAAATCATCGATAGCATGGTGGATCACGATCTAGGTGTTTCCCGTTCGGTGATGAAAGAGATGGCTGCTGAGGCACTACGCGCGGTTGATCTTGATCCCAAGGTGGGGCGAAGCTACCCTCACGAGTTAAGTGGCGGTATGAAGCAACGTGCGTGCATTGCCATTAGCATTGCCATGAATCCCAAAGTGATCATTGCCGACGAGCCGACCAGTGCTCTCGATGTGGTGACACAACGGCAGGTTATGCAGACGATTCGTAAAATCCAGGATCAAATTGGCAGTGCAGTCATTTTGATTGGTCATGACATGGGGCTGATGGCGCAATTCGTCGATCGGATTGCGGTCATGTATGCCGGTCGGCTGATGGAACTGGGAAGCGTGCGCGATATCTTTACAGATGCCATGCACCCTTATACGCAAGCGCTGATCAGCAGCCTTCCCGGCTTGGAAAATCGAGGCGTCTTTCATGGTCTTTCCGGCATCACTCCTTCGTTGCTCGATCTGCCATCGGGCTGTGTATTTCACACCCGTTGCCCGCAGGCAATGACGATCTGCTCACAACGTGTGCCACCGCTGCGTGAATACAAAGCGGATCGACCGGTGGCCTGTCTACTCTATGAAGAAGAGTATCAGCAACAGCAGGTGTAGCTGAAACGAAACAAAGAGAAGTGTAATTGGTATGGCGAACTTACTTGAACTGCGCAACGTCACCAAGGTTTTCCGCGGCGGCACTGTTGCGCTCGACAACATCTCCTTTTCAATTGATGCAGACTCCCCAGGGATCGTTGCTGTTGCCGGCGAAAGTGGCAGCGGCAAGACAACATTGGGTCTTATGGTCTTGGGCTTCCTCGATCCCAGCGATGGCGAAGTGCTCTACAACGGCAAATCGATCGCCAAACTTTCCGGCCGGGAACAGACGCAATTCCGTCAAGAGATGCAGGCTGTCTTTCAAGATCCCTTTGCGGCCTACAATCCCTTCTATCGCGTTGATCACATCTTTGAAGTACCGGTCAAAAATTTCAAGCTTGCGAAAAACAGGCAAGAGGGTCGACGTATGATTGAGGAGGCCATGGAGAGCGTGGGATTACGCCCCAACGAAATCCTGGGCCGTTTCCCCCACCAATTGAGTGGTGGGCAACGCCAACGGTTGGTCGTGGCACGTGCGCTACTCCTGCGCCCCAAATTGCTGATGGCCGACGAACCGGTCTCAATGGTTGACGCTTCGCTGCGTGCAACAATTCTGGAAGCGTTGCGTAAATTAAATACAGAGTATCACATTCCGATTCTCTACATCACGCATGATCTAACGACGGCCTATCACATTAGTGATCACATTATCATTCTCTATAAAGGTTCAGTCATGGAGGCCGGGAATGTGGAAGGGGTTATTCGCAATCCACAACATCCCTACACGCAGTTGCTAATTGATTCAATCCCTTGGCCGGATCTCAACCAACAATGGGGGCAACAAGAGATCAGTACAGTGGACGGCGAAGCGGCACAGGTCGGTAAGGGCTGCAAATTTGCACCTCGCTGCCCTCACGTGATGGAGAAGTGCCGGCAAAGTCCACCTCCACTCTATTTTGTCGGTGAACGTCAGGTAGCATCTTGTTACCTGTATGAGGAGAATGAGGTGCTCCCCGATAAAGATTTGAGCACAGTGCTCAGGAGCCCGGTACAGAGTAGGGTGGTGACAGCTGAAGTGCAACGATAACGGTACATGGTGTCGCCAATGACCAACCGCAGTTTGCGATGGCGTCGAAGTTGGCCAATTGATGGTAGCCATGTATACTGCTGAATCGTAAAAATAATCGTGTGCAGAGGGTTTGGAATCGTTTCTTTGGCTACAGAGAAACGAATTGATCGGATAGCTACTTGATAGTAGCGCCATCGCCACAAGTGGCCAATCAAGCGGCAAGAAACAGACCACTGTGGTGATGTGCTGCTACGGCAAGTTTCTTAGGGGTGACCAAAGGCAATAATCGTAGTGTTTAAAGAATTCATTCGCTTTGATCAGCGGAACACACAAACGACAAATCAAGAAACGCAAGCAACCACGGCGACGTCAGCACAAACACCTGTCGAAAGTGGTGCGCAAGCGGCGGCCAATGAAGAATCTCGGCTTGTCCTACAGGCAAAGCGTGATCCCGCGGCCTTTGGCGTGCTCTATGAACGGTATATCGACCGAGTCTATGCCTATATCTATCACCGAGTCGGAAATGCGCAGGATACGGAAGATTTAACAGCGCGCACCTTCTACCGTGCCCTCGATAAGTTGCACACCTACGAAGATCGAGGACTGCCCTTTTCCGCTTGGCTCTTCCGCATTGCCCACAACCTGGTTGCCAACTGGCACCGCGACCACAGCCGCCGCAACTTTCTGTCGCTCGATCGCCTCTGGTTTCACAGCGGTGATGGTGATACCCCAGAAGAAAAGGTTGAAGAAGAAGAACGCCACGAAGCTCTTTGGGAGGCGATCAACGAGTTGCCGGACGACCGACGCAATCTGTTGCTCTACAAATTCAGCAGCCGCCTCTCTAACCTGGAGATTGGCGAAATGATGAATAAGAGCGAAAGTGCCATTAAGTCGCTCTATTTCCGCACGTTGGCGGCGCTACGCCAGGAACTGGAAGCGAAAGGCTGGGGTGCTCACGAATTTGAAGATCCCCTTCTCACCGAGAACGAATAACGTTGTCCTTGTTCCTCGCTACTCAAACTACCGAACCCACAACGGGCATAGCACAGCAGGAGTTTGCCAGCAGGCAATT
>Ga0116151_10004327_pt1 | contig 12449 bp, 13 predicted proteins | sample AD_UKC117_MetaG_FD_89893 | JGI IMG/M metagenome (GOLD analysis project Ga0116151, IMG submission 89893) | Active sludge microbial communities of municipal wastewater-treating anaerobic digesters from Hong Kong - AD_UKC117_MetaG | ecosystem: Engineered > Bioreactor > Anaerobic > Digestate... | reverse complement strand
TCCCGGCGGTGTTCTCGGTGGGGGCGAAGGACATGGCGGCGGCCGAGGAGTGCACCGAGGTGCTCGCCGGCATGGGCTTCGAGATCGCCGCGGCCGGGCCCCAGGAGCTCGTCGTGCGCAGCGTACCGGCGCTGCTGGCGAGCGCACCGGTGGCCGAGCTGGTGCGAGAGCTGCTGCAGGAGCTGCGCGAATTCCCCGCCGCCGAGGTCGTTACCGCGCGCCGCAACGAGCTGCTCGCCACCATGGCCTGCCACGGCGCGGTGCGCGCCAACCGCCAGCTCACCCTGCCCGAGATGAACGCCCTGCTGCGCGACATGGAGGCCACCGAGCGCGCCGACCAGTGCAACCACGGCCGCCCCACCTGGACGCAGCTCAGCCTGGCCGAGCTCGACCGCTTCTTCATGCGCGGCCAATAACGCACACCCGGCGCCGATTTCGCGTTTTCCGGCGCGCCTCAATCATCCCGCCCGATACACCAGCACCCCGACCACCACCGCCGCGACCGTGGCCCAGCCGATGCGGTCGACGTACTTGCGCAGCGCGCCCTCCATGCGCTCGCCGCCCCAGGCCATCAGCCCCGCGACCAGGAAGAAGCGCGCACCACGACCGACCAGCGAGGCCAGCGTGAACGGCAGCAACGCCATCGACGCCACGCCGGCTGCGATCGTGAACACCTTGTAGGGGATCGGCGAGAAGCCGGCGATGAAGATCGCCCAGAAGCCCCAGGCGTCGAACCACGCTACCGCTTGCTCGTAGGCGCTCCAGTAATGACTCCCGCGCAGCCAGGGCTCGATGAGGTCGAAGGCGTAGTAGCCGATCAGGTAGCCGAAGAGGCCCCCGGCGACGGAGGTCAGCGTGGTCAGGAGCGCGAACCACCACGCGCGATGCGGATTCGCCAGGCACATCGGCGCGAGCATGACGTCCGGCGGGATCGGGAAGAAGGACGACTCGGCAAAGCTCAGCCCACCCAGGAACCAGGGCGCGCGCCGATGCCGCGACCACACCATCGCCCGCTCGTACAGCGGCGAAAAGATCTTCACAGACACACCTCGACAGGAATGCACGGACCGCCCGTGCGCAGCGGGCGCCATGATACCCGCAGCGCACGGGCGTTTTGAGAGCATCACCGCGGCAGGTTACATCCCACCGCGGACGAGACCGGGGCGTCCGGCGCCCACGGTCCGAGCCGGAAGACACGGACGATGTTTTCCCCAGCGGGCGTGAGCAGCTTCCGGGACAAGCTGTGGATAAGTCGTGCAAGGCGCTGGCGAGCAAGGGGATTCCCCCGCTGCCCGTTTTTTGTGCAGCAAAGCGACGCGGTACTATGTCTCACCCGCCGACGCGGCGGAATTGAGTCAGAGCGGGGCTTCTGCTAGCTTTCGGCATAGCTGCGACATACGCCGTTTCACTTGCCCGGTACCATTCTCGCCCTCTGCGGCCAATGTGGTGCCTCGTCCCGGAGAATGCGCTCCATGAAGAAGACCCTCGCCGCGGCCTGCATCGCGGCCCTGCTGGCAGGCGGCTGCGCCCTGCCCGTCCATCAAGACTCCGCGGCCGGCATCCCCGCCGCTGCCTCGCAGCGCGCGCTGCACTCCGCCGCACACTGGAACGGCCTCGCCCGCGACGTCGCGCAGCGCCTGTCCGCCCGCCTGGCCCCGCAGACGGCGCTGTTCGTCAATCAGCACGGCGACGCGTCGGCCTTCGACCGCGCCTTCACCACCCAGCTGATCACCGCCCTGCTCGAGGTCGGCCATCCGGTGCTGCGCACCCCGGCCGGTGCCCTGCGCGTCGGCGTCGATACCCAGGTCAAGCCCGGCATCGACGCCACGGGTGCGCTCGAAGTTATCGTCAGCACCAGCGTGACCGACAGCAGCCAGTTCATCGCGCGCGAGACCGGGGTGTTCCGCGCCGATGCGGCCGACGAGGCGCTCTACCTCGCCGCCCCGCAGACGCGCTCCAAGGCCTTCCAGGTCGTCGGAGGCGAATGATGCGCACGCCCGCAATCCTCGCCGCAGCCCTCTCCGCCACCGTGCTGGTCACCACCGGCTGCGCCACCGAGCCGGTCGCGCAGCGTAAGGAAGTCAGCTTCGACGCTGCTGCGGCCAACCCGCTGATCCCCTCCAACTACGCCGCTGCCGACAGCCTGCTCGCGCAGCTGCGCGGCCAGCTCGCGCCGGCGCAGGCGCTGATTGCCGCCACCGTGGTGAACATCGACGCGCTCGAGCAGTCCTCCACCCTCGGCCGCCTCATCTCCGAACAGGTGTCGGCGCGCTTCACGCTCGCCGGCTACCGCATGGTCGAGATGAAGTTCCGCAACAACGTCTACATGGCGCGCGACCAGGGGGAGCTCATGCTCACCCGCGAGATCCGCGACCTCGCCAGTTCGCACGACGCCCAGGCGGTGGTGGTGGGCACCTACGCGCAGAGCAGCGAGCTGGTGTTCGTGAACCTCAAGGTCATCCAGCCCGAGACCAACGTGGTGCTGGCGGTACACGACTACGCCCTGCCGCTCGACTCGATGACGCGCTCGATGCTGCGCGGCAGCCGCTGATCACCTGAGCCCCGGGCGAGCGAACGCTCTGCCCGGGCTCCCGGCTCGATCGCCTCCCGGGCTGCGGGGGGCGCAAAGTCCGACGGCGCCATCGAAAGTGTCGGCATTTTTTTAACCGCATCGGAAATTGCGCCTTCCTGGGCCAGAAAAGCTCGTTCAATCAAAGGCCTGGACCTCAGGCATAGCGCTTGCTCAAGTTCATGTGCACACAAGAACGCTCACACCGTTCGAGATGTGGCCACCATCTGAAAACATGAACAGGAGAGAGCCATGAAAATCCGCAAGCAGTTCATCGCCGCTGCGCTCCTCGCGGCCGGCCTTGGAGCCGGCCTCGCCCACGCAACGCCGATCTCGCTGACCAAGCTCGGCGGCACCACCGGCGGAACGATCGCCGCGACTGCGGTCTTCCGTGCCGATCTGTCGACCGCAGCGATCGGTACGCTGCAGTCGATAACGATCCGGGACAACAGCGCCGGCCTCGGTGGTTCGCCCGGCCGGTTCAGTGGTTTCGACCTCGACGCGATCATCCTGTCGTCCGACTCGTGCGACACGGCCAACTGTGTGGCAGGGCTCTCTCCGCTGAGCGCGTTCAACTACTCGAGCGGTGTGATCTTCACGCCGGGAGTACAGCGCGATCCGGCCGATCCGAAGCTCTTCGGCACCGGCCCCACCGGCAGCACGGTCGACAATGCCGTCGCCACCCTCGGACTGTTCGACGGCGAATCCACCGCGGGCTCGGGCGCGGATGGTTTCCTCAGCCTCGGCGACGGCGGCAGGATCAGCTTCAACCTGAGCTCGGCACTGTCGACATCGGGCCTCTATCTCTATCTCGGCGAGGTGGGCGACAACGGAGAGGCGCTGGCCGGCGAGATCACCATCTCGCAGAATCCGGTCCCCGAGCCCGTATCCCTCTCCTTGCTGGCCATCGGTCTCGCAGGGCTGGGAATTGGCCGCCGCGCGCGGCGAGCCTGAAACGCTGGCGGCTTAGCGCTGGCGGATCGCGACGTCGCGGGGGATAATCCACGCCCCTGTGCCGTCGCGACCCCCTACTCTCTTGCCGACAGAAGCACCTCCCGCCCTGACGCCCTCCCCAGCCCTCACTCTTCCGCCCGCCCTGCTGCTGCTCGGCCCCACTGCGAGCGGCAAGACTGCGAGCGCGCTGGCGCTCGCGCAGGCGCTGCCGGTGGAGGTGATCAGCGTGGATTCGGCGCTGGTGTACCGCGACATGGACATCGGCACCGCCAAGCCGAGCGCGGAAGAGCGCGCGGTGTGCCCGCACCACCTGATCGACGTGGTCAGCCCCGAGGAGAACTACTCCGCCGCGCGCTTCCGCGCCGACGCGATCCGCCTGATGGGCGAGATCGTCGCGCGCGGCAATCTTCCGCTGCTGGCCGGCGGCACCATGCTGTATTTCAAGGCGCTGCGCGACGGGCTCTCCGACCTGCCCGCGGCCGATCCGGAACTTCGCCGCGCGCTCGACGACGAGGCCGCCGAGCGCGGCTGGCCGGCGCTGCACGCCGAGCTCGCCCGCCTCGACCCCGAGGCCGCCGCCCGCCTCGAGCCGGGCGACGCCCAGCGCATCCAGCGCGCGCTCGAGATCGTGCGCCTCACCGGGCGTCCGCTCGCCGACAGCTACGCGAAGAAGGAAGACGAGCCCCTGCCCTGCCGCCTGCTGCCGATCGCGCTCGCGCCTTCGGACCGCGGCGTACTGCACAAGCGCATCGAGGAACGCTTCGACGCCATGCTGCACGCCGGCCTGGTCGACGAGGTCCGCCAGCTGCGCGCGCGCTACCGACTCGACCCGTCCATGCCCTCGATGCGCTGCGTCGGCTACCGCCAGGTGTGGGAATACCTCGACGGCGGCACCGGCTACGACGAGCTGCGCTTCAAGGGCATCGCCGCCACCCGCCAGCTCGCCAAGCGTCAGCTCACCTGGCAGCGCCAGTTCCGCGAGACCTGGCCCGGCTTCGTCGAGCTCGACTGCCTGCGCCCCGACCTCCCCGAGGCCGTGCTGCACACCGCGCTGCGGCTGCTGCACGACCTCCCCCTGCACACCGCCTGAACGGAACCCCACTCCATGGATGAACAGATCATCGCCGACGTCGAGCAGTGGCTCGACGAGGTCGTCATCGGCCTCGACCTCTGCCCCTTCGCGGCCCGCCCCCGGCGCGAGAAGCGCGTGCGCATCGCGGTCAGCCACGCCACCACCGCCGAGGCCCTGCTCGACGACCTCCAGGCCGAGCTCGAGCGCCTGTCCGACACACCCGTGGCGGAGCTCGAGACCACCCTGCTGGCAATCCCCGACATGCTCGAGGACTTCGCCGACTACAACGACTTCCTCGACGCGGTGGACCTGTGGGTCGAGCAGTTCGGCTGGGAAGGCGAGTTGCAGGTGGCGAGCTTCCACCCGCACTACCAGTTCGCCGACACCGAGGCCGACGACCCGGGCAACCTCACCAATCGCTCGCCATGGCCGCTGCTGCACATCATCCGCGAGGAGAGCCTGGAGAAGGCGATCGAGCATTACCCCGACGTCGACCGCATCCCCGAGCGCAACATCGCGCGCATGCAGGCGCTCACCGCCGAGGAGCGCGCGAAGCTCTTCCCTCACCTGTTCGGTTGAGGCACGCAGGCACTTTCGATCAGTTTTACTGCTTGCCCAAGAAGCGCCGACAATGACGAACGCAAGTTCCTCGGAACGGGTTGCAAACCGGCCGCGAGTCGCCGCAGCCACGCTGGCCGCACACCAAAAGCGGGAGTAGACTGGCGACAAACGTGATTTTCTTCCTTTATCCCAGTTCGTAGCCCTTGCAACCCAGAACGCAGGAGTTTTTCCCATGTTCCCCGAATATCGCGACCTGATCACCCGTCTCAAGCACAACGATCGCCACTTCACCCAGCTCTTCGAGAAGCACAACGAGCTCGACGAGAAGGTGCACAACATCGAGACCCATATCGTGCCCGCCAGTGACCACGAGCTTGAAGTGATGAAGAAGGAAAAACTGCTGATCAAGGACCAGATCTACGCGTACCTGAAGAAGGTCGCCGCCGAAAGCTGATCGGCGCGCCGGCGCGATCATCGACCCCGCCCGCGCGACTCGCGCGGCGGGGTCGTTCTATTTCAGGCGGCGGAGCCTTGTACGATCCCGGCCTGCGCCGCGCGCTCGCGACGTGCCAGCAGGGTGTAGACGGTAGGCACCACGAAGAGCGTGAAGAAGGTACCGATGGTCAGGCCGCCCACGATCACCCAGCCGATCTGCTGGCGGCTCTCCGCGCCGGCCCCGGTCGCCAGCGCGAGCGGCACGGACCCGAGCACCATCGCCCCGGTGGTCATGAGGATCGGACGCAGGCGCAGTACCGCTGCCTCCGTCACCGCCTCGCGCAGCGCCCGACCCTGCTCACGCAGCTGGTTGGCAAACTCCACGATCAGGATGCCGTGCTTGGTGATCAGCCCCACCAGCGTCACCAGGCCGATCTGGCTATACACGTTGAGCGTACCGCCGGTCAGCCACAGCGCACCGAGCGCGCCGGTCATCGACAGCGGTACCGTCAGCATGATGATGAAGGGGTCGCGGAAGCTCTCGAACTGCGCCGCCAGCACAAGATAGATGAAGGCGAGCGCGAGCAGGAAGACGAGCGCGAGGCTCTCCGAGCTGGTCTTGAACTCGCGCGACTGGCCGTCGTAGTCGGTGCCGTAGCCCGGCGGCAGGATGCGGGCGGCAGTGTCTTCCATCCAGCCCAGCGCCTCGCCGAGCGCGTAGCCCGGCGCCAGGTTCGCGGTGATCGTCACCGAGCGGCGCTGGCCGAAGTGGTTGAGCTCGCGCGGCGCCACGCGCTCGTCCACCTGCACCACGCTGGTCAGCGGCACCATGCGGCCGTCGCGCGCGCGCACGTAGATGTCGCGGATGTCGCGCGGGTCGCGGCGCTCGTCGGCGGCGACCTGCACGATCACGTCGTACTGCTCGGCGTCCTGCTTGTAGCGCGTGACCTGGCGGCCGCCGAGCATGCTCTCCAGCGTACGCCCGATCACGTCCACCGCCACGCCGAGGTCCGCCGCGCGATCGCGATCCACCTGCACCGCGAGCTCGGGCATGGTCAGCTTGAGGTCCGTGTCGGGCGACACCAGGCCGGGGTTCCGGCGCATTTCGTCGAGGAAGGCCTCGGCCACGCGGGCGAGCTCGTCGTAGCTCTCTGAGGTCGACACCACGAAGCTCACCGGCCGTGAGCGCACGCTCTGGCCGAGCGAAGCAGGCAGGATGGGGAAGGCGTTGACGCCGGGCACCGCGCGCAGCTTCGGCTGCAGCTCGGCGGAGATCGCGCCTGCCTTGCGGCTGCGTTCGGCCCAGTCGGTGAAGCCGACGAAGGAGATGCCCTGCGACACGGTCGGATTGCCGGCGATCACCATGTAGCGGTCGACCTCGGGCAGGCCGGCGTAGATGCGCTCGATCTCCTCGGCATAGCGCGCCATGTAGTCGAGCGTGGCGCCCTCGGGACCGGAGAACATGCCGATCACGCGGCCACGGTCCTCCAGGGGCGCGAGCTCGGTCTTCAGCTGCCCCATCAGCCACACCGAGCTCCCCGCCACCGCGGCGAACACCAGCATCACCAGCCAGCGCACATGCAGCGCCGCACCCAGCACGCTGCGGTAGCCGCGGGTGAGCCAGCCCAGGAAGCGCTCGATGCCGTTGTAGATCGGACCGTGCCGGGGCTCGTGGCGCAGCAGCTTCGAGCACATCATCGGCGACAGCGTCAGCGCCACGAAGCCGGACACGATCACCGCGCCGGCGAGCGTGAGCGCGAACTCGGTGAACAGCTTGCCGGTGCGCCCGCTCATGAAGGCCACCGGCGCATACACCGCGGCGAGCGTGATCGTCATCGCCACCACCGCAAAGCCGATCTCCTTCGCGCCCCTGAAGGCCGCGGCCAGCGGCTCCATGCCCTCCTCGATGTGGCGGTAGATGTTCTCCAGCACCACGATCGCATCGTCCACCACCAGGCCGATCGCCAGCACCAGCGCCAGCAGCGTGAGCGTGTTGATCGAGAAGCCGAACACCAGCATCAGCGTGAACGCGCCCACCAGCGAGACCGGGATGGTCACCAGCGGCACCAGCATCGCCCGCCAGTTGCGCAGGAAGAACAGGCACACCGCGGCCACCAGCAGCACCGCCTCCCAGATCGTGCTGAACACCGCCTCGATGGAGCGCTCGATGAACACCGTGGTGTCGTTGGCGATCTTCATCGACATGCCTTCGGGCAGTTCGGCCTGCAGGCGCGGCAGCATCTCGTCGAGCCCGCGCTTGAGGTCGAGCGGGTTCGCCACCGACTGCTTGATGAGGCCGATCGAGATCGCCGGCCGGCCCATGAAGCGCACCGCGGTGCGCTCGCTCTCGGGCGCCACCTCGACACGGCCGACATCGCGGATACGCACCGGGTAGGCGTCGGCGGTGTCGCCCTGGCGCAGCACGATGGCCTCGAATTGCGCCGGCTCGACGAGATCGGTCTGCGCCACCACGGCGAACTCGCGCTCGCGGCTCTCGATGCGGCCGGCGGGCAGCTCCACGTTCTGGCGCCGGATGGCGTCCTCCACGTCCTGCACGGTCAGCCCGAAGGCGGCGAGGCGGTCGCGGTCCAGCCACACCCGCATGGCCTGGCGGCGCTCGCCGTAGAGGCGCGCATCGGCCGCCCCGGGCAGGGTCTGCATGCGCGGCTTGATGATCCGATTGGCGAAGTCGCTGATCTCCATCGGCGAATGCCGGTCGGACGAGAACGCCACCCAGATGATCGGGCTGGCGTCGGCCTCGACCTTGGCGATCACCGGCTCGTCGATGTCGTCGGGCAGGCGCTGGCGCACACGCGAGACGCGGTCGCGCACGTCGGCCGCGGCCGAGTCGGCGTCGCGCTCGACACGGAAGCGCACGGTGATCTGGCTGCGCTCCTGGCGGCTGATCGAGGACAGCACGTCCACACCCTCGATGCCGGCGAGCGAATCCTCCAGCGGCTTGGTGACCTGCGACTCGACGATCTCGGCGCTGGCGCCGCGGTAGGTCGTGTCCACCGTCACCACCGGCTCGTCGATGTTGGGATACTCGCGCACGGTGAGCCGCGAGTAAGACATCAGGCCCACCAGCAGCACGAGCAGCGACAGCACGGTGGCGAACACCGGGCGGCGGATGCAGAGCTCGGAGAGGACCATCGCTCAGTCCGCCCGCGCCACGCCGGCGGGCGCGCCCGCCACCTTCACCGCCGCGCCGTCGCGCAGCTTGAGCTGGCCGGCGGTGACCACCACCTCGCCCGCCTGCACGCCCTCGACCACCTCGACCATCGCGTCGCGCCGCACGCCGGTCCGCACCTCCACCCGCTGCGCCTTGCCGTCGGCGACCCGATAAACGAACTGGATGTTGCCCGGCGCCGGCACCAGCGCGGCCTCGGGCACCACCACCACGTCGGCACGTTCGGCGAGGATCAGGCGCACGCGCACGAACACGCCCGGACGCAGGCGCAGCTCGGGGTTGGGCAGGCTCGCGCGCAGCCTCAGCGCGCGGCCCTGCGCATCGACCAGCGGATCGATCGCCTCGACCGTGGCCGCGAAGCGCTCGCCCGCGAGCACGTCGCTCGCGATCTCCACGGCCTGCCCGGGGCGCACACGGTCCAGGTAGAGCTCGGGGAGGCGGAAGTCCACCTTCAGCGTGGCGATGTCCTCGAGGTTGATCATGGCCTCACCATCCTTGACGAAGTCGCCCGGGCTCACGCTGCGGATGCCCACCACGCCGGCAAAGGGCGCGCGGATCTGCATGCGCGCGAGCTTCGCCTGCGCGAGCGCCACCCCGGCGCGCGCCACCTCGAGCTGCGAGCGCGCGTTGTCGAGGCTGCTGCGGCTCACGAAGCTGCGCGAGAACAGGTCCTGGCTGCGGCGGAAGTTCGACTCGGCCAGCGTGAGGCTGGCGCGCGCCTGCTGCAGCTCGGCCCGTTGCACCGCGGCGTCGAACTCGATCAGCACCTCGCCGCGCCGCACCGACTCGCCATCGCGGAAGCGGATCGCCTCGATCCGCCCCGACACCTCGGGGCGCAGCACCACCGACTCGTTCGACACCAGCGAGCCCACCGCGCCGATATCGTCGGCGAGCGCGCGCACGCCCACGGTGTGCGTCTCCACCACCACCGGACCCGGCTGCGCCCCGCCCGCTCCGCCCGCGGGCGCCTTCGCTCCCGGCGTCCCTGCCGCCGACGGGCCGGCTTGCGTGCCTGCCGGCTGCGCCCCGCCCGGCAGCGCGGCCGGCGGACGGTTGGCATACCAGGCATAGGCACCCAGCGCGGCGAGGCCGACGAGGCTGAGCGAGAGGACGAGGCGGCGGCTGGAGGGCATTGGGGCGTAAGGCGTTAGGGGTGAGGCGTCAGGAGCGGGGGCGCGCGGCGGTGCGAGCCGCCAGTTTAGGGACAAAGGCGCGTGCTGTCCGGTTCCGCGCTTCACGGAGATCGCCGCCCGGGGCGCTGCGCGCGCTCACGCGGGGCTCAGCCAGGCTCAATCGTCCTCCACCGGCCATTTCGGATTCCACGCCACCTCCCACGGATGGCCCTCCGGATCCTGGAAGTAGCCCGCGTACCCGCCCCAGGCGGTGTCGTGCGGCGCACGCAGGATGCGCGCGCCCGCCGCCTCCGCCTGCGCCATCACCGCGGCCACCTGTTCGCGCCGCGCGACGTTGTGGCTCAACAGGCAAGCGCTCGTGCCCGCGCGCGGCCGGGCCACACCGACCTCGACCGCGAGGCTCGCACGCGGAAAGAGCGCCAGCTGGATCCCTGGCTGCAGCGCGAAGAAGGCGACCGCCGAATGCTGCTCCGCGCTGCCCACGATGCCGCGGGTCGGCCAGCCCAGGCCGTCGCGGTAGAAGGCGACGGCGCGCTCCAGATCGTCCACGCCGAGGGTGATCACGCTGATGCGCGGCGTCATTCCCGCTCCTCGCGGCCATGCCCGCTCCCGGCAGGCAAGCCGGGGATGCGCATGCGCCCGGCCCCCTGCCCAAGCAGGTGCAGGGTGCGCTCGTCCGCCTGCCCACCGTAGTAGCGCGCCAGAACCTCGCCGAACACCGGATCCGCACCCGGCACCGCGGCGAAGAGCGTCATCGAGGAGCGCAACTTGAGCACATCCGGGTAGCCGAAGACCTGCTCGGCCGAGCGCCCGCGCAGCGCGAGCAGGGCCTGCGCGCATTCACGCAGGCGCGCACCCAGCAGCGGATGCGCGAGGTAGGCGCTCGCCTCGTCCAGGCTGCGGACGCCGTAGCGCTGCGCGGTCGGGCTCGTGCCGAGCCCGGCCAACTGCGGAAAGACGAACCACATCCAGTGGCTGCGCTTGCGCCCGGCGCGCAGCTCGGCCAGCGCGTCCGCATGGACGCCGCGCTGCGCCTCGACGAAGCGTGCCAGGTCATGGGGATCACCCGCCGTCAGCGGCATTGCAGCTGCCCGGACTGCGCATGCACCACGCACTGCAGCGGCCCGCACTGGCAGTTGTGCAGCACCGAGGGCGGCGCTTCGGCGAGGCGCAACCCGCGCGAGCAGACGCACTCCTCCGGCAGCGCCGGGGCGGCCGGCTGGGCGATCGCCCCGGCCGGTGCCGGGATCGCAGCGAGGACGAGCACGGCCAGCGCGGTGGCGGAGAGCCCAGATAGCGTGACGAACAGGGCGGGAGTCTTCATCTTCGTTCTCCTCGGACGAGCCAGCGCACAGCGTAGCAGCAAGCGCACGCGGCGCGGGACGCGCTATGCTGCATCCGTGATGGATCGGGGGAATGCCTTGCCCATGTCCGACGCCACGCCCGCGCCCCTCTCCCCTGCCTGCCTCGTCTACTTCCGCTTCCATGGCGAGCTTGCGACCTTCATCGCCCCCGCGCGGCGTGGCCGCGTCTTCGAGGTGCGCTGCGCAACGGACGCCAGCATCAAGCATGTGATCGAAGCGCTCGGGGTGCCGCATACCGAGGTGGGAACGCTGCAGGTCGACGGCCGCCCGGCGCGGCTGGACGGTCGGCTGCGCCCGGGCGAGCGCGTGGAGGTCCATCCGCATTCCGCCCTTCGCCAAGCGCCCTGCCCCTCAACGCCCGCGCGTTTCATCGCCGACGCCCATCTCGGCGGCCTCGCGCGCCTGCTGCGCCTGGCCGGCTTCGACACCCTCTACGACAACCACATCGAGGACGCCGCGCTCGTCGCCACGGCCGTGCGCGAGCAGCGTGTCGTGCTCACCCGGGACCGCGAGCTGCTCAAGCGCCGGGACGTCGCCGAGGGCTGCTTCGTGCATGCGCTCGCGCCCGAGCAGCAGGCGGTCGAGATCATCCGGCGCCTCGGACTCGCCCCGCACGCCCGTCCGTTCTCGCGCTGCCTCGAATGCAATGCGGCCCTGCAGGAAGTCGTCTCGCCCGCTGCCGCGGAGCAGCGCGTTCCCCCCGCGGTTCGCGCGCGGCACACGCGCTTTTCCGCCTGCCCCGGCTGCGGCCGGGTCTATTGGGAAGGCTCGCACTGGGCGCGCATGCGCGCGCGCATCGACGCGTTGCTCGCGCATGCGCACGCCGCCCCAGGAGACGAAGCCGCGGACTGAGCGTCTCAGTCAGCCTCGCGCGCGAGCGCCCACAGCACCAGCGCGCCGAAGCCGAACAGCAGCGCCCACTTGAGCGCCGAGCAGGAGGTCGATAGCAGATACAGGCCGTGCAGACCGAAGCGCGGCATCTCGGTCAGCCAGGCGTGCAGCGCGTTCTCCACCGCGTCGAAGGCCGCCGCGAGCGGCAGGACGAAGGGCGCTGCAGCGCACGCAAGCCGAGGCAGGGACGCGAACAGCGCCGTGCGCGTCGCCAGCAACCAGCCGAAGCTGCCGTAGGCCAGCAGCAGCAGGCTGTCGAGCGGCAGGTGAAGGCGGTAGC
>Ga0116151_10004324_pt1 | contig 12451 bp, 9 predicted proteins | sample AD_UKC117_MetaG_FD_89893 | JGI IMG/M metagenome (GOLD analysis project Ga0116151, IMG submission 89893) | Active sludge microbial communities of municipal wastewater-treating anaerobic digesters from Hong Kong - AD_UKC117_MetaG | ecosystem: Engineered > Bioreactor > Anaerobic > Digestate... | reverse complement strand
TATATCCGGAATAGCAGATGAGAAATATAATGGGAAGATAAATTTTATAAGAAAAAGTCTGTATCAAGCTAGGGATAACTATCCTTTTGAGATTGGAGGCGAATGAAATAAAAATGGAACTCAAGCTTATTAAAATAACAATCAGTAGAATGACAGTTTCATTTTGTTCAAGCACTTGAGAATTGCCGAAAATATCAACAAATGCATAAAACTGTCCCTTAAATAAATAAAAAGCAAGTACGAATATGAGATTGCTCACCAAGCTTATAAAAAGTACAAGACTTAAAAAACCTCGATTATTGGCATCATCCTTAAATTCTCTAAAAAACCTCACGACCACACCCGTAATCCCCAAACTTGCAAAAGGCAAGAGCAGATATGCCATACTAACGAGCATATTAGCATAGCCATAGAGCTCATCATCTTTTGGGTAAATATACATGATACTCACAACACCAATGAGAGTTGCCACGAGATTGACAAGTGAAAACTTAATTGATTGCCGTTGTATTATGCCCATGGGTTAACCACTAATTAATGCTTTTAATGCTAGATATCTAAATCGGACAAGATAGATCCCTTTGAGATTTTCACCTTTTAAGGTAAAACCAATGTAGTAAATTAATGATACACCTAAAATGATCGTATAATTAATAATTTTTAAAAAGTAGTGAAACCACCCTAAATCTAAAGTTCTTAATTTTTCTTCTTGTCCTAGTCTTTTGCTTAGGAGATTAAAGGACTCATCAGATATTCTGCTTTTATCTATATTGTGATAAACTATTAAATCGGGGAAATAATAAATTTCGTTACTTATTTTGGAAACTTCATAAAAAATATGCTTGTCATCTACCCTCCATTTAAGAGACTCATTAAATCCACTAGTTTTGAGTAGTGTGTCTTTACTATACGTCATATTACAACCTGCAGGGTATTTTTTGCCATAGCATTTGAAAACTTTGTCGCCATAGTCTATATGTGTAACCATCATTCTAGTATGATAAGACAACCAATTGGGTTCAGATGTTTCGTAAATGGGAAGTACTTTTCCACCTATGCCTACAAGTTTATTATTTTTTAAAAAATGGTCTCTGATACGATAGAGCCATTCACAGTTTGCTTCGCCATCATCGTCGATGTAACTTATTAATTCATATTTTGCTTCTTTAATACCTCGGTTTCTAGCAAATGACAAACCTTGGTTTGTTTCGGTTACTTGTTTTATATCTAATTCGTAATGTTCTGCGATAAACTCATCCACGATGGTTTTTGTACCATCAGTACAATTATTGTTTACAACGATGACTTCATATTCTGATTTAGGAAGAGACTGATTGAATATATGTTCTAAGCATGAACGTATAAACTTGGCTCTGTTATAAGTACAAATTACTACCGAGATCCTCATATTTAGTCAAATGTTTCTAATTCTGCTAAATTTTGTTTTTGAAATGCATCTATGAAAGAATTTTTTGTCAAATTTATAATTCGACAGTTTTTACAACGAGCATATCCATTAATGTCATGATAACTTCTAAAAGAAAAGTAAAATTTTTCTAATACTTCGTGCAAGTAGCGATTTTTTATTCCGTGATTCTTGTGCATTTGTTTAGGAGTAGAGGTATTTTCATCATAAAAGTGTTTCTGATTAATTAGTACTTCATTATTGGCGTTGACTGTTATTTCGGGCAGCCAAGAATGATCTGCACCTATGAGGTATATTTTTTTATAACCTAAATTAATTCCATTCATCAATGCAGGAATGAGTACATTGTGTGGTCTCGGCATTCCCAACTTTAAGGAAAATAAAATATTAGAAATATAGTCTAATCCTTCAATAGGGGTGGTATTGTAAAAACAAATCGAAATATTAGAATTTGACGCTAAATTTTTAATGAAATGTTTTTGTTTCTTGGCCTGAAAGGGAATAAAAATATAGGATTCCCAACTTGTATTATTAACATAAGATTGAATAATTGTGTCACGTAGTTTGGTGTTATAATCCTCAGATGCCGTAAAAAAACCTGGTGCAACAATACAGAAATATTTAGGTTTTAAGACAGTGTACAGCTCAGTATTTGGGAAATTGTTGACACAAATTATATCCTGCAGAAAGATCGATTTTTGAAAATAATTGAGTTCATCTTTTAATGATGGCCCATTTCCCAATACTATTAATGTTTTATTCGAAATTGTGGGAAATGAAACAATCAATTTTGATCGAAAAATTATTTTAAATATTGAAAGAATACTTTGAAGTAAACCATTACAAAAATAATATATCTTCTCAATCATTTTTCTCGAGCATTAATATTGTATTAGCTATTTTTAACTTCACCTTACTGTCTAATTTAAAACTGGCAATAAAATCCAAAACAGTATGACCAACCTTTCCTGCGATAATTTTTTTATTTTTTTTGTAATAATTCATATTGACCACTGTAAGACCTCCCACATGTTCATAGAGTTGTTCTCTTTCAAGTTTTGTAATTCCATCCGATTTAAATGCTGGCTTCATACCTGAGCCATCATGTTTAAAAATTGAATTGGTGAATAATCTCACACTGATTAAAGAATCTGAACCAAATAAATGTAATGTATTAATGGCATCATCGATATGAATTGATTTTATAAACGGAAATTTAATGTCCAAGAAAATAATAGATCGTGAATTAATTTCCCCAACGTCCGATAAAATTTCATTCAAGCTAGTCTCCAAGGGTTCATTAAAGGCAGAGGCTTTTTGACTTCTTAAAAAAAATTGAAATTTAGGATCAACAAGAAATTTTGATGAAACATATTTTAAAATGTCTTCGGATTCACAACATAGTATTAATTTTTTAATCGACTTAGAATTCAGAACTTGTCCTATTTTTAAATCTATTAAGGTCTCTGATCCAACTTTAATTAGACAGGAAGAAAAATCATGTACTCTAATTGGAACTATTGCTACAGAATCGACATTTATTCCATGATGATTAATGAAATCAGAATTGATTTGAGCTCGGGTGGATAAAATTTTTTGCTCGTTGCTCGTGAGATTAGAACCATGCTGGCGGTAATAAAATAATGGGATATTTAGATTTTTAACTTTATACTTTTGGATAAATCGTACCCATAAATCATAACCATCTTGACATGTGTAATTTTCATTATATCCTCCAATGTCCCTCAGGTAGCTTACTCTTATCATTGTACAAGCGCCATGAGCAGCTTGGTCATATAAGCTAACATCTTCTTTGAAATCGTGTCTTTTGTGGCGTTCAATGACTTGTTCATTCGAATCAATCTGATAATAATCTGGAAAAATTAATCCTAAACTTTCATCATGGTCAAGTTCCTTCACCAACAGTTCTACTGCATTGTTAACTAGATAGTCATCTGCGTCTAATCGCATGATATAATCCCCATTTGCCAATCGGAGGGCAATGTTATTGCTTACATTAAGACCTTTGTTTTGTTGGTATATTATTTCAATATTATTGAAAGCTCTGTATTTTTCTATTATTTCTCGGGAATTATCAGTAGAACCATCATCAATAATGAAGAGCTCAAATTTTTGATATGACTGATTCAAAACACTTAGAATTGCTTTCTCCAAGTATTTCGCATAATTGAAATTCGTGATATAAATGGTAACCAATAGTTAATTTATTTTACTATACCTGCAATAGTCAGGCCATCCGATATTTTGAAAATATCAATATAATCTTGTAGATCCATCTGAAAAATACCCGAATTTACAAAGGCCTCATAGTGCTGAGTATTGTTACCTAATTGCATAAATGTTTCGTAGACGTCCATACCATAATACCATGCATTAGTTATTTTTAGACCGCATTGATAATAAAGCTCGGCGGCAGATGCATCACTAAATAACATAATATGCCCCATTGGGTCGGCATGTCGGATAATTGTTTTTGGATTTAAAACTTGAGATGCAGTAGATAGTGAATCCCATCGTGGCAATTTTGATATCACCATACCACCATTTTTAGACTGGCTCACAATATTAAAGGCATGTTTCAAAATTTGTTTCGGATTAGGCGTATGCTCAAGTAGACCCCAAAAGGTTACAATATCATAACCAGAATATTCGGTAGATACTTTTGTAAAGTCTCTTCCATCCATATCAATTCCCCAAATCTCTTTGGCGAATTTTCGACTATTTTCACTAAGTTCAATTCCTTCAGCTTCAATTCCTCTTCGTCTACATGCCTCCACAAAATGACCAGCTCCCGAACCCACATCAAGGATTCTTTTAGGCATTGCTTTAAATTGTTGAAAATATACTTCTAATGTCCAATCAAGCCAAGGTATTGCAATATTATTTAATCTAAATTCGGCGCCTGATTTGTCTGTGTAGGTCGATGCATAGGTAATGTCATTTAAGTAAAAATTATGAATGCTTTTTTTTGATGGTCTGTTTTTAACATAGACGTGACCCAAGTCAGGTGTTTGTACATATTCTGCCCCGTATATATTAGCCACCAAAGAAGTTTTTTCAGTTGGGATGCCAGAAATCGGACAGGACCCAACATATTCTGTATCACCATTATATAGTTTTGTTCTTGAATCTCTGTAATACTCTATTTTAGAAGTTAAGTTTTTAACTATGTCATTTTTAAGCCTTAATAAATTGGTTTTTTTTCCTGATTTTATTGCAATTTCGAATTTTTCAATTTCACCATTTTCATGTCTAATCCAATTTTCTCCTGAATTTTTATTGGAGAATAGACTTGACTCTCTACTCCAAATCATCGTATTCAATTTTTCCATATTTTTTAATTCTTCTATTAATTCTTTTTCCGATTACGTTATGGAATTCTCTAGCATCAATTCCATGATTAGGTCTTAAACTAATAAGATCCGATTCTTTTATTGAATCTCCAGCTTTCATGTCTTTATTAAAATATAATGCTCTTCTAAAAGAGGTAACATGCTCACTTTCAGATAGTAATGGTTTTTTGAAATAATGTCCTTGTACTTTTTTAATAAGTTTGATTTTTTCTATCAAATCCAATACTTCAGCTTTAGTTAGTGATACTTTATGATCTCTGAAATCTTTATTAGCTCTATCGTCTGTAAAATGAAACTCAAGAATTTCTGCCCCCATTGCTACTGCCGTTTCCAATGCAAAATTTCCTTCAGTATGGTCAGAATAACCTACAGGAATGTTGAAAAGCTGCTTATAGGTATTCATTACATTCAGATTTGCATCTTCAATGGCGATTGGATACATGCTAGTGCATTGCAGTAGACCAAGAAAATCTTGACTTTTATATATTGCACTTCTTGATTGTATGTATTCTACGATTTCAATTACTTCCACCAATGTACATAATCCTGTACTTAACAATAGTGGCTTTTCCAAGCTAATAAAATAATCAATGATAGGAATTGCGGTAAAATCTCCTGAGCCTATCTTAAATATTTTGGAATACTCATTAATCCACGGAACAAATTCTGGATTCCAAACCGATGCCATAAACCCAACATTTGCTTCACGACACATTTCAGCAAGAAAAATATACTCATTTTTGGAAAGCTCAAATTTTTTGAAATGCTTATTTCTTAAAGGGCTTTCTATTGGGTTAACCAATGTGTCTCCTGAATAAATTTGAAATTTAATATAATCTACATCTGATTCAATAGCAAGAGATGTAAGTTTTTTAGCATATTCAAAATCACCTTCATGATTACCACCTATCTCTGCAACTAAAAGTGGGCCATATTTGCCTACCCATGTATTCATAAATTTGATTTTAATTTATTGCATTTTTCAATCAATTCCGCAAAGTTATAATTTGTAAAATTGTATGCCATTTGTTTTGCTAGTTCTTTTAAAAAAATATAATCCTTAGGTGTATCTACTGCCATTTTTAGACCTTGTGCACCGGGGTATTCTATGTTTAATAATTTAATGATTTTGAATTTTTCTTCATTTTCATAAATATAACTTGTTACATGTTGTTGATGGAATTCATTAAAATGAGGCAAGTACTTGTCAAATGTCTGCATATTTAGCATCTCTACACTCATTCCATAAGGAAACGTTCTTCCTATGACATTGGTAACCAAATCAAAGTTTGTTCTCTGATAATTATTCAAACATTCGTTCAAAATATTGTGATTTACAAATAGATTATCGCCATTTATTCTTATAGCATAATTATAATTAAAACATTGTGCGGCCTCCTTAAATCTAAGTGCGACATTTTCTAAGGATCCTCTAAAAAAAGGTATTTGATTCTCCTTGCAATAATTTATTATTGGATCGTCAGTATGAGCATCAGATGTGGCTATACAAAAATTGTCAGTTTGAATTTTAACTTGATTGCAAATATGCATTAAAATAGGTTGATTTCCGATTGGCAAAAGGATCTTGCCGGGCAATCTTGAGGAATTGTAGCGACACAATATAATAACACCTATTTTTTTCATTTCCGTTCGCCTATATTTTTTGCCGGTATCCCTCCAAAAATTTTATAAGACGGTACATCTTCTTTAACTACAGAACCAGCTGCGATAATGGCACCTTGATTTATCGTGACTCCTTTTAGAATTTTTGCTCCTGTCCCTATCCATACATCATCCATTATTATGATTGGTGATGTAATATTGGCTTGTAGGTTCATTAATCTGGATCTCTCGATTCCATGGTCGCTATCTACAATATATACAAATGGAGCAATCATACAATTTTTTCCAACAGTTATTTTATTCGATGAAAAGATGTATGTGTGATACCCGATAGTCGTATTTTCGCCAACTTCTATTTCAGAGTTTTCATTGCAAGCACAAATTTTTGAACCTTCTTTAAGAACAACAGAATTTGAAATATGAATATTTCTAGGGAATCTCATTAAAGCAACATTTTTTTCAATAAATACTGATGATCCTAAGTGACCTAGTCTGCACTTCTGATAATAATATCTAATCCAATTAATAACTTTAAATTTTATATTTTTGCGGAGCTGATTCAATTATTTTTTACACAAATATATTAACTTTACTTAAAATTAAATTTTATGTACAAGTCTATTCTATTAATTCTGAGTCTTTGCTTTATTGTTCAATTTAGCTTTAGCCAAGAAAACACAGCTACTACATGTTCTGATGGTATTGATAATGACGGGGATGGGTTTATCGATTGCGAAGATAGTGGATGTAAATCTCTTCCTAATAATGGATGTAATATTTGTGGAACGGGTATTTCATTTGCAGATTCTCTAATAGATTATAAATCTGGTTGTACTGTTTCGGATCCTTTTCCTTCTGGTTCGCTTGGCGTTGCAGATTATTATGGTTATTCGTCCGGCGATCAAAAAGAGTTTACTTTTCTGGGTGATGATGGTTATATTACTTTGGGTTTTGTTAATAATATTCTTACAAATTCAGGTGACTCAAAACAAGATTTATGGGTTTTTGAAGTTGGTCAGGCCATAGAATCGGTTAGAATATTTTTAAAACCATATAATAATTATACTAGAGATTATTTAATCCAAAAGGGACTTTCGGAAGATGTAAGTACTGGATTTTTTTACATTGCGCTTATTGGAGGTTCAACATCCGGTTTAGATATCGATTCTTACATTCAAAATGCTTCAGGCGGTACATTGAAATTTAAAGAAATAAAAATTGAAGATTACCACGACGATCCATGTGGTACTCAAAAGACACCTGGAGCCGATATTGATGCGGTATGTGCCTTATCAACAATAGCAGCAGAAATATGTAATAATGGAATTGATGATGACGGTAATGGTTTAGTCGATTGTGATGATCCGGCGCTAAGTGATCAATGTTGTTGTCTTGATACCCCTCTGCTTGAGGATTATGATTTATTTTTAATTTGCAGTGGACAAGAGATTGAAATTTCTTATAATCCTTTGTTTCAAGAAGTGCTATGGCAAGATAGTTTTATTGGGAATAATAGAATTTTAAATACGGAAGGGACGTATTTCGTGGTCGCGAAGGATTCATGTCAAAATGTTTTTGTCGATACATTTACTATTCAATTTCTTGAGATCATTACCTCTCTTGACACCCTCCAATTATGCCAGGGGGATACTCTCCACATTTTTGGCCAAGATGTCACTCAAGAGGGAACTTATAATCAAACTTTTACTGCATCTAATGGCTGTGATTCGACTCAGTATTTTGTTGTGGAATATTATGAGGAATCACAGGTACAGGAATTTGATTTTTCGATGTGTCAAGGGGATAGTTTGAGCTTTTTAAATGTATGGATTACCGATTTTGGTGATTTTAGTATTATTGATAGCTCGGGAAACTGCCTATTGGAATACTTGTTACATATAGACGAAAATCCGAGTTATGAAATTTTCTTCCAAGAGTCAATTTGCAAAGGCGAAGTCCTAGTTTGGCAGGGAATGGAAATAAATGATGAAGGTCAGTATTTTGCCAATCTAAGCACATCGAGTGGATGTGATTCCATACTATCACTTACTTTGAAACATTTTCCTGAAGTAAGTTATCAGGTGAATATTAATGCGTCATGTGCCGATAGTGATACTGGAAATGTGACGGTCTCTCCTGAAGGAAATAATCTTGCTTGGGCGGAGTTAAATGGAGTGCCTTCAGATAATTTTTCGTTTCAGAATTTGAACGCCGGCACCTATGTTTTGAGTGTTATTGACATCAATGGCTGCCGATCCGATTCTATGATCATCGTGGATAATTATCAATTCAATGAGGTTGATCTCGAGGTTTTAGACAACATTTGTGCCTATGATAGTGTGGGAAGTATTGCTTCTCAAAACCCTGAATATTTAATATCGACCAATTTAGACTCTATTTTTTCTAATGAAATTATGAATTTGTCAAGTGGTAACTATACGATTTACATCAAGACAAGCGAAGGTTGCCTATTTGACACATCGGTGATGGTTAAGTCAATAGATAGTGTAAGCGTCATGTTGCCTCCTGATGTGACGATAGATTATGGAGATTCCTACCAAATTATTCCAACAATAACTGGAAATATCACGAATTTTACTTGGTCTCCTGTTTCTGGATTGGATTGTGGAGACTGTCCTACTCCATTGGCTACACCTGATCAGTCAACTCAGTATCTGCTCACGGTAACAAGCGAAATGGGATGTGTGACCTCGGATTATTTCAATATTTTTATCACTCCATCTGTCATCTTCCCCAATATCTTCAGTCCAAATTCTGATGGAAATAATGATATTTTCTTCTTAAATTCATCTGGAGATATTTTGATAGTAGAAATGAAGATTTTTGATAGATGGGGAGATTTGGTTTTTAACAATGAAAATTTCCTATCAAACGATTCCACACAAGGGTGGGATGGTACTTTTAATGGTAAAAAAGTAGAATCAGGGGTTTATTCTGGTTTTGTTAAGTATCTCTTAGGACCTAATTCTGAATTTCAAATATTAAAATTTGACGTGACGGTGATTAAATAAAAGAGGCTGTTTGAAATTCTCAAACAGCCTAATTCTTAATTTTCAGGAGCAAATATTTTATTTTTTATTCCAATCTGCGATGTCCGCCTCATTCATTTTTACATATTCATCATTTCCAGCCTTCATAGCCAATTCTTTGGATAGGGTAGCAGCAGTAATAGCTTCCTTGTACCTTCCCAATCCTGCTAATATTAATGCCTCTCTTCTCACTTGCCAAAATTTTGGATTATCACCTTTTGTTGCTTTTTGAATCCAAGTCAATGCTTGGTTAAGGTCTCTGCCCGTGGTGAGATAGTAATTAGCCGCATTGTAGTAATCATTGCTCGATGGACCTGCCATGACAGACTCAATATTAGACATGACCATACTATCCGTATTCACGTTTACATTGACACTGGCAGTCGTGTTTTCCCATCTCAATGTCAATACTGCCATATCTGCTCCCACATTATTAAATTCTATGGTAAAGGTCTCTGTGAAAAATGTATTGGTACTTACGTTCATCAAGACCGAGAGAACAGGAGTCGCATCCACGTAAGTAGGCCAACTTGAGCTCTCATAACTGTAAAAGTAGATGGACCATACCGTGGCAGTTGGTAAGGTTAAGATTGCATAAGTACCAGCTTTTAGTTCTTGGTCATTGATTTTTACATCATTGGAAAAAGTGATTTTTGTGGCCGCATTAGCACCAGTTCTCCACATATTATTAAATGGTACCAAGCCATTCTCTGCAAATATCGTTCTGCCTTTTACGCTGGGTCTTGAGTAATCGACGGTGACATCTGTCAACCCTATTGTCTGCATTACAGAAGCTGCCGGACTCGCTGCAGGTGTTTTAATCTGTGCATAATTGCTTGCCGCAAATAAATTTAAAATTGCAAAAAAGAAAAGTATTTTTTTCATGTTGATTGAATGTTTATTAAAGAAATTTTCTATCGTTAAAGTATTACTTTCATTAATACTTTTGAAAGCTAATTGTTCATGTTATGACCATTATGGATCTACATTTATGTTTATTCTGACATTTTTTAAGCTTTTGGTTGTCTTAATTTGTGCTATTTCACTCAGTATTTCTTCTTTTATGGAAGTGGCTACCTGAGCGGGGCTGCGTTCGTATTTTACCAATAGATTGAAAATATATTTGTTTTTGATTTTGGGAATGTAATTAGGTGTGGGACCGATAATGCGACCGCCCAATTTTTTCTTTAAATTCCGACTCAAGGTTTCAGCCACTTCTGAGGCAATTTCAAGCTTGTTGTGTTTTATTTCGAGTTCGATAATGCGATAAAATGGTGGATAGATAAATGATTTTCTTTCGCTTAACTCTCTTTTGATAAATGTGTCATAGTCGTGGTTGATGACGTCTGTGAGTATGTCGTGATGAGGTGTAAAAGTCTGAATTAAGACCTTTCCAGTTTCGTCTCTTCTCCCTGATCTCCCTGATACTTGGGTGAGCAATTGGAAAGCTCGTTCACTAGATTTAAAATTTGGTTGCGAGATGATCGCATCGGCATTTAATACGGCTACCAAAGCCACATTTTCAAAATCTAAGCCCTTAGTAATCATCTGAGTACCAATAAGTACATTGAAATTTTTACTTGAAAAATCATTGATTATTTTTTCAAAGGAGCTTTTTGTTTTCGCAGTATCATAATCTAGCCTCAGGGGTTTGGCCGATGGGACTACTTCTTGTATTTTTTCTTCAATTTTTTCAGTTCCAAATCCTACGTCTTTAAATTCCACACCACCACATGCTTTACAAGCTCTAGGAATTTCGTATCGGTAACCGCAATAATGGCATTTTAATTCATTATTATAGAGATGCATGGTCATCTGTACATCGCAATTTTTGCAGAATGGAGTCCAACCACAAGATGTACATATCAATGAAGGTGCATATCCTCGCCTGTTTTGAAAAATAATGATTTGCTTACCACTTTCTAAACATTGGTTAATCTCCTCAATCAATTCATTCGAAAAAAATGATTTTATCCTCCCCGTTTGAAATGCTTTTCGGAGGTCTACCAATTCGATTTGAGGTAACTGAGCCATCCCATATCTATTGTTTAGCTGCACATATCCATATTTGTTATTATGTGCATTGAGATAGGATTCTACAGAGGGTGTTGCAGAGCCTAAAATCACAGAAGCACTATGGAGTTTGGCAAGTACCAGAGCACTATCTCTCGCATTGTACCGAGGACTTGGGTCTATTTGTTTGTATGAACTGTCATGCTCTTCGTCTATGATGATTAATCCCAAGTTTACGAAAGGGAGGAATAGGGCAGAGCGAGCACCTAATATTATTTTTTTTCCGAGTAATACTGATTTGTAGACTTCTACCCTTTGATTATTGCTCATGCGACTGTGATATACGGCCATATCGCTACCAAAAATGTGTTCCAGCCGCTTTACGATTTGAGTCGTTAAGGCGATTTCTGGAAGTAAGAACAACACTTGTTGACCCTTGGAAATCTCCTTTTTTATAAGTTCGGTATAGACCAGAGTCTTTCCACTTCCTGTCACTCCATGAAGCAAAATGTTTTTTTGATTATCCATTATCAAGTTTTCAATGGAATCTACGGCTCTTTGTTGTTCTTCTGAAAGTGTAATTTCTTCGGAAATTTCTGAATTATATTCTTCCAATCTGCTGACCACCATTTCTTCCACAGTCAGGATTTCTTTTGCTACTAGACGACTGATGACCGTGCTTTTGACATTGGCAAGATTTTGAATATCCGCTGTGGGTACCAGTTTTTGCTTACGACTTAACTGTGCAAATGCCAATAGTGCATTGGTCTGATGTATGGAATTGCTTATATCTTCCCAGACTTGATTTCTGCTATTTTCATCAGAAAAATTAGAATGCCATCTAGCGACTTTTATTTTTTTCTCCTGGTATTTTTCAATAAGTTCTTCCTCGATGGTTAAGACATTTTTCTCCAGAAGGGATCTGACCACAGGATAGATGGTTTTTTTATTCAATATTAGTCGGG
>Ga0116151_10004322_pt1 | contig 12455 bp, 7 predicted proteins | sample AD_UKC117_MetaG_FD_89893 | JGI IMG/M metagenome (GOLD analysis project Ga0116151, IMG submission 89893) | Active sludge microbial communities of municipal wastewater-treating anaerobic digesters from Hong Kong - AD_UKC117_MetaG | ecosystem: Engineered > Bioreactor > Anaerobic > Digestate... | reverse complement strand
GATGATTTCATTATTTATATTCCCAACGGTAACCAAAAAATTCAAATCGCGTTTCCCAATCAATCGACTCGTTACACGGCCCATTTGGAACAGAAATTGGTCCAAATATTGGGAGCCAAATCCGTTCGAGTAGAGTAAAGATTTGCCCTATGGGCTATTGGGGACTTATTGACAGATTAACACTAATATCTTATACTCTGCCTCAATTTGAGTTTGAAGCGTTCATAGAGTTCATAGAGTTTGTCGAGTTCATAGAGTTGGTGAGTTTATAGAGTTCTTAGGGTTTGTCGAGGTGTGAGTTATTGATGTTCTATTTGTTCTGGCAATAACCGTTGCACGTAAAAATCTAAAAACTCTGTAAATTCTATAAACTCATTAAAATCTACAAACTCCATAACTCCATAAACTCATTAAACTCTATATCTGGGGCCTACGGTGTTAACTGTAAAAACCATACTGTGCAGTGCGTCAGACAGTCATCCCGACGACAACAAAGCAAAAATGGGCCTGCTAGGCCCATTTTTTTAATACTTAACCATCTAGGAGGATTCAAACCGTGAAGATTGGCATATTGACCGGCGGTGGAGATGTCCCAGGATTAAATTCGTGTATTAAGGCCGTGGTAAAGCGAGCCAGTGATGAAGGTCATACGGTTTTAGGGATTCGGCGTGGTTGGGCAGGTTTGCTGAATTACAATCCGGATGACGACGCAGGTTTTTCATCATGTTTAATTAACTTAGATAATAATACGGTGCGAACGGTCGATCGCACCGGTGGAACATTCTTGCATACGTCCAGGGTTAACCCAGGGCGCGTTCTTGCGGACGAACTGCCTCAATTTTTGCAGAAAGTTGATGGGCAGCAAAAGAAATTTACAGATTGTACCGACCATATCTTGAAAAACATTGAGCATCTGGGCATTGAAGCGTTAATTCCTATTGGCGGTGATGACACCCTTAGTTACGCCTACCGGCTGTATAATGAAGGTATTCCTATTGTAGCTATTCCCAAAACGATGGATAACGATGTCTATGGCACCGATTATTGTATTGGGTTTTCTACGGCTATCACCCGCAGCATCGACATGATTCATAACCTCCGTACTTCTATCGGCTCTCATGAACGGATTGGGGTGATTGAGTTGTTTGGCCGAAATTCCGGCGAGACATCGTTGATCGCGGCGTACCTGGCCGATGTTGACCGAGCCGTAATCTCAGAGGTGCCCTTTGATCCTGAAAAGCTGGCCACTCTGTTATCCGCCGATAAGCGTGGAAATCCCAGCAACTATGCCATTCTGACAATTTCAGAAGGGGCGACGATGATCGGCGGGAAAAATATGAGATACGGCCAGCCTAATGCTTCAAGCCAAAAGCTGTCCAGTATTGGCGCGATCACGGGTGAAGCCATCAAACAAATTACCGGTGAAAGCATCATCTATCAGCAGATTGCTTATCTTTCGCGCTCCGGTAAACCGGATTCGATTGATTTGATGGTTGGGTTTAATTTTGCCAATATGGCGATGGATTTAATCGGCAGCCATCAACTCGGCCAGATGGTAGCGATCAAAGACGGCAAGTACACCAGCGTCCCGGCTTCGGTTTTAGCTCAAGGCATCAAACGGGTTGACGTTGATGAACTGTATGATGTTGATGTTTATCGGCCTAAAGTGCGTCACGTTCGAGAGAAACCCATGTTTCTTTATTAACCACCGTTGCGTAACTATTAACAACCAGATATCGTTATCTTAAAAGGAGCGCTTCCATAGTTACTTTTTGTATTAGGTATCAAGTGGGGCGCGGCCGGGTAATACTGCCACGTTCCGCTTAAACTATTTGTCTATGGTGAAGTCTGCAAAAGTTGATTCACATAAATCGCCAACCTTACGACCAAAGTACCAACAATGACCTTGACTTGGTATACACGGCGTGTTAAACTTGAAAGTATTAGGTTAAATTGCACCCCATAATCTGACCTTTAGTATCACCAAACTATCAATAACACCGGTATTAACTCTAGTAATGGGTAAGGACCTAATTTATAACGGATAAACCGTTTGATTAGCCAAGAATCTTCGACAGATGCAAACGGCTTTTAGTTCTTTAAGAAGCAGACATTCTCCATCCACACGAATATTTATCCTCGCGTTATTGACCGCAGCCATTATTTTCAACATTTTGGGCCTAGTTTTTGCTTTGCAATGGATCAAAGCGCCTTTTCCGGGTACCTTACTTTATGCTAACTTGGTTGTAGCCGATACCTATAATCCGGATTGGTCAGCTCGCCAGCAGGGTATTCGTTCGGGCGATGCGCTTTTGGCCGTGGACGACGTGCCTGTTACGTCTGGTCGAGATTTATATTTGCTGCTGCAGGAACAGGCCGTTGGTGAGACGGCAGCGCTAAGTATCGAACCCTACCTGGCACAAGCCGCCCCACCTGAAACCCAGCTATCAGTAACATTAACTGATTTTTCGCTGCAGGATATGCTCATTTTCTTTTGGCTGCCCTATATCATCGGTTTAATCTATTTGAGCCTGGGGTTGGTCATTTTTCGTTTGCGCCAAATAGGCCGGGCCAGCAACATTTTTATCACGTTCTGTGCTTTTGTATCCATAGTGGCCGGCGGTATTTTTGACCACTATACCCTCCATTTTCTCACTCCAATTTGGTTGTTTGTTTTGCCGTTAAGTGGCGCTGCCTTGATCCATTTGGGGCTTGAATTTCCGATCACCTCGCGTTTGATGCGTCATCAACTCTGGCTTCGTTTCGTCCCGTACGTAGTTGCTCTGGCCCTGGGCATGGCCAATCTATACAGTCTTTATTTTGCGGCAAATTCTCGCCTGTATTTGACCATTCGGTTGTGGGATTTTGGCTTTATTGGCCTCGCATATCTTCTGTTTTTAGGATTACAACTTCACACCCGATTATTCACCCTCTCGTCAATGGTGCGACAGCAAACCTCAATTATTTTTTGGAGCAGCATCATCGCTTTTGGGCCGGCCGGATTGTGGTTGATTACCAATGCGGTGGGGTGGCGAACACCTTTTGTCTGGCCTATTTTTGCCGGAGTTTTCATTCCGGTTACTGTCTTTCCGCTGGCTATTACCTACGCCATGCTCCGCTATCGCATTCTTGATATCGATACCGTCTTTAATCGAGGGATGGTTTATACTTTATTGACCTTGCTGGTTACGGTCGTCTATTTTATCATCGTCAGTTTTCTGGGCGCTCTTTTTCAGGGATCGCTCTTTCAGGACCCGATTGTCCTGGCCATATTTGTGGTCGTTTTGGTTATAGCGCTGGACCCGCTCAAGCAGCGTATCCAAACGGCGGTTAATCGTCTGTTTCTCCGCGAGACATTTGACTACCGGCAAATTCTGCAAAGCTATGGTCGGTCTCTCATTTCCGCACCGCTCAGCAGCCACCATATTCTTGAATTGCTGGTGCAACAGGCCAATCAGACGTTGGTTCCGGAGCGATCGGTCGTATTTCTCCGCGATCTCACTCTGGGGGCTTTCATCGTAAGTTATCCCCGCAATGATGATACCCTTCAAACGGTAGACATCCGCTTTGGCTTGAGTGATGATCTGGCCCAATGGCTGGCCGATACCAATAACATTCTCCAAATTAGCCCAGGCGGAGCAGCCCCGGACGATGTCTCGATTTCCACTGAAGAGTTGGCCCGGCTAAATATGTTGAACATTGCGCTGTGTGTGCCGCTACTAGGCTCCGAAAACTTGTTGGGCTGGCTGGCGCTCGGTCTGAAACGATCCGGCCAACCTTATACCAGCGACGATCTCTTATTTTTAGCCACGCTCGCTAGCCAAACGATTATTGCCCTGGAAAATGCGCAGCTCCTGGAAGAAGCCAACCGACGAGCCGCCGAACTCGAAGCGCTGCAAACGATATCGGCCAATATCCAAGCTGAAGCCGATGCCGACGCCCTCCTAGCTTCCGTCGTAGAGCAGGCGACTAATCTACTTCACGCTGAAGGCGGCCTGGTTTACCTATTACAGCCTAATCAAAAAACCTTAAAAGCCGTCGTCAGCTACAACCTTGATAAAGACTATACGGACTTTACCGTCGATTCAGCCTACGGTATTGCCGGACGGGTGCTCACCCTCGGTAAGCCGGTCGTAATCGATAATTATCATGCGTTCTCGGGCCGGCTGCAAGAATTTGGCAACTCGAATTTTGGCGCTGTTTTGGGCGTCCCGTTGCGATGGGGCGGCAAAGTACGAGGAGTCCTGTGCCTGATGCACAAACCGCATGGCCTTCGATTTCGCGAAGATGATATCTGGCTTATGAAACTTTTTGCCACTCAGGCCGCCATTGCTCTGGAAAAATCACAACTACTTAACGAAGCCCAGAAAAAGGCCCACCAGTTGACCACTCTGGGTGAAGTCAGTTTGGCGATTAGTTCAACTCTTGACCTGGACACTGTTTTAATCCGAATTATGCAGCACGCGATTCAACTGCTCAATGCCGAGGCTGGCTCGTTGCTTTTGATGGACTCTCTAGGCAAAACGTTACGATTCGAGGTCGTATTAGGGCCATCCGGCGATAAACTGTTAGGTTTGACCACCCCGGTCGGCAAGGGCATCGTAGGGACTGTGGCCAAATCCGGCGAGCCATTGATCATCAATGATGTTACCAGCGACCCACGCTGGAATGTTAATTTTGATGAAGAAACCGAATTTAAGACCAAAGATCTCATGTGCGTCCCAATGATGGCTCGCAACGAGGTTATCGGTGTTATTGAAGTGCTAAACAAACAAGATGGATCGGTTTTTACCGATGAAGATTGCGCCTTGCTGATGTCGTTTGGTGGGCAGGCCGCTATTGCCATTCAAAATGCTCAGAAGTTTACTTCAACCGACCAAGCTCTAAATGAGCGCATGCAGGAACTCCAAACCCTTCAAATGTTCGACCAGCAGCTTCAGACGTCGATCGAATTGCAGACAGTATTAGACACCACGTTAACCTATGCGATGGACGCACTAGGCTTGTCGATTGGGGCCATGGGCGTGGTCATGCAGAATAAAGACAACGAGGCGGGGCTTTATTTGCTGGTTCAGCGTGGTATGCCGATGGAACTGAGCCGCTACAAGAACAAACCCTGGCCGTTGTCGCAGGGGTTTATCGGCCATACTGTTAGAACCGGCCAGGCCAGTTTGGTCAATGATGTCACCGAGGTTGAAGCCTGCCGCCCGGCTGCCTATCTGGCTCGCTCAGTTGTGGTGGTACCGGTCAAACAGGAAGGCAAAGTGATTGGAGTCATTAATCTGGAAAGCACCAGCACCGATTACTTTACCGAAGAGGATCTGAATTTCGTCAACATCCTGGTCAGCCACGCCGCTATCGCGATTGATAACGCCCAACTTTTTGAACAGGTCAAGCAGGCTAACCAATCCAAAACCGAGTTTATGAGTACAGCCTCGCATGAATTAAAAATTCCTATGACCAGCATTAAGGGCTATGCTAAGCTGCTGCAAATGGGGGCCGGAGGCCCGCTTTCAGATCGACAAAAGGACTTTTTGGAGGTTATCTCCAACAATGTTGACCGTATGGATCGCCTGGTGAGTGATTTGCTCGATGTCAGCCGGATTGAGGCCGGACGGATTCGGTTGGAAATTGGCGATGTGCAAATCAGAGACGTGATCGATGATGTGGTCGAATCGGTACAAAACCAGGTTAAGGCGAAAAAGTTAAATCTAACCCTGCGCGTTGAGGAAAATCTGCCGGAAATTCGGGCAGACTACAACCGGATGGTGCAGATTATGACCAACCTGGTCAGCAACGCCTACAAATATACCCCCGAGGGCGGCGATATTACCGTAATCGCCCAACCATATTTCAATGGTGATGTGAGCGGTCTCATTCAAGGCATCAAAGTTACGGTTAAAGATACGGGTTACGGTATTAATCAAGAAGATTTGGCTAATTTATTTACCAACTTTTTCCGCTCTAACGATCAAAATATTCGGAATGAGCCGGGTACGGGCCTGGGGCTGTCGATCACTAAAAAGATGATCGAAAACCACGGCGGCGAGTTAACCGTTGAAAGTGAATACGGCAAAGGTAGCGCGTTTACGTTTATTGCGCCGCTCGTTAGCAAAATTCCGCCGGGAGTAGAGGTCATCGAGCGCTAGTCGGGATTACTGCTGCGCTTGTTCGACAGTGACCTGGCCCAACAACACGGCATTCGGCGAGGGAGCGCGTGACTCCCCGATCAACGGCAGTCGCTGGCCGGTTTGAGCCTCATACAAACCGGCCAACAACAGATATTCGCCGGGTTGGACATTTTCATCCAACACAATTTCATAGCGATCGGCCAGCACATCGCCTGTTGTCCAGCGACTTGTTGGCCAAAGACCATCAAACGGCTGCTGGTCGTGCTGGGCTTTAACAAAGCCGTCCGGCGCGGTTAGGTGGACAAAAACCGTATAATCTTGTTGCGGTTGGGCCAACACCTGCCAGTAGAGGGTTACGCGCAAGATCCGTTCTTTAACATCGAAATAAGGCGTCAGATCATAACCGATCAAGGCAATCTGGTTATCGATATTACCTTGGGCCGGTATCGCTGGTGAGGTTTCGGGCGAAAAGACGACCCAGGTGTGGGGCGGTTCATTAGAGAGATGAGCCAGCATCCAACCGGGTGGAACCCGCTGAAATTCAATGCCTTCATCAAAGTAGGTGAAATAATCGCCCATCGCCGCTCGCCGCCGCCGCGCCGTATCGGAGTCGATGATGATGTAGGCCGGGGCTTCCTTGGCCAAATAGGCTTCTAATTTAGGCCAGGTATTAATATCGACCGGGATGCGCTCCAGCGTAAAACGTGATGGAAATTTCCATATCGGAAGCGATTTGCTCGGTCCGAAAATGATTTTAGCCGGCCCCAAGGTGGCCGGGTGGTCTCGTTCCAGCCAGGCCAGCAGTTTTTGAGGCGCTTCATTCGCCTCGCGATCCGATACGAAAGGGTCAACTGTGAGACTCCAGGCATCCTGCTGGATAGCCGTCACTGACCACCAAACACCCCAAGTGATGAGTCCGGTCACCAAAACAACATAAGCGGCATAGATGGGGCGCCCACGGCGGTTGGCCCATCGCCCCAATTCCGTCGCCACTCCGACCACTGCGGCTGAGAGCAGTATGTAAAACGGCCCTAAAATTGGAATGAGAAATCGAGACTCGATTAGGACTCGCGCATACCAAGCCGAAAATAAGTAAAACGGTACAACCAGCAAGACAAACATCAGAATAGTGATTTGGTGTTGTTGGAAAGTGGTTTGCAGACGCTCCCGATGAAACAAGGCGAGCCAAATTAGCGCTAGAAGCAGCCCGCCCCCAATGAGATACCCCAGCCAGGGCGGCTCAAAATTTCTAGAGGGAATGAGGGTCAGGGCCAATTCAGGGTTTAGGCGTGATATTCCTTCCTGCAGTCGGGCTGCCATCTCGGCGGCGGTATGGCTTTGTAGGTAGGTGGTAAGCGTCGGCAAATCGGCGAGGTTTTCCACTTGACTTTCAGCCCAGCGATCCATCCACATCACGTGGGTCGTCGCAAAGCTGTAGAATGGTTGCCCAAAGTGGCGCCAATTGTAGATGAGCAGCGGCGAAGTCGTTACCAGGAAAACCAGGGGGACAAGCAGCAACTGAGTTTGGGCAAAAATTCGGCGGCGATAATGCCAGACCGCCACTGCCGCCCAAACGACTAACAGCAGCAGCACCGAACTTTTGGTCAGATACGCCAGCCCCACAAAGAAACCGGCCAAAACGCAGTAGCGCGTTTTTTCGAAGCTTTTTATGAGAAAGTACCAAGCTACCAGAAAAAGTAGCACCAGTAGCGTATCGGCATAAACCGTCGAGGCGCGTAAGTGGAACTCTTTGTTCCAGGCCAACAAAAAGGCAGCCAGCAGACCCGTAGGCCAATTGAACAACTGCCGGCCAATGATAAACGTCACCACCACCGTCAGCGCGCCGACGCCTAATGTAATGAGTTTGGCCCATGTGAAATATGACCAGTCTCGATTAGCAGCCGGCGTGAGCAGCAGCGGGTACAGCGGGGGCCGTGTGCCGTCGGTTAGGGTATCATCTTCGCGTAGAGACAAGCCGAGTTCAAGATAGGCTGACTCGTCGCCGTCGCTAGATTGGGTGTTGAACAGCACCTTGGCCAGCCCAACCACCATAAAACGGGCCAGGACAAGGATTAACAAACTAAGCAGTATAGTTTTCCAGAGGGATTTATTTTGGGTTAAACGCACAAGCACCGTCTCGAACGTCAGGAATTAACATTTACGTTATCGTTAGATTTTTCTTTGTCAAATTCCTGCTGTCCTAAGAGAATGGCTTTACATTGCTGCGGCGAGAGGTTCCTTTTGATCTGTTGGGGCAATACCCATTCATAGGAGAGAATTTCATAAACACTATGAGGCGACTTGTCGGGGTGGGGTAGCCGGTTAAAGACTGTTGTTCGGCAATAGTAAACAATTGCCAGGCCCAAAGGGGTAGAACTGAGTGCTTCGCCCCCTTGCGGTTCACAAAAAAGGAGTTTTTTGACCTCAACAGCCAGGTTTAACTCTTCTTGTAACTCGCGTTGAATGGAGTGAGCCGGGTCTTCGCCCCGTTCAACCCAGCCGCCGGGTAAGCCCCAAGGTTGTTGCGGCCTAAATACATGTTCAACCAGTAGCACCTGACCCATATCGTTAAAAACGGCGGCCATTACGCCAACTTGATTGCGTGGGGCCAACAGTTTGACAGCCAAAGAAAAGGCCCACCTCAGTGGGGTAACCTGTTGCAGCAAAATGGAAAGTGTTTTTTTAAAATTCATCAAATTGAAAACTCCGGAAAGGTAAGCGTCTATGTCTACAACTGTCTCGCCCTGAATTATAACCCAAACATCTTACATTATGAATTTGATTTTTGCCTGACAACAGGCCAAAATTCCTAAAGTTAACCGTAACTTTTTATGTTATAATTTAGTTAGAAACAATGTAACCAAAGGAACGAAATGTGGATACCCAATTGACAATTTTATCCATTGAAGATGATCCGGAGATGAGAGGGTTGATCCAACTGATTTTTGAACGCCAAGGACATCGGGTGATCGGGGTGAAGCAAGGAGATTTCGGGTTAGAATTCTTACAAAGCTTGAAACCTGATGTTCTCCTGCTCGATCTCATGCTGCCCGATATTGATGGTTGGGAAGTTTACCAACAGATGAAAGATGATGATGAATTATCAAAGATACCCATTATCATTATCTCCGCCAGAAATCCGGAACAAGATGCCGCCGAGGGTCATCAAGTTGTTGGGAATGACCGGTTCATCGAGAAACCCTTTGAAATCAAAAATCTTATCGGTACGGTTAACGAAGTTGCTGCTCACCTGCCTGTTCGATAACTGACTGCCGCGCTGCCTGCTTTTTGTCAACGAAAGCCCCTCCTGAAAAGGAGGGGCTTTTTTTGTCTCTCGGCTGCGGTTTTATAAAGCTATTGACATTTGGTGGTAATGCATGTTAAAATGAGTGGTAACTCAGTATTTTGAGTAATGGCTCAGATTGTTACCCGTGGTGGACCATTTTTTTCTATGGTTTTCATCAAGCGCAACTTTTTAACAAAAGTCGCGTATTAAAAGTAGATGCCATCAAGAACAGTGATGAGCAGGGACAATACAACTTGGTGATACAACTTTTGGGTAATGACGTTCAACTCTTTAATTGATATACTAAAAACAGTAAACCATACACAGTATATCTGTCAATCTGACTCAGCGATATATCAGACATTCACAAACTATTTAAGGAAAGCAGGTGGGTGATGAGTAAAAGTAAAATTTTGAAGCACAGTCTCGCTACAGTGATGGTAGCCTTAAGCATCAGTTTCCTGGTAGCTTGCGGTTCTGCCGAAGAACCAACCCCGGAACCGGTTGATACCGAAGCGGTTCAGCAGCCTAAAGTTGTTTCGGCTGAGGCGTTTGTAGTCCCGGTCAAGGAATCGGACCTGGCCTTTGAAACGGGGGGACGGGTTGTAGCGATTGAAGTTGACGAAGGCGAGTCTGTCAAAGAGGGCGACGTTCTGGTTCGTTTAGATGACTCGGCCCAACAAACGGCTCTGGCAGAGGCTCAGGCGACCCTGGCCCAAACCAAAGCTAGAAAAGCTGAAGCTGAAGCTCGTCTGGCTGAAGCTGCCTCCGGATTGGCTGAAGCCGAAGCGAACTTATCAAAAGTCAAAGCCGGCCCCACTGACGCCGCGGTGGCTCAGTTGCAAGCCAGTTTAGCCAAAGCCGAAGCCGCTTTGGCTGATATGATCGCCGGACCTACCCCGGAAGAAATCGCCGAAGCCGGCGCTCGGGTGCAAACAGCGCAAGCCGAACTCAATCAGGTTACGGCCGACACCCGCGATGAAGATCTCCAAGCCTCCGCCGCGCGGGTTCTCAAGGCTGAAGCCGACGTTCGCGAAGCCCAAGATGACTATGATCAGGTTCGTTACGGCGATCCGGATGACGTGCTCGTGACCGGAGTCGCTTTGGAAAAATTTACCCTGGAATATGAAGCTGCTAAAGCCGAGTATGACAAGCTGGTCAACGGTGCTACGGCTGAAGAAATCGCGACAGCCCAGGCCAGAGTGGCCGAAGCCCGGGCCAGTCTAAACCGAGTCCAAGCCGGCTCTACTCCCGAAGAGATCGCCCAGGCCCAGGCCGATGTCGCCGCCGCCCAGGCGCAACTGGATGATTTGCTGGCCGGCTCCACCGATGAAGATATCGCCATTGCTGAAGCCCAGGTGGAATCAGCCCAGGCCGGTATCAGCACCGCCCGCGCTAACGTTGAAGCTTCTGAAACTGAAATTGACGTTAACCAGGCCCGGGTCGAATCGGCCCAGGTGGAACTCGATAAAACGACGTTGAAAGCGCCCTTTAGCGGTGAAGTCAGCAGTCTCAATAATGTCGACGAAGGCGAAATTGTTCAAGCCGGATCGAGCGTGGTCTCGCTGGGCGACACCAGTAAATGGCAAATTGAAACCGATGACCTAACCGAAATCGATATTGTCGACGTTCAGGTTGGCGCCAACGTGACGATTAGCGTCGATGCCTTACCGGGTGAAGATTTTGAAGGTAAAGTGGTCAAAATCACCCCTAAATCGGAAACTAAAGCCGGAGATGTGACCTACACCGTTTTAATCGACATCACCAAAGGTCCTACCGCTCGCTTGCGCTGGGGGATGACGACCTTCGTTGATATTGAAGCCAGCCCTGAAATTTAGCCCTAAGACGTGGTTGATGATGACGCCTGTAGTTGAAAAATTCTCTAAAGGTTAGATAAGTGAGGAAGATTATGAAACGGTTAGTAACTTTATCTTTAGCGTTGGCTCTGGGCCTGGTGATGAGTCTTTTCGCTACGGCCGGACAGCCGGCGCAAGCGCAAGAAGACTTGGACACCATCTTGGCCCGGGCCGCTGCTAGGAGCTTTCTGACCATCTTGACCCGCCCGGAACTGGCCAGCGCGCTCGACTTCTACACCGCCGATACCCTTCGAACCGACAACGTTCTGGCCGAACTGGGCGATGTCACTAGTTATCAAATAACCAGCGCCGACTGGCTCAAACCCAACGAAACCTACCAGGTTGAAGCCACCCTTCAACCCGGCGGCCGCGACATCATCGTGCGCACCGGCAAATACAACAATCGCTGGCAGGTTGATGGTTTAGAACTGCCGGCCAGCGGGGCTGTAGCTCAGACTGCCGCTGGCTCAGATCAGGCAGCCGGCCTCCAGCCGGTCGCCGGTAATGGCACGGGCAAACTGGTATTTCAAACCCAAAGCGGGGGTGACATCTATGTCATCAACGCCGATGGCACCGGTCTGAGCCGCGTTACCCATGGCCTGGACCCGCAGCTTTCGCCCGACGGCAGTCAGATCGTCTTTACTCGCTGGGATCCGCAGTATGAACTGTTCACTATCAATGTGGACGGCACCAACGAACAGGCCTGGTTCAGTGGCAAACGGCAAATGAAATCGCCGACTTGGTCGGCAGACGGCACTAAGTTAGTCTTCAGCTTTCAAGACGGCGGACGGTTGGAAGGCGAATTGAAAAAATACAGCTTGAAGGGCCTGGCCCGCAAAGACAGTCCGGTCAGAATACCCGACAATGCCCGTGGCATTGAGTTTGATCAGGACGGTCTGGAATTTTTCATCCCGCCCGACGCCTATTGGTGGCTGGCCCAGATCGATATTCAAAATGAAGAATACGAAGATTTGGCTACCGGCTCTCGCTACAACTACGCGCCGAGTTGGGACCCAGCCGACCCGAACAGACTCTTCTACCGCACCGACAAGGGCATCGGCCTCTACTACGCCGACTCGGGCGCCAGCCAACCGGTTAGCTTTGACGACCGGGATCGTGGCGGCTTGGCCGTTTCGCCGGATGGCACTAAAGTGGCGTTTACCTACTATCAGGACGGTAACT
>Ga0116151_10004315_pt1 | contig 12467 bp, 9 predicted proteins | sample AD_UKC117_MetaG_FD_89893 | JGI IMG/M metagenome (GOLD analysis project Ga0116151, IMG submission 89893) | Active sludge microbial communities of municipal wastewater-treating anaerobic digesters from Hong Kong - AD_UKC117_MetaG | ecosystem: Engineered > Bioreactor > Anaerobic > Digestate... | reverse complement strand
TCCTTTATCTCTTCCAATTGATTTTCTCGTTCTTCGTCGCTACTAATATTTTCAACAATCCCTTTTTCTTCATTTTCTAAAAGAGTATACTCATCAATCAATCTTATTTTTAAATCTTGCCACTCTGTTCGCTCTTGTTGCATTTCAGTTCTTGTTTTTAAATCTTTACCAGAAACCATAACTTTTAAAATTGAAAGAACAAATTTATGAATCAAATGTATAAGCGAATTCTTTTTCTCTTTTTCATCTTCGTTAGAAACAACAATTTGTTTATCACTTTCTATTGAAGATTGACTCTTTTCTTCTTTTTGACCAACGTTATCTAAAAAAATTCTTCTTATTCCTGACTCAAGCAATATTTTTTTTTCAATAACTCGGCTCTCTCCCTGTCTTTGATATACAAAACATGCACAATCTAAAAAATATGCAAGTCTCTTCTGAGTAAAATCGGTCTGAAATGCCATAAAAACCCCTTTTTATCTATCTAAAAAGAAATTTAAAAAGATCCTCTATTTTTTAGCAAAACAAATTCACTTTATCTCAACAAAATCTTTACAAAAAAGATAAAAAAGTTTTTTTATCTCAAAGCTTAAGACAATAAAAAAGCCACAAAGAATAACCTTTGTGGCCTTTAAAAAAACTACATCTTCTTTTTAAATAGAATCTGACTCAAAAGGAGTTAGTAATCGCAGTCTTTGTAAATGTTCCTTTTCCGGATTAGGAGAATAAATTTTAGGCTGTCCCTTGCGGTAAACCTTATAAGCATCTAATAATTCTGAATCCTTACTAACCTCACCGATAAATTCGATAAAAGCTAAAACATCGATAAGCTCGTGTATCATAATATTCTGTCTCTCAAAACGTGTCGAAATTTTCGCTTTTTCTTCTCTCATCTTCTGTAATTCTTGAATATCACGGTCTAATAAATCTTGAATAAATTCAAGACTCTGATTTAAAAATTGTTTCGATTTATTTTGAGGTAAAAAGCGAGACAATTTTTGAGGAAAATCAAAATCAAAATATTCTTTTAGAATTTTTTTTGTTCCCTCACATCCTTGTACAGAAGCGAAAAATGTAAAATTGTTTTCCTTCGTTTTAAAAAAAGACTTTTGGCGCTTTACAATTTGTTTCCAAGCTTGATCTAATTTAAATTGAGCAGAAATAAATTTACTAACATTTAAACCAAAGTATTTTGATTTAATACTAGCAAATAGAGATCTTCCAGCAATCCCCACTCCTGCAATAGCTCCAAACGCCCCAAGTCCTAGTAAATAAGTACTATACGATGTTGTATGCAACATTGATACTGTTAAAGCTGTAACCGGCGGAAAAGCTACATGAATACCTACCATAAGAGCCACCCATGCTCCACCCAGGATAATTGGTAAAGCTATTTTTAAAAGCTTATTCTTATGATTTTTTATAAGAAGTGCATCTTGATAATGTTGAGAGGGGCTTTGTAAAACCTCTCTCACGCAACCTTGAATTTGACCTGAATAACTCATTATTATCACCTTTTTATTACTTATATTAATAAATTTTATTAATTATATATTATAACATATTATTATTAATAAACTAAGCAATATAACAAAAAAACAATAACTAAAAACAAAATAACATAAATTAAAATATTACAATTACAAATAATTCATAATCTTTTTTTGAAAATCAAAAACTGCTAGTTCTTTCAGCTTTGCTTCGATTTCAACAGTGAGCTCTGGAATATGAAGCCAACTTTTTGGAAAGTCCTCAATATCAATATAATCTGAATGATTTTTAATATTTTTTTGATTCCATCCCTCTTTAGGACTGGATAAATGAAAAAGAGGCTCTCGATTCCAGGTTTTTAAAGCTTTCTCTGTCGCCTCTTGAATAGATAAAGAATCTTTTAAACAGCGATGATGATGCACATCATAAACAAGGGGTATCTTCAATTTTTCACATAAAGGCAATAAGTCATAAGGTGTAAAACTTCTATCATCATTTTCCAAAGTAAGCAGTTTTCTAACTTCAGGCTTTAATTGACATATCGTTTCTTCCAATCTTTTCAAAGCAGCTCTTTTATCTCCATAGACTCCACCTCCATGAATATTGATGACATCTGCACCTACATAATCTGCCAAAGAGGCATGATACTGAAGCTCTTTTATGCTATTTACCACAACCTCTTTATTTTTAGAATTTAATACCACAAATTGATCCGGATGAAGAGTTAGACGAACCCCTTTTGCTTTCGCAAATTGCTTAATATCGGATAATTCTTTTTCAATTTTTGAAAAAGCAGGCAAATCAGATAACTCATAGCCAGCTTCTGGATGAGTCATTAAAGGAAAAAATCTCGATGTAATACGAAAACATCCAATTTTGTTTTCAAAACAAAATTGAATCGCTTTTTTTAGGTTGGCTATATTATCTAAGATGATTTCCGAAAGATACTCTTTCCGAAATTCTTGCGGATGTTTCAGCAAATAAGTTGCCGTTGTAGTTCTGAAATGAATCTCTTCTTTGACAAAAATACAACAAAGCCCTAAACGTAACATATAGAGTAATCGCTCATACCTAGTTATATCCGGAGTTTATATGAAAAAGTTATTCTCTTCCAAATTATTTATTTTGATGTATTGCCTTTCAGGAATAATATTGGTTCAATTATTTGGATCATTATTTTCAATCCATGATGAATGTTGGTATCATTGTTTGAAAAAACCACCGCTTGTACCCCCTTCCTATGCTTTTGGGATCATCTGGCCTGTCCTCTACCTTTCTATTGCTTTAGCGTTATGGCTTCTCATCATCAAGCAAACAAAAAAAAGAAAAACAACCGCTTACATATTTTTCGGATTGCAACTGTATTTCAACTTTCTTTGGACATTTTTATTTTTTGGACTAGAAAGCCCCCTGCTTGCATTGATTAATGTTTTTTTATTAGACATCTTTTTGATTTTATCAATGATCGCAATCTATCCCATTTCCAAAATCTCTTTTAGTTTACTTATCCCCTATCTGCTTTGGGTACTATTTGCAACCTATCTGAACTTTGGATTTTTATTAATGAATTAAAAAGCGGCGATAAAATCGCCGCAAACCAATTTTTTAAACTAACTGACAGCAAGTACAGCAAGGATGATCAACCCCTTCTTGCACATCACCATCTTCTGCTAGAGTCATCTCAGAATAAGAAGGAATTTTACCTCTAATAGCATCCAAGGCAAAATTATAAATAGTTTGATGAACAATATATTCTGTATGTTCATCAATAAAATTAGAACAATCTACAATATGCACATTTTCAGGAATTCTTCTTGAATCTTCTTCACCAAAACTACCTAAAGCCTGATCCCATTCAACTAAAGGATATGCATAAGTTAGAATCTTATCATGCGTCGAACAAAAGGCATAAACTTTTTCAGCTTTCGTTTGCAAAGCCTGCCCATAAATATCACCTTCTTGTATGGATTCATTATCCACTGCCGGACAAATCAAAAAGATATTTCTAAGTCGCAGATCCAACGGAGAGGCATTTAGAGTTTCTAAAAAAAATAAATTACCCAAGCTGCCAGCTACAATATCAACCGTTTGAGCTGCAGAAGAGACCCTTTGCAAAAACTGTGCAAAAGAATGTTTAATCTGTTGAATATTTTTTTTCGCTTTAAAATATTCGAAAGTTTCATCACATCCAGGCCAGGCAATCCCTACCACTGAATCATAGGTTGATTGCATTCTATCATATACATTTCGGATGATTCTTAGGACATCCCCTTGAGGAGAACAATATCCATGTATAACAACAACGACTCTTTTACCTGTAATATAAGATAACTCATATAATGCTGGATCCATTGGATCGCTTGATCCATCAGAAAGAGATAAACGGCCATAATGCGGTCCTACAGATGGAATATCTGCATTCCAAATAGCTTTTCTATAACTGACTAAACTAACTGTGCTCATAAAAACTCCCCGGAATTTTTTGAGCACAAATTATATTTTTTAAAAAAATAATAACAATCAAAAAATAATTAATGATGCATCAAATGCAGAGCTTCCATGCCCATCACTAAAAATCCAATAATAAGAATTGCTGTTAAAAGAATTTTTCCACCAAAAACCTTATTCTTGGAAGGAAGCTTATGAGAATATCGACCGATCCAAACTAGCCAAGCTGGCAAAATACCATTTAAAAAGGCTTCTCCAAAACCTCCTGCAACCCCGATTGCAAGAACAAAAACGGCCGGTTTAAGCGTTGTAAAAATAAAAGGCGGCAAGAAAGTTAAAAGACATAAAACATAACGATGTTTTCCTGTTCGACGCATTCCAAGACCATCCCCTAGAAAATCCACTACGGAAAAAGCAACTCCCAAAGTAGATGTAACCAAAGCAAATAAAGCAAAAAGATTGCCGACTAAAGCTATCGAAAAATGCCCTGAAAGAGATTGCAAGGCGCTAGTGATCGGAGCACCTTTTTTCATTGTGGCAACAATGATGTCCTGTGGCAAAGCACCGATAATTAAAAACTGCCAGAATGTATACATGACAAACGGAATCAAAGTTCCATAAATGATTGCATATCTCATTACTTTTCCATTTCCCTTAAAGTGAAATGTCAAAGAAGGAATAATATTATGATAACCGAAAGCACTGAAAAGAACAGGCGCTGCAAACAGTGTTTTAGAAAAATGAGTCACTTCCAATCTGCTGAAATCAATTAATTCATTTCCCATCCCCATCAAAAGAAAATAAGAAACAAACATCCCTATCATTAAAATGTAATTGATCCGATCAATAAAAGAAATTCCCATAGCCACAATCACAGCAAATACAAGACCAAAAAAGCCATACATCTGCCATCCATGCAAATTCACTTCAAAAATTTTATTAATAATTTCTGCAAACAAAGGAGCTCCTGCAGCAAAATATGCTACAAGCAAGCAGTAATAAAGGAAAACAAAAGTACTGCCGGCTAAAACCTTTCCCTGATAACCTAAGAATCGATGTGTCATCGATAAAATATTTGCATCTTGATGCATCCATAAAGTTGCCTCTAAAAAAAGCAAACCTGTTAAAAGCATGAAAAGCCATACAAAGGCCGTAATCAAAAAAGCCGGTAAGAAACCCGCTTGTGCTGTAATAAGTGGTATTCCAAGCATTCCGGCACCAATTGTCGTACCGCCTATCAATAATGCTCCACTAACCACTTGTCTTATGGATATTTTATTTTCAGACATTTTTTATTTCCTTTTGAAACTGAAATACTTAATAAGTATATTAAAATAAATAACGCCATTGCAATCATAAAAATGAAAAACATCACCTTTCAAATAAAAGTAACTCCAAATGCTTCAAAAAGAAAAATTGATTTTGATACGGATCCCTATATCAAAGTTTGGATACATAGTACACCTGAAAAAGGCAAAGCAAATGCAGAAATCATCAAGCTTTTTGCCAAAACATTTTCGGTTCCAAAATCGAGCATAGAAATCATCAAAGGGCAGACATCTTCAATCAAGACTCTTATGATAACCTCTTTATCAGATGAAAAACATTTACAAATACAAACAGAAATTAATAAACCTGATATCTCTTAGATTTTTCTTTCAAAGAAATCTGCTTTTGATCTTTTTTCTTCAATGAATCTTTCCATTTTGAAAGATCTACTAGTGAAAAAGATTTATTACTAAAAAGAAAAAGCAAAAGCAAAAAGAAGATCACTGTCACTATAATGGTTTTAAAAGATTTCATAAAACCTCTCATCAAATTATTAATATTTTTATGACGGTTTAAAAAATTCTTTTAAAGAAAAAAAGTAAAATAGTCGAATTCATTAGAAAAAAAACGGTTTTTCCATGGTATAATAAGACCAAAATGAATTCTTAGTAGATTATGCTTAAAAAGATTTTTCTTCTTCTTGTGATTCAAATTTCCCTATTTGGAACTTCTTTGCATGAAAAAATTGCGCAAGGAAAGCAAGGTGATTATATTGTCACTTTACAAAACCGTACAATCTCAGCATTAATCATTCGCTACAATGACAGAAATAGTCTTATTTTGGATGAGGTAAGCCTTCCTGGTATCTATAAAAAAGAATATGCAACCAATTGGCCTGATTGGATTTCAAAAGGATTTCCAAAAAATTCCGCCCATTTTATTTATCATATAGATATCGCAAAGCAAAAAATGTTGAGCTGTTATGATTGTTCCACCAAACAATTTATTCAATTGGATTCTGAAAACAACCCTTTGAACTCTTTTTTTGCTTTAGATCTATTGAAACTTGAGAAAGAGCAAATGCGAAAAATCGGACCTTCTCCACAAAATGGGGAAATGGACCACCGTCCGATATGGAAACCTCCCTTTTATTATGAAGGAGCTAAAAAAGCTGTAACATTTGATGCTTATAAAACTATTTGGCCAAAAGATTCAACTGAACTATCTAATAAACAATTAACTGTTTACTTCATGAAAGATTTTTGTTTTCCCCATTGGATTGAAGTCTCAAATCACCACCTCTCTCTTGTTTTAAAAGCAATCGACAGTGGAAAAAACTCTGATCTAAATTTTACAGATTATCCATTGATTCGCCTATTTTCCATTCCCAAAATTAATTATGAAATCCTCTCTTTCAATATTTTTTCCATATTGGATCCTGAAAAGATTCAATTATCTCTTTATGGAAAACCTGATATTCCAATAAAAGCCACTTTCATAAAAAATCAAAATGCATTTTATGAATATACCTGTCAAATCAACTTAAAACAAATGACTTCTCTTGAAGCAAAAGATCAACCTTTTCATTTGATCGCTTCTTTAAAAAATGATGAGAATTTTCAATACCAAATTCCCTATCCCCTTTATTTTAAAAAAGAAACCCCAATCATTCCTTAACGTTTTGTTAAGAAGTTATGAACACTGAAAATTTCGTTTTTTAAGATCTTGTAAAAATAGATAGAAATATTTATAATGGAAAACCAATAAAGCTTAAAACCCTTATTTTTAGAAACTTACATCCTTGTTTCTTTCATTTTAAAAAAAACACCTAACTTCCTTATTTTCAATCCCACAATAGTTATCGACAAATTTTCCACAATTCCCCCTGCCTTGTTAACAACAAAGCACTTAAGTCATATTCCTCAATAGTTTTATTGATAAATTCAACTATCTTGTGTAAATTAAAATATCGCAAAATATTACCTTTCAAGGATAAAAATGGCTTCTTCTCATCATAAATACTCAATATCCAAAGCAAGAAAAATCTGTGCCCATATTTATAAGCAATACAAAAAAAAGAAAAATCGAATTGATCCAAAACAACAAAAACAATTCGAAGAAGATTTAGTCAAATTACAAAAAGCTGTGCTTGAAAAAGACAAAGAAAAAGCTCACATTATCGCAAAGGATTTGGAAAACCTATCCAAAACACACATTGTCAGCACAAAGATGGAAAAAGTTATCAATTTCATCCTGTCTGCAGCCTTTGCCCTAACCGTTGCCATCGGTGTCAGGCAAATGTGGTTTGAAAACTACACGATTCCAACAGGATCCATGCGCCCCACATTCAAAGAAAGAGACTTCTTAATTGTTTCCAAAACTACTTTTGGCATCAACACCCCTACTTCCACAGGCAACATCTATTTTAATAAAGATGCAATCAAACGAGGCGATACCATTATCTTTTCCGGCAAAGATATGGATATTCCAGATGTTGATACTCTTTATTTTTATCTAATTCCTGGAAAAAAAGTTTTTATCAAAAGACTGATTGGAAAGCCTGGAGATACTCTATATTTTTATGGCGGACATATTTATGGAATCGATGAGAATGATCATGAAATCAAAGATTTCTATCATGGCTCCTGGTTTCAAGATTTGGAACATATTCCATTCATCAATTTCAGTAAAACGGTGAAGACACCGAAAAGATCCCCTTTCGGAATCTTTTCACCCGCCGTATTTTATCAAATGAACGAGCCGATCGCCAAACTAACCTACGAAAATCCAAAACAAATCGATGGAGAACTCCTTCCGTCAGCAAGCAATATTTTTGTTTCCCATAATGATTACTATGATCTTTGGGGAATGAAAAATTTTGCCATGACAATCCTATTAACAAAATCACAGATGGAAGACCTATCTTCATTTAATTCTAAAAATCTTCCCGATGCCCCTCTTTATCTATACATGACTCATCATCCTTCCATTCATAATACCAAACTCATCACTGATGCCTATGGAAGATTACGTCCGGAACTTTCCTACTCATACTCTGCAATGCCTATTGATGAAGACCACCTAAAAATCCTTTTCAACAATCTTTATACTTCTCGTTTTACTGTTAAAAATGAAATAGCAACACCATTTGATAGAAGAAGCATTCCGAAACATCTGCAAGTCAAATTAGAAAATGTTCCTGATGGAACTTATGAATTCTATTTTGGAAAAGCTTATAAAGTTTATTCACTTGGCGTTACCAAACTACTTCCAAAATCCCATCCTATCTATGATTTTTCCATAAAAAGAGTCCAAACCCTATACAATTTTGGTCTCGACTTCATTCATCTTTACTCCCCATTATACAGACCAAGTCGCTACGCCTATTTTCGCGAAGGAGACTTTTACTTGATGGGAGCTAAAATTTTCGAAAAAAATGACTCAATCATTGAAAATTTCATCGACTTTGAAAAAAAGCAATCTTATCAAAACTCTCATCATATTCCTTTTACAGATACACTTCCCCCATTTAAAGAAGATGGTTCCCTTAATAAGGATTTCATCAAACAGCATGGGATCAAAATCCCTAATAAAATGTATCTGGCGCTTGGAGATAATCATGCTATGAGTGGAGATAGCCGTGAATTTGGATTTGTACCAGAGGAAAATTTAAGAGGTTCTGCGGCATTTGTATACTGGCCCATAAATAAAAGAGCCGGTCTTCCTGCTCAACCATCCCATCCTCTATTCACTTTTCCAAATATTACCATCTGGATCATTGCTATAGCTATTTTTGTGGGATTCTCGATTTATTTTAAAAAGCGGTTTGCAAAACCAATGAAGTTTTAAAAAAAGCCGTAGGATTTTTCCTACGGCTTTTTTCAATTAAGAAAAACTCAAAAAAGCAATTACGCTTTTTTGATTTGAATGATAGCTTTCTCTCCATTAAGATTCCATTCGCTACCATCATTTACCTGAAAGGCCAAAGACACAATCAGAACTTCATGATCTATATATTGCTTATAATTTTTATAACAAGCCTGAACCTTTTCAGTTGAATCAATCAACACATGAATACGGTCAGTCACTTCAAACCCTTGATCGCGACGCATTGTATTGAGTTTATTGACAATTTCACGAGCGAGGCCTTCTTCGATCAGTTCTGGAGATAATTGAGTATCAATAGCAAGCGCCAAATCTTCGTCATGCCCTGCCGCAACTCCTTCCTTCACTTTTCTTTCCACGTTCACCTCATCTATGGAAAGATCTATTGACTCCCCATTGATTTCAAGATTCAATTGATTTGTTTTCAAGAAATTCTCAAGACATTCTTGAGAAAGGGATTGTACCGCTTTTTGAATTTGAGGAACCATCTTACCAAATCGTTTTCCCAGAACTGGAAAATTCGGTTTTGCAATCAATTGCACAAACGCAGAAGCATCTTTTTTAAATTCAATTTCTTTCACATTCAGTTCTTCTTGGATCAAAGAAGCTTGTTGCTCTAAAACCTTTAAATCCTCCACATTTGCCGCCATAACATGCGCTTTTTGAAGTGGTTGCCTTACTTTGATTTTTTGTTCTTTGCGCAATGAATGACCAATGCTCACAGCTCTTTGGACTAGATCCATTTCCCTTTCCAAGGTCTTGTCGAGATACTCTTCATCCACTTGAGGATAATCGCATAAATGTACGGAAATTGGATCTGATTCCATTCTTAGCTGGGAGTAAATGGTTTCTGAAACAAAAGGAATGAATGGAGCCAATATTTTTGATAATGTCTTGATAACATAATAAAGAGTTCCAAAAGCCTCTTCGCGATCATCTGATGCAACTTCCGACCAAAATCTGGATCTGGATCTTCTGATATACCAATTTGTAATTTGTTCGATAAAAGCTAAAATAGGATCGATGGCAAGTGGCAGATCATAACGATCTAATGCACAAGTCACCTCTTCGATAACTTTTTGTGTCTTAGACAATATCCAACGATCAATATCCGCTTTTGGCATCAACTTTTTGGAAGTTGGCTTCCAATCATATATTTTGGCATATGTCGATAAGAAATAAAAAGCATTCCAGAATGGGATGATCGATTTACGGATCGTCAATTCAACACCTTTTTTACTAAAACGCAAATCCTCGGCTTTTACAGCTGGACTATGTAATAAATATAGACGTATCGCATCCGCACCGTATTCATGAATGACTTCTTCAGGATCTGGATAGTTTTTCAACCGTTTCGACATCTTGTTTCCGTCTTCAGCTAGTAAAATACCATTGACGATCACATTTTTAAATGCTGGCTTCTTAAATAAAGCTGTAGCAATTACTGTCAGCGTATAAAACCAGCCTCTTGTCTGATCCAATCCTTCTGCGATAAAATCTGCAGGAAAACCTTCTTCAGTAAGCTCTTTATTCTCGAAAGGATAATGATTCTGGGCATAAGGCATCGAACCTGATTCAAACCAACAATCAAAAACTTCTGTGATACGCTTATACTCTTTTCCATTATGATGAATCACAAGATCATCAATATGATGCCTATGCAGATTATCAATCGTTTTACCAGTTTTTTCTTCCAGTTCCTTAACGGATCCAATCACTAAAATGTCTCCATCTTCAGATCTCCATAATGGAATAGGAGTTCCCCAATAACGATTACGACTGATAGCCCAATCACGAGCATTTTCAAGCCACTTTCCAAAACGTCCATGTTTGATATGATCAGGCACCCACTCAATCTGTTCATTGGACTGGATTAACTCTTCTTTAATTTTTTCAACAGCTACAAACCATGTCGTCATAGCACGATAAATCAAAGGAGTATCCGATCTCCAGCAATAAGGATATCTGTGTAGGATCTGTCCTGCATGAAACACTGCATTTTGCTCTTTTAAAAAATGTATGATCTGTTTATCTGCATCTTTAACGAACATCTTGGCATATTCTGGAACTTCGCTTGTAAAATGACCATTATTATCCACAGGACATACAATATCGATTCCGACATTCTTACAAGCGTAAAAATCCACCTCGCCGAATGCAGGAGCCATATGAACAATCCCCGTACCATCTTCCAACGACACAAAATCTTCCACAAGCACCCTAAAAGCACCTTCTTGTTTCCTGTCTTTAAAATAAGGAAATAATGGAGTATATCTCCTTCCTTCTAGATCAGACTCTTTTAAAATACCGATGATTTCATAATCTTCTTCATTCTTAAAGTTTGCTGCAAGCCTGCCTTTTGCCAGGATATATTTTCTATTGTCCCTTTTATCCAGAACTTTCACATACTCGATATCCTTGCCAACAGCTACAGCTAAGTTGGAAATCAAAGTCCAAGGTGTTGTCGTCCAAACTAAAAGATATTCATCTGTGTCATCCAATTGGATCGCCACAGTTAAAGAAGGATCATGCACTTCCTTATAATTGGAATTTGCTTCGAAATTGGATAAGGGTGTTCCCAGTTTTGCTGAGAAAGGCATCACTTTGAACCCTTCATAGACAAGGCCTTTTTCATACAATTTCGAAAAGACCCACCAGACAGATTCCATAAAAGAAAGATCCATTGTCTTATAAGTCTTTTTGAAATCGACCCATCTACCCATTCTAGTAACGGTCTTTTCCCATTCTTTTGTATATCGGAGTACAATCTTCGAACACTCTTCATTGAAATTAGCAATACCGAACTGCTCGATATCATAAGCGCCTTTCAAATTCTGCTCTTTTTCGATTTCATTTTCTACAGGAAGGCCATGACAATCCCATCCAAATCTTCTTGGGACATAATAGCCTTGCATCGTTTTATAACGAGGAAACACATCCTTGAGTGTCCCAGCCAGCAAATGCCCATAATGAGGAAGACCTGTTGCAAATGGAGGGCCATCATAGAAAGAAAATAAAGGAGATCCTTTTCTACTTTCCAAGGATTTTTCAAAAACCTTATTTTCCTCCCAAAATTTCAGTACCATTTCTTCTCTTTTAGGAAAACTTTCATCCTGCCTAGCTTCGAACATATTGTATCCTTTTCTTCTAAAAATTATTCCTAATATACAAAACATTAAACCTTTAAATCCATGAGAAAATCCCCTTTCCCATCAATTCAAATTCATTTTTTCGATCCCTGTTTTCAAAAAATCAAAGCTTAGATATACTTATAGAAAATAAAAATTTAACCATATTATTATCAATAACTTGGAAAATTTGCTTTTTTTCAAAAAAAATGTTATAATATTTATGGGGGTGAAAAGGTTTCGACT